>Ga0265314_10001826_pt1 | contig 22914 bp, 25 predicted proteins | sample 4126metaG_FD_203106 | JGI IMG/M metagenome (GOLD analysis project Ga0265314, IMG submission 203106) | Rhizosphere microbial communities from Carex aquatilis grown in University of Washington, Seatle, WA, United States - 4-1-26 metaG | ecosystem: Host-associated > Plants > Roots > Rhizosphere >... | reverse complement strand
CATTTGGCATTGGATTCGGGACCAGGAATCAGGTCACAGATGATCCGTGGGAAATCGCGGAACTCAAAGTAATCGTGCTGGCGCCGGCGCCGAACGCAGCCCCTTCTTCGAATGGCCTGGCCTCCAACTCGCCCTCTTCCGACGCGACTCCGCCGGACCCCCCCGCCGTATTCATCTACCGCCTGCTGCGGCCCTTCGACCAATGCAAAATCCGCGTCAAGATTTTCGGCGAAGCGCCCGATGGCGTGACCGAATTGACACTGCGTGGCCACCCATGCCTGCGTGCCGCTTCCGAAGCGACCGGCGACGTCGTCAATTACCTGTTGGTCGGCGATCGCACCGTCGTCGTCGTGCGCGAAAAAGATATCGCAAGCGTTCTGGCGGCCGACTCCGAAGGCCATCCAAGCTGGTACAAAGATTGGCAGGATGTCGCCGATAGCCCGATCGCCTTTGGAGTCGATTCCCAGGCCGTGATGGCGGCGCTCCCGGCACCTGAAAAAGAACCCGCCGACGTGGCCGAGCAATGGTTCGACTCGCTCATTGAAGAAACTGCATTGATCATGGGACATGTCGGCTCCACCGCGGGGGGACTGGAATTCAGCGCGACCGCACGCTGCCAGTCGCCTGAGAAGACGGTCGCGACGCTTGAATCGCTACGGGGACTGCTGGATATGGGAATCACCATGATCCCCCAGCTTGTCGAACCGTCGCTGCTCCCCAAGGAATACCAGTCGCTCGATTTGGGTGGTTCGCTCTCCAAAGCACTTACCAGCTTGTCGATTTCGACGAACGTCGCGACGAACCAGCTTCAGGCCGATGCGAAACTCGACGCCGATTTCACGACGAAATTCGTCGATGCGAGCGACGCCCTGCTCGCACGGCAAACCGAGGAGCTCGCGGCCCGGGCTAAAGAGGATGATCAGGTGCATATCAAAAAGCTGGGCCGGATGGTCGAGGCCTTGAACGCCTATCACACCGCGCACGGGCACTTTCCCGCGGCGGCCGTTGTGGGTTCCGACGGCACAACGTTGCACAGTTGGCGCGTGGCGCTGCTCCCTTATTTGGGAGAGCAAGCGCTTTACGACAGTTACAGGCTCGACGAGCCGTGGGACGGCGAACACAACCGACAATTGGTCGAGAGAATTCCTGCGATCTACAGCACGAGCGAGTCGTCGCGGAAGGGGGACTCCGATTACTTCGTCGTCACGGGCAACGGAACGCTGTTCGACGGTGGCGCGCCATCGCGGCGCGAGAGCATGACTGATGCGGCCGGCGAGACGATCCTGGTGGTGCAGAGCCGCCGTCAAATTTCTTGGACCAGGCCGGACGACATCGACAACTCCACCGACCAAAGCCCGTTCAGGCTGGGCCGGACCCTAGGCAGGGGGTTTTACGCGGGCTTCGCCGATGGAACGGTCAGATTCGTCCCCAAGGTCACCGACCAGGCGACGATTCGGGCCATGTTCACCAAAGCCGGCGGCGACGCCGTGAAGCTGCGCTAAGGCCGGTCGGCAAAGCCCCGTGCATCAATGCGTGCCTGGGAACACCGCACGCCGACGATCTGCCGGTGCGAAGCTCGCCAGGTAGGTTTGCCTCTCCAGGCCGACTGTCTCGTCAGCGAACTCGGGCTACTCTTGGGCGAAATTGGCCGAAGGTGTCGCCGGACCAGCTGCCGGGACCGGCGGGAAAAAGGGCGCCCACGGCGGCACAACCGGCATTGAATTGGCTCCCGTCTTTCCGGAAATCCAGGTGTCACACGCTGCTTGCGGGCGACTATGAGGAAATGAATTCCTGGTGGAACACAGCCCTAAACGGGAGCGATCCCATGACCGAGAACCTCACCCGGCACGACAATAACATCCGAAAGAGCCTGGCCGCCTTCCGCTGGCTGCGGGGGCGCGCCTACACGGCACGTGGCGCGGTGCTGACACTGGCGGCGGGCGCCGTCGTTTCGTCGGTGTCGCTGGTGTTGATCCAAACCGCGCACGCAGGTCGGCCGCATGTTGGTCGACCGGGCGGGCCTGTGCACCACGGTCACGCGGGTCGGCCGCACGTAGCTCGACCGGGCGGGCCTGTGCACCACGGTCACGCGGGTCGGCCGCACGTAGCTCGAGCGGGCGGGCCTGCGCACCACAGTCACGCAGGTCGGCCGCACATAGCTCGAGCGGGCGGGCCCGCGCACCACGGTCACGCGGGTCGGCCGCATGTAGCTCGAGCGGGCGGGCCTGCGCACCACAGTCACGCGGGTCGGCCGCATGTAGCTCGAGCGGGCGGGCCTGCGCACCACAATCACGCGGGTCGGCCGCATGTAGCTCGAGCGGGCGGGCCTGCGCACCACAGTCACGCGGGTCGGCCGCCAATTCGAGCGCTGCCGGCTCGACCGCACGCGGGTCGGCCGCCGATTCAAGCGCTGCCGGCTCGACCACATGCGGGTCGGCCGCCAATTCGCGCGTTGCCAGCTCTACCGCATTTAGGTCGGCCGCCGATTCGAGCGCTGCCAACCCGAGCACACGCAGGTTGACCACAACAATTCGAGCGCACGCACGTCGCGGAAGTCGAGCGATTGCAGGACCCCAAGGACACCCGTTGGTCGGCACTGGTGAGCGCGAAGAAAAGCCCGCAAAACACGGGGTTTTCGCGTGCTTTGCGGGCGATTCATCGAGTAGCGGCGCAGGGATTCGAACCCCGGACACGCGGATTATGATTCCGCTGCTCTAACCAGCTGAGCTACGCCGCCTAAGTTGTTTTATTGAAAGGCTTTACGTCGTTCTTGTTTTCTCCTGTTTTTGCTGCTTGACACCCGTTTTGACACCCATTAGACTTCTGGCACCAAAGTTGACACCCGCTGAGGCTAATCAGCGGGTGCCATTGACACCAGCCTTTTACGGAGGTCAGCGTCATGCCCAAGTCTACAAAAACGCCCGCCGCTCGCAACCCTGACAAACCAGCGAAGCCGCACCCCGACTTTCCGCTCTTCCCCCATGCCACGAAGCGATGGGCAAAAAAGGTACGCGGCAAGCTGCATTACTTCGGCCCGTGGGCCGAACCCGAAAAAGCGTTGGAACTTTGGCTCGCGCAGAAAGACGACTTGCTTGCCGGCATGACGCCGACGCCAGCGCTCGGCAAGCTGACGATCCGCGATCTCGTCAATCACTTCCTTACCGCGAAGAAACGGCGAGTGGACACCGGCGAGTTGGCCGGCAGGTCGTTTTTTGATTATCACGCAACTTGCGAGCGTGTCATCGAAGTGTTTGGCCGCACGAAGCCGGTCGATCATCTCTCGCCCAGCGACTTCGATAAGCTCCGGTCGAAGCTGGCGGAAGGGCGCGGACCTACCACCTTCGGCAATGACGTGCAGCGCGTTAAGGTCCTGTTCAAACACGGATTCGACGCGGGCCTGATTGACCGGCCCGTTCGCTTCGGCGCCGACTTCAAGAAGCCGTCAGCCAAAACGCTGCGCAAGCAACGGCAAGCCAAGGGACCACGCATGTTTGAGGCCGCCGATCTTCGCCGGATCATCGGCGCTGCCGGCGTGCCGCTCAAAGCCATGATCCTGCTTGGCATCAACGCCGGTTTCGGCAACAACGACATTGCCAAGCTGCCCATGAGCGCGGTGAATCTTGAAACCGGATGGCTCGACTTCCCGCGCCCGAAAACGGCGGTACATCGTCGATGCTGGCTATGGCCGGAAACGGTCAAGGCGCTGCGCGCGGCGATTAGCGAGCGGCCTAATGCGAAGAACCCCGCCGACGCCTGGCTTGTGTTCGTGACGAAGTACGGCGCCCGTTGGTCGAAAGGGGACTCGATCACCGTGGAGAAAAACGACAAGGATGGGGGCGCGTACACGATTAAGGGGAACACATCTAATCCGTTGAGCCATGAGTTTGCGAAACTGCTGACGACGCTGGGCATCAAACGCAACGGACTCAATTTCTACGCATTGCGCCATGTCTTCGCGACGATCGCGGGCGAGTCGCGGGATCAAGTCGCCGTCAACGCGATCATGGGGCACGCGCCCGCCAGCAACGACATGGCCAGCGTGTACCGCGAGCGCATCAGCGACGATCGGTTGCAGGCCGTGAGCGAATTCGTGCGACAATGGCTGTTGACCAACGGCCGAACGCCGGACGAAAAGCAGCCAGAAGGCGGCTGGACTCTGGCGTAGCGCGAGCCACGATGCCAGTGTCGAACCATAATTTTCGCTGTAAGAATTAGTCGTCGAGCACTAACCCTTGTCTCATCCCGGCAAGGGTTTTTATTTGCGCCACGATAGGTGCTAATCGTGTAATCATTTGGCGATTGTCCCACCGTTTGGATTTGAATTGCACCAGCGTGCTGCAACCGAACCCAATGAGGGACAATCAATGTCAGACGTATTGAAAGCTGACCAGCTCCTGTCGTTCCGCGAAGCACACGACCAGTTAGCCGGCAAACCACACCACACCACACTCCAGCGCTGGGCCACAGTGGGTGTGAATGGCGTGGTACTGCGAACGGTCAAGGTTGGCGCACGGCGATTCATCCCGCTCGCTGCGCTTGACGAGTTTATCGCGGCACTCAACGCCTGACACGCATGCCCAAACTCGCCAACACCAGCGCGTATCTCTCGCCGAATGATGTCGCTGCGCGCCTGGGTGTGTCTTGGGCGAAGGTCGTAGCGTGGATCAAGAGCGGCCAGTTGCTGGCCGTTAACGTTGCTTCGCGACCTAGCGGGAAGCCTCAGTGGAGGATAGCCGAATCCGACCTTGATTTTTTTCTTGCAACACGCCAGGCCCAGCCGTCGCGACCAGCGACGCGCCGCCGTCGCCCGGCGACGACTGACATGATCGAGTTCTTTTGACCCCAACGAAAACGCCCGGCGCGGTGTAGTAGCGGCACCGGCCGGGCTGGAAAATCACTCACATGAATGATACGGAATTACCGACACCGCGACAAGCAGCACGGCGATGGGCGCTACCTGCCGATCCGTCTCCGGTGGCCATCGTGGACACGCGCGAGCAGTCGCCCGTTGATCTTTCACCGCTGCCGTTCGTGCGCGGCACGCTCACGACAGGCGATTACAGTGTCGTCGGTTTAGAGCACGCCATTGCGATCGAGCGCAAGAGCCTGCCTGACCTGCTCGCCTGCGTCGGCCAAGAGCGCGAGCGCTTCGATCGAGAGATACAGCGTCTACTTGCTTACCCCGTGCGTGCGCTCGTCATTGAGGCCACCTGGCACGATCTTGAACGGGGCGAGTGGCGAAGTAAGGTGACACCGGCCGCCGCGCTGGGCAGCGCACTCGGCTGGATCGTCGCGGGCGTGCCCGTGCTTATGGCTGGCGACCACGAACGAGCCGGCAAGCATATCGCGCGGTTGCTGTTCATCGCGGCGCGTCGCAGGTGGCGCGAGTTGAGAGCACTGGCAGGCCCGGCACCGGAGGTAGCATGAAGACCAACATCGAGCAGGCGATCAGCGCCGCGACTACACCGGAGCCATCCGTGAACGGCCATGCGAAACATCCACCGACGATCCAGAGCGACAAGGCACCGCAAAACCTCAAGGACGTTGGGTTAATCCGCGCGCTGGCCGATGCGATCACTTCTGAAAACCACTTCGCGCAGGATGTCGGCGGAAAGGTCTACGTTTTTCGGCGCGGAGTCTATGCCGATCGTGGCGAGCCGGAAATCAAGCGGGCCGTCAAGCGGCTGTGCAACAAATGGGGCATCAGCGCGAAGTGGTCGCCACGGCTCGCGTGCGATGTTGCGGAGTACATCCGGGTGGATTCGAGAAAACTGTGGGACAAGCCGCCGCTCGACTTCATAAACGTCGAAAATGGTTTGCTCGGGGTGGCCGACATGGTTCTCTTGCCGCACTCACCGGAACATCTTTCACCGGTTCAACTGCCGATCACATACGACCCTGACGCAACTTGCCCACGAACCGAGCGGTTCTACGGCGAAGTGCTGCCTCCCGATACCGTCGAAGTCGCATTTGAGGTTGTCGCCTGGCTAATGCTGCCGCACACGTCGATTCAACAGGCAGTACTCATGCTCGGCGAAGGCAGTAACGGCAAGTCAACGATGCTGCGCCAGTGGGAGCGGTTTCTTGGCAAGAGCAACGTGTCGGCGCTTTCCCTGCACAAGTTGGAGGGCGACAAGTTTTCGGTGGCCCGGCTGGTGGGAAAGCTCGCCAATATCTGCCCGGACCTGCCAAGCGCTCACCTTGAATCAACGAGCGTGTTCAAGGCGCTCACTGGTTTCGATACAGTCACCGGCGAGCGGAAATTCCAAGAATCTTTCGATTTCGTCTCATACGCCAGGCTGGTGTTCTCCGCGAACCATCCGCCGCGCAGCAAGGACGCATCGCATGCCTTTTTTCGGCGTTGGTATCCATTTCCGTTTGGCCGCACCTTCGGTGCCGATGCGATCCCGCGCGAAGTGCTCGACGCCGAGTTGAGTAGCCCGCAAGAGCTTTCCGGCTTGCTGAACAAGGCCCTGGCTGCGCTCCCACGATTGGCGCGTGGGCACTTCACGGAAACCGCGAGCGTGAAACAGGCGTGGGAAGAATTCCGCGCGACGACCGATCCACTGGCCGTGTGGCTCGACCACAACACGATCGACGATCCAAGCAGCGTTTGGGTGGAAAAGGGACGTCTCATCAGCATTTTCAACAAGGCGGCAACGCAGAAGGGTGTGCCAGCCATGACGAATACGGCCTTCGGTCTTGCGCTCAAACGGCTTCGCCCGAAAGTCACGGAGGCCCAGCGGACGACGAGCGCGGGCGTGAAGTGGGCGTACATTGGGATCGGGCTGGCCGACGAACCCACGACGGAAGGCGGCTGACATGGCGTCCACGACAAGGCGGACTCGACGACGGACTTGCACCCGCGTTCCATCGCGGCGTGACTGGCAAGTGCCGCTACCCTCCAAGGTCGCGAAAGGCATCCTTGGAGATGTCGGCTTGTTGTAGGTGTTGGCGCGTCAATGCTTGGTGGCGAATTTGCTCGGATTCTGGCCCTTCACGGTGTTCACGGAGTTAACGCAGTTTCACTTACTTTGTTTTTACCTATCGCAGGGAAATCCGACTAGTAGTTGGAAACAAAGTAGGGAAAACCGCGTTAAGCGCGTGAAGTCCGTGAATGGGTTCGGTGTGGAATTGGACGCCAGCCGTCACCACATCCGCCGCGTCTCGCTCCGCTGGGTTCAACTCCGCGCCGATCACGGCCGAGCCGCACGACCAGCGGTAAAAAGGCAGGCAGGGGAGGCCGTTATAGCTGGAAGAAGTCGGGAAGCAATCGTGTGTGGCTTGCCACTGCCACGCCGGCGCGGTACGGTGCCCACCGACGAGAGCAAACCGCGTGAACGCGACAGATGACGACCGACGAGCGGCCCAACGACGAACCCGACGGCATCGACGCCGGCACGCTGGAGCGGTTCACCCAACTCGACGCAGAGGAGCAGGCGCGGATCATCAAGCTAACGCGACAGCCGGCTCTTGATCCCAAGGTGCCGAAGCGGGATCGCGAGATCGCTGAAGCGCAGGCCCGGCAGTTGGAAGCCGCTCGACGCCGCGCTAGACGGTATCCGTCGGCCGGCTGAGACGGGTGCCAGTAATTGCACGAAGCCTTGAACGACACAATGGACCGTCGGTTACGAAAGAGACCCTCAACACTGAAGTCATCGCCAGCAGGCTCAATTTAATTTCATGGGTTATGAAAATCTCGATCGCGGAATAGAGGTGGGAGATTAACTGATGCTGCGACGAATGGAACAGTTCGACGATGTACGGCTGGCGTTTGCCACTCTACGAGGCTACATCGAGCCTGGAGGAACCCTGAATCTGACCGAGATCAATATTCATGCGGAGGATTTCGTCGGCGAAGTCCTCAACAGGCTGTACGGTTGGGCTCTAGTGCCAACCAGGACAATGAGCGCCAGGTATCCCGGAATCGATCTGCTCGACCGTGGCCAAAAGCTCGGGATTCAAGTGACTGCTGAGGGGGGAGTCGACAAGATAAATGACACCCTTCGCAAGCTGGCGACGAGTGGTGGGGCAGTGGAGATCAATCAGCTCAAAATATTCGCGCTCCTTGGAAAACAGGGGTCGTATGCTGTTCGGGATGCGTGTCCGGGCATCGCGTTCACGTGGAAAAAGGATGTGGTCGATTTCAAGAGCACTCTTGCTGACGTCCTCAATGCAACTGAACCGAAGCTTACGGCAATACATGAATACGTGACGAGCGAACTCCCGGCTGTTTTTGCAAGCCGACGCGAAAAATATGAACAGATCCGCGATCAATTGAAAGAGAATCTGATCGTTTTCGATCGCGACGTCATGCGGGTCGCCGATCGGTATGAAGACCCAGTGCTGATGTGTCGAGCGATCCGATACATGCGAACGACCCTCCAGAAATCAGGTGCCGCGCGCATCGCAAATGAGGTGGCGGCAAAGCAGTTTGATGTGGCGCAAAAAGTTCTTGGTGAAACCGAACGAGCGATAAAGGTTCGGTTTCCATATATCCACAAGGCGGCTCTGGAGTTACCGGAGCAGCAATCCCTTCCTTTCGACGCATATAAGAACGACGACTATGGCGAATCGATTCGCACAATGATGGAGATGCGGCCGAAGCTATCAACCAGCCTGCAAGCATTAGAGGACGAATTGCGGAGAATCGAAGAGGTGTTGTAACATTCTCGCCGAGAGCGCGCTGTAATCCCGATCGCACCTGCGCGCGTTGGTCACATCGACCAGTGCATTGGAGTTGCAAAGCCATGGCCCATGCTGCCCAGGATGCGTTTCATCGCCACCGCCCCCGGTCCCGAGACGCATAAAAGCCTTATAACATACTCTTGACTGCACGATCAAGAGTATGATATAATGCCTCCGTTGGGGTAGGAGGAGGAAAGACATGAAGAAAATCATCGCGTACTACCGCGTATCGACGAAGCGGCAGGGGCAAAGCGGACTCGGCCTGGAGGCTCAGCAGGCGGCCGTGGAAGCCTACGCTCGCCAGCATGGGGCCAAGATCGTCGGCAACTATACCGAGATCGAAAGCGGCAAGCGCGCCGACCGGCCGAGACTCGCTGACGCCGTTGGGCACGCGAAGCTCGCGGGCGCCACGTTGGTAGTGGCAAAGCTCGACCGGCTCGCCCGCAACGTGGCGTTTCTCTCGGCCATGATGGAGGCAAAGGTAGATTTCGTCGCCGTCGATAACCCGGCGGCGAACAAGCTGACCTTGCACATTCTGGCCGCCGTGGCGGAAGCCGAAGCCGAAGCGATCAGCGCGCGGACAAAAGCCGCTCTTTCCGCATACAAGGCCCGTGGTGGCCGGCTTGGCGCATCGTTGCCCCAGTGCCGCAACTTGACGCACGAAGCTCGCCAGCGCGGCGCGAAGGCCGCCGGCGAATCGGTCAAGGCAAAGGCCGACGACGCCTACACATTCCTCTATCCCACGATTCGGCAACTTCGGACTGATGGCCTGACCTTCCAGGCCGTGGCCGATCGGTTGAACGCCGCTGGGCACTCGACGCGGCGCGGATCGACCTGGACGGCTACGGCTGCCATGCGAGTCTGCCGGCGAGCCGGGGCCGCGTAGCAACCGTGGTCGGCGCCGCCCAAGGCGGTCAGCGCTGGCATCGTGTCGGACGGAAGGCCGCGAACCCGGCGGTTTGCGGCGGACGAAACGCGGTAGCCTAGCAACTTTCGGCGAGCGTTGTCAAAGGAGCCGAAAATCGGGTAGTGGTGCCCCAGGTGCGTTGCTGATTTTTTGGCCGGGTAGGCGTGCCTAGTTCTTGGGCAGAAGCAAGTCAGGCAAATATTGCAGTCACGGCGGTCAAGATCGCCATCTGCAATATCCACATAACCACCAGCAGCAAGCACCATCCCCCCATCAAAGGCATTCGCGGATAGCAGCGATTGATGTCAAGGAACGCGCACCACACCAGGAAAAACCCAATCGCGGCCGGTAGAAGTATCGCCGATGGTTGCGCCAAATAGACATTTCTTATCCCTGCCACAAATGCAGTCCCCGCGAATCCGAGAACGAACGAGCGGGCGTGCCAATTGCCGCGATTCGCCATCCCCGGCGACTTGTACGGGTTCTCGTCCATGCTCCCATTCTACCGGGGCTGCCTTGTGAGGAGGAAGTGGCGGGCGGTGGCGGCAAGTGGGCTAATGCTGTGGTGGTCGGTCGTCGCCGACGAAACGCGGTAGCGTAGCAACTTTCGGCGAGCGTTCTCAAAGGAGCCGAAAACGGGGTAGTGGGTCGTATTGAATTCGGGATTTTTTACGCCGACGGCAAGCCGCCGTGGTAGAAAGGGGTGCGCGTTATCCAAACTGGCGCAGGTCCATACCCGATCAGAACCGCAAATTCGCTGCCCATTCCGTCGCCGCGCAATTCGGCAACAATCACGTCGGCCGTATTCCCGTCGTTCATAACCAAGCGACAGAGGCCCGGTTGGAGGATTGATCCCCACGACAGAATTGCCATTCCTCCCCACCAATTGCCATCGGTGTCGAGATTTAGCCGTGTGATCTCGACTTCGCGCTGATTGCCTATCAGCCTGCCGACTACAGGATCATCAAGTCGAGACATCGCACGACCAATGGGTGGTGGGGGAACGGCTGCGTTGCTGGCGAAGACGGGCCGGATGCCTAATCGGTCGGCGGCGGTGCCTTAATCTTGGCAGAATCGTGCCGTTTGCTGAAGTGATCGGTAAAACAGTTTATCGTCCAGAGAATCAGGAGCAGCGTGGCGTTAATTGCGACAAAATACAGCGTGAAAAGGACGCCAAGAGCGAATTGCCCAACCCCGACTTTCGCTGCGATGGCGGACAGCACGGCCACGATTGCCGTGAGGATGAACAGCGAGCGCAAGCGGAATTGTGGGCGGGGCATTATGGTTCGCCCGGCGCCGGAACGCCGGTCTGGTCGGAGTCCATCGTTAGAACCGATCGCTCGCCGGTCACCACCGCATCCCAAACCTCCCGCGTAATAACGCCGGTTTCAACGGCCTTGTCCCAGGCGGTGCTCAAGCGACGTTTTTCAAGGCGTCGTTCAAGTCCCATCCCCCCGAAGAAGCACGCGGCGCCGAAAATCAGCCAGAGCAGCGTCGAAAGGCGGAACTGAAAGCGGGGGCGGCGCATGGGGGTATTCTACCACCCGCCAGCTTCAGCGGACCAGCCAGGATCGCGCTCTTGCCCGCCGCCCGCGCCATGCCGCTGAATTGTAGCGGCGGCTTCGTTCCAGGCACGGCCGCCATAATTCTTACAGCGAGAATTATCTGATGGCCTTTCGCTAACTGCCGAGCGCAAATCCCTGCCGGACGTGGTCATTGCGGGTTGGCCTGTCGCCGTTCAACGGGCGTTGATGCCCGAACCGTGGGCGATTCAATCGCGTCCTTTTCTGCGCAGAGATGATCGAGACGATCGCTAGCGCGTTGCATCCGCACGCTCGTGCGCCTTCTTGGCGGCGTTAAACTGCGCTTCGAGTTTCGCATCCATTTCTTCCTGGAATTTCACAGACTTGGCATGTTCCTTCTCGTGGTCGGCGAAAATCTTGGCTGTTCGTTCTCTAAAATGCTTGGATTTTGGGTCTAGCCACCCTTTGCCGAGCGCCTCTTCGTAGGCTGCCTGGAGCGTTACCATGTCTTCGCGGTGTTGCTCTGTTTCTTCCTTCATGCGGTCGTAAACCTGACGTTCGGCGTTGTAAAGCTCGACCGCTTCTTTGTGCTTGTGCTCTTTGGACTCGCAGCCGGCGAGAGGCAAAACGGAAAGTAGGGCGAACATGAGAGCAAGTTTTCGTAGCAGCATTGGCAATTCCTCCGATGGTAAGAACAAGCAGCCGCCGCAATTCCGAGCCACCGACGTTCGGGCCGATTGCGTCATGGCCCCGGATCGCTCGGCGTACTGGAGCGCGCTGGCGTGGAAGTCGAAGCGGTGCCCGCTCGACCCGCCGAAGTGGTCCTGGCCTTGGCGATGAAGACGACAGGCAAGACGGTGACTGCCGAGTCGATGACTGCGCCCAGCACCAGAGCGCCAGCGCTTACGTGAAACCCGTTCAAGTGGATGGCGATGGCGTTAGCACACGTCCAGAACGCCATGCTGAACACGAAGGCGATCGCGACCTGCGCCCGTAACGAAAACGGCAGTCGCAGGATGCCGAGTCCGAAGGCTACTGCCAGTGCGGAAGTCATCGCCGATACCATGCCGTTTACGATGAGTTGGTCGTCGCTGTCGGACGGCGATACAAGGCCGATCGGAACGGCAATCAAGGCTGTTCCAAAGAGCCAGCACAGCAAGGCCGCGTTGGCGGGGGAGACGCTGTTGTCTGGCGGCGGCCTCAAGGCGTCGATCGACAGCTTGACGCCGCAACCGCACTTCGGGCAGGACTTGGCCGCGTTGCTGACTGGCTGGCCGCAATCGCGGCACTTGATGAGCATTGATCGTTCTCCCTATTTTGTAGACAATTCATCCTTGCGCTTTTTTGCCGCATCAACCACTTTTTGCTGGTCGGCCATCTCGCGTTCAATGGCCGCCAAGCGACCGTCAAAATCCTTGGCCGCCTTAGCAACGGAGGCTTCAATCGCAAGGCTTTCAAGAGCTTTCACGGCGTTCTCTGGCTTGCCATCGTTCTCGATTTCGCTCTTGATGTTGTCCGCGATCTCATCGACGCGAAATCCTTCAAGGTTGGCACCATTGTCGGCACACTTCTTGATGAGATTTGCAACCTTCGACTTGATCTCGGCAATGCGATTGTCCTCCGGTCGGCGAGCTTCTTGCGCTTCCATATCTATCTTGTCGCATTCGTTCTCGGCGAGCTTTAGGGCAGCCGTCGCTTTCTCTTGATCTTCGAGAATTTCCGTCTTTCTGCTGGGATCGAAGTATTCTCCGACTGCCTCTTTGTATTCCAGTTTCTTCAGGCGCAGACTCAACTCTCCTGCCGTGGTAAGGAGACGCTTTCGCTCACGCATGTACTTCGACTTCCGACCTTCAATGTCTTGAACGCGCTGCATCGTGTCGGCTTTGAGACTTAGAATATCCGCGCTAAGGCGGTAGCCGGCGGCGGTCGCGACCGAGCGGGCGACTTCCTTCGCTTCCTTCATCTCGCGGACACATGCGTCGTGCTTTTTCGCGATCACAGCCAGGCCTTCAGACTCGGCGTTGTACAAGTCCAGCGCGTCCTTGTACGACGGGCCTCTCGTGAAAGCAAATCCCGCCAGCAGGACGAGCATCACGCTTGCAAGGCAAACACCGATCAAGGCGGGCCACTTGGAACGCATCAACGGCATCGTCGCGCGCACCGGAGCGGTTGCGAGTGGAACTGTCGGCAATTGTGGAATTCTTACAGGGACCGCGACAGGTGCGACGGCATGGACGGAAGCCGCGATTGGCGGCGGCGATCGGCCGATCACCACCGGCGCGGATTGAGGGGCCAAGTGGTCGAACAGCCCCGTGACCTGGGATGCGTCAACCCAACGACCATCGTTCCCTTTGCGGACGAGATCGCTCGGCAATAGCTTTCGGTCACGAACCATTCGACGTAATTCGTTCGGGCTAAGCGGACCAACCACGTCGCCCATGAGTTGGGCATACCATTCGCTCGTCATCGGCGTACCCTTTCCCTTGTCAGTTATCGCATTCGATATGGCATCGACTCCGTGTTCGGAATCGAACGACTCGAATCCCACGACGCGGGTTGGTCTGGTAGCGATGGGCGCGCGAAAAAAGGAGCGCCGAACCAAGGCCACTCCTCACACGGCCGCCAAGCCGTCACAAGAACAGCGCATGGCCGACGCTCCCTTGCGAGAAGGGAGCGTAGCCAGCACTGCTTCTTGTGATTTCAAGAGCCTCTCGGCCCAAGTTGGCGGTTCGTGAGGAAGCAGGACCGACGTATCTCACGTCGTTCAAATTGTCGCGTGGCTGGGTGGGCCACCAGGTTTTCCCGAAAAACTACTCCGGAACAGAATTGGTTAATCGTAAGCGGTGCTCAACCCGATTTGCAACTGCCGCCGGCGGGTTTTTGGGCCTTTGGTCTGGTCGCCCGGCGGTGGCGTGCCGTGGAGGAGTCGGCCACGGACTGGAGGGATGGACGACCTAGCAAACCCAGCCACCGGCAGCGCGATCCGGCCGAGATCGCTCGCAAGCAGACAGTTCGGTGACCTGGCCCGATCGCAGGCCGAGAATCGTCACCTTGCCGATCGCAGTGGTCATCGCGTGCCGTGGAGGAGTCGGCCGTCACAGCACCTGGCGGCGCGCCCGGCACGTCGATTGGGAGGTTCGTCGTAATCCACGCCAAGCCAGTCATCAGCGTTCGACCTGCAACGACGTGGCCGGAAGCCGCGATCGTTCATGCTGAACGATTCCCAAACGAGAGGCCGCGATCTGCTCGCCACGTCTTGATCGAAAAAATGATTGACAATGAGCTTGGCCCCTGTATCGTGGGGGCGTGGCCGGGAAGTCTCGGCGGCTCTTTGGCAATTCAAACGAATTCGTGTGGTGTCTGAAAAGAGCCACGTCCAGGAGTCCGGCACCCGTGGATTGGACAGTCTACGGCCCTGCACGGCCGGTATAGAGAAGCCGGCCAAACGGCCCTGGCCAATGTGGTGAGTCCATTTTTATGTTTGTTGATCCGGAAGCGGAGTTTCAGGCGACACGAACTTTTCCAACGGCCTGCATCACTCCAGTCGGCAGATGCTCCGCAAGCCGTCGATGGTTTCAGGCGACACGAACTTTTCCAATGGCCTGCATCCGGCACTCCCCCCAGGCCTTTCTAACGGCCTGCATCCCTGGGAGGACTTGCGCGGCGAATCCCTCCGATCCCACAGTTTCAGGCGACACGAACTTTTCCAACGGCCTTCATCATCGCATCTTGCCCGTCTACTCCGCACCAGCCGGTTTCAGGCGACACGAACTTTTCCAACTGCCTGCATCAACTGGGCAATCCGTTCGCGTGCGGTCGCCAACTCGTTTCAGGCGACACGAACTTTTCCAACGGCCTGCATCATCCATGCGCGGCGCAACTCGGGCATGTCGCCACGTTTCAGGCGACACGAACTTTTCCAACGGCCTGCATCCAACTCGAATCACTCCCCGCTGTACTCGATGAGGTGTTTCAGGCGACACGAACTTTTCCAACGGCCTGCATCGGCTGGGAACCCATGTATTGTTTAGTCCCCAGAAGTTTCAGGCGACACGAACTTTTCCAACGGCCTGCATCCCACCCCTTCGCCCGTTCCTCCCTTCGTGCCGCCGTTTCAGGCGACACGAACTTTTCCAACGGCCTGCATCGCTTCGGTTCCTGGATCTGGACTACTTCGATGATGTTTCAGGCGACACGAACTTTTCCAACGGCCTGCATCAGCACTCGGCAAGCTGCGATGGAAGAAGACCACCAAGTTTCAGGCGACACGAACTTTTCCAACGGCCTGCATCCTCAACCGTGCCCGAGCCTCAACCCGAAGAAGTGCCGTTTCAGGCGACACGAACTTTTCCAACGGCCTGCATCGGCGGGTTTTTAAGTCGAAGTGCGCTCACTACTTGCGAGTGCGAAATCGCGAACCCCACGGATACCACTTGCGATCGGATGTAGGATGACTTTGGCTCGGCTCATAAATACTGGGCGGTTCTGCTTTTACGACGATCGCGAACCCCACCGTGTTTTGCACGTCACTCCTGGTTCGCGGAATATCGAAGGTCGCTTCCATGACTCATACGCTTTCGATTGACTTCGGTTCGACGTATATCGGCCTATCGCTGTTGGCGCACAACAGCGCCGACCCGAACAAGGTCTTGTACGCAGCGACGGTCGTCGCCGATCCCGCCTGGCTTACCAAAACGGTTGAACCGCGCGGCCAGATTCGCCGAATGCGCCGCACTCGAAAAACCCACCGACGCCGGTTGCACCGGTTGGCGCAAGCGATGGCCGGCATCCAGGGCGCAACGCAAGTTCTGAGTTTCTGCCGGCGTCGCGGTTACAGCCACGACAGTGACGATGATGACCAGGATACGGCGGCGTTCCGAGTGCCGCGTGCCGCCTTTTTTCGAGCGTTACTGGCGGAAGTCGAGCGCTGCGTGCCAGCGGCTGATCGCGAGCGGGTGCGCGCGGCGTGTTCGCGGCACCTCAATGAGCAGCGTACTCCTGGCGCGGAACTTCGGCCGGCGCGATTCGACAACCGTGGTTCGTCCAGGTGCCAATGGGCCGGCTGCAATCACAACGTGCCAAGAGCCGAAAACTGTGCCCAAGAAAAGCTTTCGCAGGCACTATTCGCGTGGCTCAAGCCGGTTTTCGATGGCTCCGCCGATCCAATTCGCTTGCGCCGTTCTATAGACCATTGGATTGGCGAGCTAGCTGGTCTTTCACGGGCATACCGCCGCGCGGCCAAGCTGGAGGACGAATCGAAACGCGACGAAAACGAGTCTGGCATTAAGCGTCGCGTCAAGCGCGTGTACAAGAATCTCAAGGAGCGGGTTTGTCGAGAAGCCACACCGGAAGTGGCCGAGTCATTTTCTGAATCATGGAATGAGTTTTATCAGAAGAACCTCTCCGAGATCGTGTACGGCAAGCGCGGTGGGCGCGCCAAATACTGCCGAGAGCATTCCCAGCAGTTCGTCGAAATGTTTCTCGCTGGGCAACAGATTCCGAATCGGCAAGACCTCAGCGACCGCGATCTCGCTTCGCTGAAGCAGCAAATCATCTTTCGGCGTCTGTGGCGGCTACTTGAAAACCGGGTGCTACCTTTGGCTGGAGGTACGATCGACCGCCTAATCGTAGAGCGCGTCGCGATCGACACGCTCGGCGGGTTGTTCAAGGATCGGCAGCAAATCTCCGACAAGAAGGCTGGCCCGCTCTACTGGTACGGGCCGCAATATCGCTTCAATAGCCGCCTGGAGATGCTCAAGGAGGAGTTTGATGGCCGATGCGCCTACTGTGGGCAGGCGGCAAACTTGGTGGACGTTGAGCACATCCTGCCACACAGCGCATTCCCCTTCGACTCGTACCTGAATGTCGTGCCCGCGTGCGACGATTGCAATCGTCGGAAGGGTGCTAGGACGCCGCTCCAAGCCGGAATGACCATCAATGAGAATGCCTTCGACGCCTACGTCAACTACGTGCGCCGTCAGAAACCACCCCATCGGCTCCACGAAATCAAGAAAGGAATGCTCAAGCTGCTGCTCCGACCTGGCCAAGACGGGCAGCCGGAACGGATGCTGGGGATGATCGCGAACAACCTGGTCCAGGTAACAAACACACAGCGCGGTCCGCGCCCGCTTGCGCGATATCTGGCGTCGAAGCTTGAAACAGCTACTGGGAACCGGCCTGCAATCGCCTTCGTCAGCGGGCGACACACGGCGCTCTACCGTCGCGTGGTCTTGCCGGAATACGACAAGCCTGCCGAAAAAGAATCCGGCGACGTTCGCAACCACGCCGTTGATGCCATCTTGTTGGGTTGCCAATTTCCGTCGGCAGCGGCCCTGGAAAACCAGACGTGGTATCGCACGACCGCCGACGTGGTGACGTGGTGCAACAAAGTCCGCGCTGTGTCCCCACCGCTCGATGATGGTGTGCCAGAGGTAGCCAGGCACGACCTGGTTCCCTTTTTTGAAACCGACCTTGGCGGTGGCTACATCGGCATCGACCTGAGTGCTTTCAACTGGAACCACGGCCGACGCGGTACCCATGATCTGGACCCGTTTGCCATCACACGCTCCGGGAAGCCGGCGAAGCGTGTGCCGGCGGCGAAAGTGCTGGCAGAACTACTGTTGGATGCCGGCAGACGAGACAAGCAGATCGCGGGCATTGCCAACCGTGGCTTGCGAAACTTATTGGAAGCCGCACCGCAAAACGCCCCAATGGCGTTTGTCACGTGGCTACAACAAACGACACGCGATGGGTTGGCCGACGGCACGATGGGTAACCATCCAGCGGATCAAGCTCGTCGTCAGCAATTGGAAAAATTCGTCGCCGCGACCGTGGAAAACGTGATCGCTGACGATGAGCCGATACCGGCCGTCGTCGGAGTTCGCTGCATCAGCAACATTTCTGCCGGACTGGTGGAAGTGCCGCGCTGTGACCGATCTGGGAGAGTCCACCAACACTACAAGGCCAATCCACCCGTTAGGGAGTTCTACGTCGGCTACCGCTCAAAGGATGGCGCGATTGACGGCAGTCGGCCGATCGTATTCTCCGTGAACCAAGTGTACCTGGTTCGGCGCGAAGAAGGTGGGAAGAAGGTCGGGTTGGATTTACCGCCGGGCAGCCCGCTCCTGGGCCGGCCGCTCGGAGCGCAGGGTCGGCTGCGTGACTTCCTTGTGGCGTGGCGGAGTGCATTTGACGAGCTGTGTCGGGCGGAGGGTATCAGCCGCCGTTTTCGAGTCACGCAAGGTTGTGTGATCGAGAAGGTGGACGGCTCGCTGTTTCAACTGCGCAACTTTGACAAGAGTGAACCGTGGAGGAAGGCGGCGTCGTTCCGCAACATACACCGGATTCACCGCTCGCCTTTAACTGCGACCGATCCCTAAGCTCGCGAGACGCTCCGGGTGGGCCGATTCCGACTAATGGCAGCCGGCGGCAAAGCAATCGTGCCATGCCCAGGACGCCGAATTGCCGGCTACGCGATTCCCTTTCCGGCCACGGCCTCTTGGTAGGCCGCCGGAACGTGCGGCAGTATCCGGCTTTCGGGCAGGCCAAGATCAGTGCCAACCATCGGTAGCTCGCCGGCTTCGTCGATGGCCTCCCACTCCTTTTCCATTCGAAACGCATCCACGTCGGTGGGTGCTTCGGGAAGCGGCATCTTATCGAGACCCGCGAACTTGAGAATCGCCGCCGCTGCTCGAACGTCACCTTTACGCGCGGCGGCGACCAAGGTGTTGATTGCCGTCGGCAGCGCCGCACGCAACCGCTCGTTGGCCGCGCGAAAAAGCTCGTCGCGCCGTACCCGAACGGCAGCGAGAAAGCGGCCATCATTTAGCCGCCACTTCGTCACCGTCACTCGATGCACGCCAATGGCTTCCGCCACTTCCCTATCGTTGTTACCGGCGACGAGCAGGTCCACGGCGACGCATTGTTCGATGGTTAGCCCGTGTAGCCGCTTGTAGCCGTTTGTAGCCGCCTGAACCATAAGTTGCCGCCTTTCGTCACCAGCCGGAGGGGTGCCCCGTTACCGATCGTGCTGCGTCCGCCGGTTCGCCGGCGATCACGCGAAGGCAGATAGAGTCTAACGCATCTCCAGTAGGGCGCGAATTAGCGGACGCCGTTTCGGGAAGCGGGAGATCGACGACTTCGTGGAAGGAAGGCTCGCACACAGTCCCGATTGTCCCACCGCGCGAACTACGATGCGGCAATGGAAAGGCCGTTCGGGCAGCAACTCCCGAACGGCCAAATTCCAAAAACCCTGGATTATCCAGGGGCGGTTCAATCAACGGCGACAACTCCGTTGTGAACCTGGTCATCCACGAAGGTAGATTCGCGAATGCCTAATCACCATTCTAATGCCGGCAATCGCCTGCTGCGAGTCCCATCCTTCGTGGCCACTCGGCTAGCAGTCCGCGAGAGACGCTTCGGGGTGCTCGTGGACGTCGTGCGTTTGCCCGAAGCGACCACAAATCGGGAGAATACAGCTACGGGTCGCCTTTGCGAACAGATCAGCCTTGCGTGTTGCGGAGCCGCGAAATGCGGTATCCAGCGGCATCCCGGAAGGGTAATCCGCGAGTGAATCTTGCCCAAGGGCGAGAAACCGCACGAACGCTGACCAAGGGACGGTAAACCCAAGGCCAAGATTTGTGAGTCAGTGGCGACGTGCCTGGGCGCAAGCGATTGCGCCGGCCCCGCATCAGACAGTACAGTAAGTGTCGTCGCGAATTTTACGAAACTAAGGGGAGGGTGGTCGGGGGTAGGGTGACGCGCGTGCGACTTTGATTCAAATGACCTACATTCACGACGCAATCCGGCCGTGCAGACAATGGCGCACAACCATCGCGGCGACGTTGAATGGTTCAACAGCGCCACCCAGGTCGCGAAGGCATCCCTTGAGTGCGGTTGGCCTTCGTGGGCGTGTTGGTTAGGTCAGGGTGTGTTAGCCAGCGCTGGTGTGTCCTGGCCAGGACGGATTGCACTGGTAAGAACGTGGTGAACGAGTTAGCGGCCGGGGCGGCAACTATCGCTGGCCTAGCGATGAAGCTTCAACGGCGGACACCACACCAGCGCGCTCGGCCAGCAGCGTTGTCCGGCACCAACCTGGCTCACCAGGATCACGGCTTACGCGGGTTCAGCGCCGAGATCGACTTGGACAACGCTAGCCGGTGGCCTACGGCTTGGGGACCACGCCAGCGAACCGCGAATGACGGGCGCTGGGGATTCCACAGACGGGCCGCCTTGCCGGCCGGCGAATTGCTTGACGCGAACTGGCTGCCGTCGCCGAAATTGCTGGGCAGGTACTCAGGGAAGCGTCGATTCGCGGTGGTGGCAAGGTCGCGATTTCGGCGGTTTGCCGCGAGCGTGGTCAAAGGAGCCGATGCCTAGTCTTTGGGCGGCGCTGCCTGATCTGGGGCGGTGGTGCTCGAATCTTGTTGTCCAGAGCGGCCCTTGATCTTCGAGCCGTTCCATCGCCGACCTCTGATTCGGTTGTAGCGTTCCCAGTTATCAACCGTCGCAAAAGTGAGAAGCGTGAGGGACGCCACTACGGCGCTGACCAGCATGATCCAGATCAGGGTGTTCAACCAGAATTGAAAGCTGTGGCGGCGCATGGCGGTATTGTAGCGGGAACGCCGGTCCCGTGGATCATCAACTTGGGTGGCCGGTTCGTGCGGCGGGCTACCCGGCTGGGTCAGGTTGCCCGGCTCGCCAGGATCGCGTCTGAAGCTGGTTCGGCGCTGGGATCGACCTATTTCTTGATTTTTCCAGAAACGTTTGCGATGGCGTCGGCGGTACTTTTCCGCTTGGCAGCCTGATTGTGCTTGTGAAGATGTTCATCCAAAATCAATTCCATTCCATTCTTGACCACTTCAAAATAGTCAAGACATTCCTGCTCACTTAGTTCATGGATACCCGTACTGAGGATTCCATAAATCCTACGATTCTCGACGAGAAAGGCAGGAAGTTCATCCTTAAGAAAGAGAATCTTCTCCTCCATCCGTAGCTGTTTCTCAAATTCGGTTTGATCCCAGCCTGGCTTTTGCGCCGCGGCGATCCGTGCTTCTTCGATCAATTTTTCAAAAATTCGCCGCAAGTAGACAAACGAGCCGATCCCGACGCCGTGTGCTCGCAAGCCAATCGCCTTGCTAAATTCTCGTTGCTGTTCATCGCCCAGTACCTTTTTGTATTTCTTGATTCCATACAGTTGAAGGTAGGCGAGACTTGGAAATTGCCCGATTTTTTGTAATGTAACGCCTCTTAATCCTTGCGAAGTTCCAGGAGCGAAGCGAATTGCGAACCACAATGTATGGCCGAAATCTCGACTACAGTGGTAAACAATTATCTTGTCGCGATCTCGTTGTACGTAATCTGAGAGCTGTTGGCGATAGTACGAATTACCTATCAAAAGGTTTGCAGTCGAAGCATTCGCAACGTCGTCGCCTGACGCGAATTCTCCGGTCCCGTTAATGAGGGTAGGCATGTCTTTGCGGTTCGTCAGAAAAACGGACGCGCTCCCACATTTGGGACAGTAGGAGTCAAGCGTGCCGTTGTAAAACTCGATTCGGATGAAGTCGCGCCAGGCAGCGCCATCGTCGTCATCCCAACCTTCGCGCATTTCGGCGCTGAGAATCTGATACGGCGCTACCTCCAAGAAGAATTCGCGCGGCGTGGGAATTGAATTTGGTTCTTTCGCCATTCGAGAAAGGACTCCCCTGTTACCCGGAATGGAATTCCGGATTGTGGACGTGGGATTACTTGAGCGCGAGCACGACGTTGTTAACGAGATCGAGAATGAATTCCTCTGTGGTGTGTTGGTTGATGCAAACGCCGTTCGGATGGGCCGCTATGTTCCGCCGATCGAGTTTTTCCTTTAGGAGTTTGTGAACCGATACTGAAATTATCCCGGCCGAGCGGCAGACTTGAAGAACTTCGTAGTCCTTCAATTCCGCGAAGTCGTCTTTCGTAGAGACTGACGCGATGCGAGCCTTTGGGTAACTCGTCGGGAGTTGCAAGTTGAATTTCGACAGGTACGTGCCATGCACGACGGTACAGACATGATCGAAGGCCAGATTCCAGGCCATGACGATCGCGGCGCGAAAGGCGCCGTGTTTGAAGCAGATCAAGGCTTCGTCGAGATAGGCGCGGTCGTGTTCCTGGGTGAGCTTGGCAGGTAATTCGGCCAACAGGTTTTGCACAGCGATCGTCGTTGGGCGCTTGCTGTAGGTGGCGTCTAATTTAGAAAGTGTGGTTCGCGCAAGGCAGCAGTTGCCTGACGGCGAGCGCAGAAGCAGGTTGTTCTGGCACAACTCGGCGAAGACGCTGCCGAAATTCGCCGGGCGCGGTAGCCTGACTCGATCGAACCTGTCGATAATTTGTGCTTCGGTGTAATTGGGTCGCTTTTCCTGTCGATCCATGAACCATGCAATGGCAAGGATTTGTTGGCTAATGCCGAAAAGTTCAAACCCTTCGATACTGTCGATGAATTCGTCGAGAGTCATGGAATCACGCTCGCCAGGGCGCTTTTTCTCGGCCGTACACCATCGCACACGGTCCCATTGTCCGTTGTTCTATCCGGCGCTGTTCAGTATTCGGACTTTCCAAGCAAATGTCGCAACGACTTTGCGAGACGCCCAACGAGTATCGGCCAGGTTGCCCGCTGAATCACGTAAACCGGGAGTCATTGACCCTATGTTCCGCGAGTGGCGGCGTGAATTTCAGGTGGATTTCACCGGCCGCGCGTCGGCAGCATAATTCGGCGCTCGCGATGATTGTTGCGACGTCGAGCGGTATGGCAAGTGTCCGGTT
>Ga0265314_10001825_pt1 | contig 22917 bp, 16 predicted proteins | sample 4126metaG_FD_203106 | JGI IMG/M metagenome (GOLD analysis project Ga0265314, IMG submission 203106) | Rhizosphere microbial communities from Carex aquatilis grown in University of Washington, Seatle, WA, United States - 4-1-26 metaG | ecosystem: Host-associated > Plants > Roots > Rhizosphere >... | reverse complement strand
ACCCGCGCCAACACCAGGGATGTGTCGCCCTCGATGATCAGCGGTGTGGACCCGGTCGTGAACGCCACCGCGTTTACATCCCCGATCGCGTCCGCGCGGCGATGGGACAAGCCGTCGAACAGATACCCGTCGCCGCTGGCCACCGCCACGGTCTTTCCATCTGGCGCGGGATAGAAATCGCGCGCCGGCCACAGGACCGTTCCGGCGACCTCCCCCGTTATTTTGCCCGATCCGGCGTCGTACCACCGGATTCTTCCAGGTTGATCCGTCGCGCCGAGGCTGTCGGCGAGCATGATCTCCTGACCGCCCTGCGTAAACGCGGGAAGAATCGTCTCCCACCGATTGTGATAGGCGTGCGGCGCTTCCAGGATCAGCTTGATGGCCGTCAGGGCGCCACCTTGGTCAAATTGCGGCCCATACAGCCGCGACTTGCCATCCTCCGCCGCCGTCACCAGCCGTTCCCCGTTCGGCGAAAAGCACGCATACACAACCTTCCCGGGGTGATGCGCAGTAACCGTCGCTCCACCCCCGATATGCCACACCATCAGGTTTTCGGCGACTCCCGCGGCGGCATATTGCTCCGTCGCCGCCACCGTGCTCACGGGTTCGCCCGTCTCCCATTTTTCCACGATTTCCGCATCCGGCATTTTAAGGATCGCCACGATTCCGGTCTGGCTGCCGACGATTGCGCCCCCGCCTGGGAGCCACGCCGCCGCCCGCACCTCCCCAAGCGCTGCCGGCAGCTCAATCGCATGCTCGGTCGATAGATCCCAGAACCGCACCGGTTCGGGCGTATTGTTACGCGCATAAGTAAAGAGCAATCGGGAGTCCACAGGCGAGAATGCCGCCCGATCGCTCCCCGGATCCTCCACCGCCGCCACGGGTTCCCATTGGCCGTGCGACCAGTTCTTGTAACGGATCATGTTGGTTTGAATCCGGCTCTCATCGATCCCCGGAATCTGGGTGGCATTGGCAAACCAGAGCATCGGCCGCCCATTCAGGCTCGAAGATCCGGACTCCAGACCCTTCTCCGTGAACATGTCCGCCAGATGGGCGACCGCCTCCATCTCCGCGACCGCTGTCTTCTCCTGCGCCTGACCCGCGCGATTCGCCAGCGCCGTCTCCCGCGCCGCCTGCCGGAGACTCACCACCACCGCCGCGACCAGGAGCAGCAAAAACGCCGCTCCCACTTCCAGCCCCACCCGGTGCCGGCGGACAAATTTCCGCAATCGATAGACCGCCGACGGCGGCGATGCGATCACCGCTTCATTCCGCCGGTGCCGCTCCAGGTCCTTCGCCAGGTCGAGCGCGGTGTCATAGCGCCGTTGGCGCTCCTTCTCCAGGCATTTCATAACGATCCAGTCGAGCTCCCCACGCAGCAGTTTCGCGAGTCGCCGCGGCGGTACGCCGCGCGTCTTGGCTATCGCCGCGCGCGTTTCCCCGGGGTATGCATCTACCCGCGCGCTTGGCCGCATCGGATCCGTGTCGCAGATCAGCCGTTCCAGAGAGCCCGTCGTCGCCAGCAATTCCTCCGTCAGGAATGGCGTCGTCCCGGCGAGCAATTCATAAAGAAGCACCCCCAGGGAATAAATGTCGCTGCGCGTATCGATGTCCGCGCCGCGCGCTTCGCCCAGCCGAGCCTGTTCCGGGCTCATATACGTCGGCGTGCCGATCGCCTGGCGCGCTTCGGTCACCAGGGTCTCGTCGGTGATACGGCCCTGCGTCGCCTTGGCGATGCCGAAGTCGATGATCTTGGGCGTCGCCACGCCGTCGATCATTGTCACCAGCACATTCGAGGGCTTGATGTCCCGGTGAATGATCCCCTTCTGATGCGCATGCTGCACGGCATGGCACACTTGTTCCAGCAGACCGAGCCGTTCCGGTATCGAAAGACATGCATCATTGCAGTACTGCGTGATCGGCACGCCGATCGCCAGTTCCATCACAAAATACGGCCGGCCCTGCTCGGTGCATCCGGCATCGAGCACGCGGGCGATATTCGGATGCTCCATCATCGCCAGCGCCTGCCGCTCGGCCTCAAAACGCGCGATCACCTGCCGCGTGTCCATCCCCAGTTTGATGATCTTGAGCGCCACCTGCCGGCGCACCGGGCGGGTCTGCTCGGCGAGAAAAACCGCCCCGAATCCCCCCTCTCCGAGTTGCCGGACCAGTTTATAAGGTCCGATGACCGACCCCGGCGCCTCACTTAAAAATATCGCATCCGCGCGCCCGCGCTGCAGGGATTGCAGGTCCAGAAATGCCCCCGCCGAATCATGCGCCACCAGCAGCACATCCACGCGCCGCCGCAGTTCCGCGCTGTCGCCGCAGGCCCCATCCAGGAAGCGCAGCCGCTCCGGCGCCGGTTTGCCCACGGCTTCGCTGAAGATCGTCTCCACCCTGCTCGGCTCAACGCCCATGAATCCGCATCCCAAAATGTCCCGGAGCCCGCGACTGGCCTTGATGGCGACGCAAGGCTAGAGATTTTGATCCACGCAACAGCCCCGCTGCATGGCATCATGCAGCCAGGCGCGGGCGAAAATCCAGTGCCGATTGGCAGTTGCACGCGAAATGGAAAGCACTTCCCCCGCCTCATCGAGCGAAAGCCCGGCAAAATAGACCAGTTCCACCAGCTTGGCCTTCTGGGCATCTTCCTGGGTGAAGCGCTCAAGGGCGTCGCTCAGATCCAGAAGTTCGTCGGTTGATCGGCATGGGAGCGCGAACTCCGGCAATTCCTCTTCCAAATCCGCCCTGGCCCCCCCGCCACCCCGCTTCAGCGCCCTTTTCCGCCGGGCGTGCTCGATCAAAATCCGCCGCATCGCCTCCGAAGCGGTGGCGAAGAACCGGCCGCGGTTGTCGAGCTTCAGCGCAACGTCCCCCACCAGCCTCAGATACGCCTCGTGGACCAAGGCCGTCGGCTGCAGGGTATGCTCCGACTTTTCATGTGCCATGTGTTGCCGGGCAAGCTTGCGGAGTTCCTCATAAACCACCGGCAAAAGCCTGGCCGAGGCGTCGGCGTCGCCCTGCTCGATAGCCGTCAAAATAAGCGTCACATCCGACAAGACCGACTCACCATCCACAATCACCAACCGCAGGCAATTGAGCCCGCGGTTGCTGTCCACACGACTTCCGACTCGTCCCCCCTCGGCCCCAAAAAATGTTTCAATGCAAAACTATTCTCTTCCGTGAGACAAATCAATTGTCCTTTTCGCATGTTTCTTCAGGAGGCGTTTCCACTTACCGTCGCTGGGAGAAGTGGTGCGGCACGCAAGCACAACCTTGCCGCGCCATGCGGGATTGCGGCTCGATTGCTTCGACCACTCACCATGGATCGAGGTTCGGGAGGCAATCCCGCCTTCTTTTTGGCTCAAAACCCGCATTTTTTCCTGTTTATCCGGCAAACCATGGCCGGGTTTTGCCTCCGATTTCGTTTTGCCTAAGATGGACCACTTCCGAGCGGCCTCCTATTTGTCAAAGCGATGCTTTGGCAGAATCCCCTGTACAGGGGGAAACGGGCGACGGCGGGATGGAAAGGACAGCAGCGGGCCGTGCATTCTGTGGGAAGATCCAATCAATTCACGCCTTCGGAACCTCCGCCGGATGCCGCCGGCCTCCAGCCGACCCCCGAACCGATCACCCGCGTTCCACCGCCGCTCCTGGCAACAAACAAAAATGCCGGATCGTGGCGACCGGGGGGTCGCAAATCGTGGGTGGATCAGCCGATCACAATCCCGATCATCCTGAAACTCGCATATCCCTCGGTGCTGGAACAGATTATCGCCGCGGCAATCGGTCTCACGGACCTCGTGGTCGCTGGGCGCACGGGGACCGGAGACGCCCAGCACGCGGCGGCAGCGGCGGCGGTTGGGGCGATGGGCTACCTGCAGTGGTTCGCCGGATTGATGACCACCGCCCTTGGTGTGGGAGCAACTGCGATCGTCGCCCGGGCGATCGGCTCCAACCGCACCCGCATGGCCAACCGCACCGCCGGTACCGCCTTCGCGGCGGCGGTGCTGGTGGGCGTTGTTGTGGCGCTGATGTTTTTCTTTGGGGCCCGGCAATTCGTCTGGCTCTTTGGACTGCACGACGCCGCCGCCGATATGGGCGTGCAGTACCTGCAAATCATGTGTTGGACCATCTGCTTCCAGACCGCCGGCCAGATCGGAACCGCCTGTTTGCGGGGGGCTGGGGACACCGTGCGGCCCATGCTGGTGACGCTCGCGATCACCCTGGTCAATGGCATCGCTTCGCCGGCGCTGACGTTCGGATGGTGGGGGCTGCCGGCGTGGGGCGTCCGTGGCAATGCAACAGGAACGCTTCTAGCATTTTTCGTTTCCGGAATTTTTACGTTGGCGTTTCTCCTGGGCGGACGTGCGGGAATCGCCCTGCGCCTGCGGCACTTCCGCATTATCCCGCATATTTTGGCGCGCGTGGTGAAAATCGGCATGCCCAGCTGGTTTGAGAGCATGCTGCTCTGGGCCGGGCAATCGGTGGTGGTCATCCTGGTCATGCGGCAAGTGGATGATGCTTTTGGAGAATCGGGGCTGACGCTGGCGGCCCATACGGCGGTGCTGCGGATTGAAAGCCTCGCCTTTTTGCCGGGGTTTGGCTTTGGGATCGCCTGCTCGACACTGGTGGGGCAGTTTCTGGGAGCCAAGAAACCGGAGCAGGCCCAGCGAGCGGCGGTGCTATCGAATCGCCTGGCGATCCTCACAATGACGGTGGCAGCCGTGCCGATGATGCTGATGCCGAGGCTGCTTTTGGGCACGCTGGTGGACAGCAAAGCCGTGGTGGCATTGGGGATATGGCCGCTGATCATCGCCGGCATCGCGCAGCCGGGGTTCGCGGTGGCGATCGCCAAATCGGCAGCGCTAAAAGGAGCCGGCGAGACGGTTTCGCCCATGATCGCCACGATCGCGGGCATGTGCGGTCGGGTGCTGTTGATCCTGGCGGTGATGCCGATCCTGGCCCACTTCCATCATGCCAACTGGGGGCTGGACCTGGTGTGGGTGTGCATTTTTCTGGATTTGTCCTTTCGGGGCGGATTCCTGCACCTGGTCTTCCGGCGCGGGAAATGGAAGCAGATCCGGGTTTGATTGCCGCCCATTCCCCCTCCTCGGGCTCCTTGCCGGATTTCTGACAACACACATTGAAGGAACCAGGCAAAAGGTGGCGAATGACCATTGGCGGGTTGACTTTTGCAGGGTATACTGCGGCCAGCACATCTTGTTAAGACCAAAACGTGCGGCCGCGAGCATTCCTATCACGCGGCCGCCCTGAAAAATGAAAACCTGCGGAAGCCCGGAGCCTCATCCCCGCGCATCTCTTTTGAGGAGTCGGTCATGCGATTTCAGATTGTCGGCGCCCATGCGGAATCTGGAGATGATGTGAACGTGATGCTGGAAGCCTCCACGCGAACAGACGTGGAAAAACTAGCCCACGATCGCGGCATCCTCGTGAGCACGATCACACCGCTCAATGGCGCCGAAGACCACGGCCATGGCGGCCAGAACGGCGCCCCCCAACACGCCCCCCTTGTCCCCAAGCAGGAGGCCGAGGCGATTGCGCTCGTCGATGATGATCCGCCCGCGAACGGCGCGGATCATCCCGGCGATGCGAAGGTGCACGGCTATATCACGGTGAACGCCAATTCGCCGTCCGAAACCGGGCAGACGTCCGCTGGGCACCTCAACCACGAACACAAGGAAGCCTCGGCGGAGTATCACATCATCATGAACCAGTCGCTCTATCTGCTGGAGACGGCGGTGAACAAGCACCTGCGCGACGGCTGGGAGCCACAGGGCGGCCTGTCGGTGGGCGTGAGCAACAACGCGATGCAGTATTTCCAGTCGATGATCCGGCACAAAGCGGGACCGCCGCCGCTGGCTCATAAGATGGGCGAATAGAACCGATCGCCAGACGGGGCGGCAAAGAATCAGTATGGGGGGTTTTCGTCCCGTGTGCCGGACCATAGAATCCCGGCATGGGCGAAGAATCCACCCCACGCATCGGCATCATCGGCGGCTCAGGCCTCGGCGACGCGCTCCTGAGCGCTGCCGGACAGGCCCAGAGCATCCGGGCGCAAACACCCTTCGGCGAACCTTCGGCACCGGTGATGCTCTTGGAATGGGCGACGCCCGAAGGTGATCGCGTGCCGATCGCGTTTCTGGCGCGGCATGGCGTCGGGCACACGATTCCGCCTTCGGCGATTCCATTCCGCGCCAATATCTGGGCGCTCAAGGAAGCCGGATGCAAGTGGATCATCGCCTCGGGGGCGGTGGGGAGCCTGCGGGAAGAAATCGCCCCGCGGGATCTTGTGATCGTGGACCAGTTTATTGACAAAACCGCGCGGCGGGCGGGGAGTTTCTTTGACGAGATGGGCGGCGGGGCGGTGCATGTGGAATTTGCCGAACCGGTCTGTCCCCAGCTTTCCGAAATCCTGGTGGAATCCGCGAAAAGTCTCGACCTCGGCGGGGCGAAGGTGCACGCAAGGGGGACATACGTGTGCATGGAAGGTCCGGCATTTTCGACGCGGGCCGAGAGCCTGATGCACCGGCAATGGGGCGGCGATTTGATCGGGATGACGGCGCTGCCGGAGGCGAAGCTGGCGCGGGAGGCGGAAATCAGTTATGCCCTTATCGCCCTGGCGACGGACTATGATTGCTGGAAGCCGCACGCGCCCGGGACCGACAAGCAGGCGCTCCTGCGGGAGATCATCGGCCACATGCACGCGGCGACGCATAACGCGCTGGCGCTCGTGAAAGCGGCGGTCCCGCGGGTGTGGCAGCAGCGAACTCAGCCGTTTGCCGCGCACCGGGCGCTGGAACTGGCGATCTGGACGGACAAATCCAAAATTCCCGAGGCGACGCGCCACCGGCTCGGGCTGTTATGGTCGCGCTATCTCTAGGATGGCGCACCCGGGAAAATGGGTGATCCGCGACGGCAACAGTATCATGGCTGCCGGTTCCCTTCGCCCCAGCAGCCCAGCGAGATGGAAATGATGGCCCTTTGGAGGTGGCACGTGCGAGAACAAATGAGATTCCCGCGGGGGCGATTCGCGGGGGGGCGATTCCCGCGGGCGATGCGGAAGCCCACGATGCTCCTGGGGATTCTCTGGGCCGCGGTTGCGGGGGCAGTGCTTTTTCCACATCCAGGTTCTTTCGCTGCCGACCCTTCCACCAGCCCCCCGCCGGCAGCCCGGTCCACCGCCAAACATCCGCGCCAACCCGGGCCGATGATGGACCGCGCCACCCAGACCGGCACCATGGTTTACGTCGATGACTCGTTTGCATCGGTGGATGACCTGCGAAAGGCGATCCGCGCGGCCGAACAGGGTCAGGCGGAAGTCGCCATCACGAAATTTCAGGAAATCTCTGACAACTACAATCAGAAACTCGTGTACCTCGACGACAACTCGTACGAGGCGATCCCGGATTACGTCCGTGAAAATCTGCTTAACATTCCGGAAGTTCGCTCCGGCATGTATGACCAGCTTTTCGGAACGACCGCAAAAAAAGAAATCGATGCGGCGACGGAGAACCATGACCTGGCGATGCTGATCCGGATGTGCGATCGCTACTATCCGGCGACCGCGGCGTTGCAGGGGCTCGCCCGCGCGGGCGACTGGTATTTTGAGCGCGGGGAATTCACCGCCGCGGCCCGCACCTGGCAGGAGTTGCTGGACCATCCGATGGCCAGGGAGATGCGGCCGGTATTGCTTTTCCGCGCCGCGATGGCGGATGGCCTCTCGGGCAACAAGGCCGGGGCGCAAGCGTTGCGGGACAGGCTGGCGAAGGATTTCGCGGACGCGACGGGAACCGTCTCGGGCAAGGAAACGACGCTCCTGGCGAAGCTCGACGAGATTCTGGCGGCACCGGCCTGGGACAAGGTGGAGCTCGCGCCCGACGACTGGCCGGCGTTCGGCGGGGGTCCGAATCATCCCGGATTGCTCAAGACATCCGCGACTATCGGGGCGCAGCTCTGGTCGGTCAGCGGCGGGAATTCTCCGGCAACAGCTGTCTCCGGCTCCAGCATCGACATCAACAACAACGGGGTGGTATTCCTCGCCGGCGGCGGCATCGCGCGCTTGGGCGGTAACGTTATCACGCAGAGCACGAACTCCGATGGAATCCTGGCCTCCTTTCCGGTGGTCGCGGACGGGACGCTCTTTGTGCACATGGGCGATCGCATCGCAGCACTCTCGGCCAATGCGGGCACGGAGCTCTGGTCATTTCCGCCGCCGCCCACGCGTGTGGTGGACGCGCAGGGCGCCGTAAGGCGCAACATATTGCCGGGGCCGAATGTCGCGACCGTGTACGGCGATCAGGTGTTCGCCCTGCTTCCGGGCGGCGATCCGGGAATGGGCGGCTCGTCGAGCGTTTACCTGGGCGGCTCCACCCAGGTCGTGTGCATGTCACGGGACACCGGCAAGGAGATCTGGCACTTCAGCGGCGGCGAAATCCCCACCAACCGCGGCGGCCCGATTACGTTCGTGGGCTCGCCGATCGTTTCCCGGCAGGGTGTTTTTATCCTGGGGCGCAAGGCGTCGGAGCAGGGATTCATCCAGAATTTCATCGTGCGGCTGGATCGCCTGCGCGGCGAATTGCAATGGAACTGTTATCTGTGCAGCGCGTCGACTTCCCGCGGGTATTCCTCCGCGGTGATCCTGCCGACGATTTCCGATGATGTGCTGTACCTCTCCACCGGCCTGGGGGCGGATTGCGCGGTGGATGCGAATGTCGGCCACATTCTCTGGCTGCGAATCACCGCCGCGCCGCGGGCGGCCAATGCGCCGTTTCAACCGGCCGGCACGGCGATCGTCAGCATTCCCTGGAAGCTCAACCCGCCGCTGGTGACGCAGGACCGGGTCATCGTCGCCGACGGCAGCCAGGGCCTGTTTGTGTACAACCGTTCCGACGGAACGCCGGTGAATCACGTGATCGCCGCCGATCTTTCGCTTTCGAGCATCGATGTGGTGGCGGGGATTGTCGATGGCAAACTGATCGTGACCGGGATGACTGCGGGAGCGCCGACCTGCCGGACGCTGGCGCTGGACGTAGATGCGCTTTCCACCCCGGGCTCGCCAACCGCCGATGACCCGCGGATCAAGACGATCTGGTCGGCGGAAATCTCGCCCACGGCCAACGGCACCGGCCCCCTGCATGGCCGGCCATTTCTAACGCAGACCGGGTATTACCTGCCCTTTGGGGCGCGGCTGGTGCGTGTCGATACGCACACCGGCGCCGTCGATGCGCCGCTGGAATGGCCCCACGATGAGAACAACGAACCGGGAAAGCCCGGGAACCTGCTGGTGACCACCGAACAGGTGGTGGTCTCGAGCGAGGAGGGCGTTTCGGGTTATTCGCGCTGGGAGACGGCGCTAGCCAACCGCAACGCGCGGATTACGGCCCATCCCAATGAGCCGGCGCCTTATCTGGATCTCGCGGAGATCAGCTTCCGCACCAATCATGAAGACCTTGCCGAAAGCAGCATGAAAAAGGCCGTGGACCTTGCGGTGAGCGATGCGGCGGGCAGTGCGGGCGGGTCGGCGGCGGCATCGATCATAAGGCGGATTTACCAGACGAATTTCACTTTCGCCGAACAGCTTCTGCCCAAGCCCGATGACACGCAGCGCGACCTGGCGCGCTTTTATTATGACAATTGCCGGGCGACGGCCCGCGAGCCGGCCCAGCAGGCGCAGTGGCGGCTTCGCCTCGCGGAACTCTCGCAGAAACAGAAGAACATGGACGAGGCGGCGAAACTCTACAACGAAGTGCTCACCGACCCGACGCTGCGCAGCGCCCCCTACGAGCAATCTGACACCGGGCAAAGCGCCGGCGGCACCGCGGAGCTCAAGATGGCGGCCATCAAGCGGGACACGCCGCAGGCGTACAAGCGCTTCGAAGACCAGGCGGCGGCGCTCACCGACCGGGCGGTGAAGGCGCGCGACACCGCGGGACTGCAGCAGGTGGTGGACGGTTATCCCAATGCCGACGCCGCGCGCACCGCCGCCGACACGCTCGCCACGCTTTACCTTCAGAAGCAGGACTGGGACAACGCACTGCGGGCGCTGCGCTGGCTCGAACCCCTGATGACCACCGACCAGGAACGCGCCCGGATCATCTCGGAAATGGTCAATGCCTACGTGGGACTCAAAAAATACGGCTCGGCCTATGAGTGGGCTTCGCACGGCGTGCGGCGGCATCCGGAATACACGTGGAAAGCCGACGACGGCAAGGCGATGACCTTCGCCAGCCAGCGCGACCAGATCGTGCACGCCAGCGGGACGGACATCGTTGGCCGGTTGCCGGCGTGGTCGGGGCAGACCTCGCATGAAGTGAGCGCCACCGAGACGCCCATTGGGGAGAGCAATCTGCTTGCGGGCAACGCCCAGCTCCTGGCACCTCTGGAGACCGCGCTTCCGTTGCGGCAGCCGAATCTGGTTTTTCTGCGCACCGATGACCGGGTGCGCATTTATGACACGGCCAAGCGCGCCAACCTTGCAGAGGATATCCGCCTTCCCCAGCACGAGGATGCGGTGCTCCTGGGTTCCACCGCGGAAACCGCGGTCCTCCTCCAGCGCAACAATGCCATCGGGATTGACCTTAAAACCAAACATACCTGGGTGCATCCGCTTCCCGGGAACGGAACGCCGCGCGTCGCGGATGCCGTGGCAGCCCCCAACGGGCAGGCCGCGAATATCCGCCGGCTCATTCCGGTAACCGGACCCGGGGATTACCAGGTCATCGGCGACCATGTGATCGTGCAGGGGGGCATGTATCCGATTGAGTCGGTGACCCTCATCGACCGCAGCACCGGGCAGCTGATTTCGCTGACGGCCAGCGCCGATGCGGAGTCTGATTTCCGGGGAACCCTGGCGATGCTCGGCCAGCCGATGGGGTTCTCGTCGGCGCACCTGGTCGATGGCAAGCTTGTGCTTCTCGTGGCCAATCATGTCGAAGCGGTGGATATGGAAGATGGCTCGCCGGCGTGGCGGGATTCGGCGGGACAGGCGATCAACGGCAAGCTTCCCGACGGCAATCCACAGACGGTCTTTGGCAACCAGGACCTGGTGGTGGCGCAGGTGGATTCCGCGGGCGGGGCCGGAGCGGCAAGCAGCATGCTCGTAGGATTTGACGCCGGCACGGGCAGGCCGCGCGGGACGGTGAAGGTCGAGGAGGGCCCGGTGCTCTGGCGGGCGCTCGGGGACGACTCCACGCTGTTTATCCAGACGCCCAAGTATATTGCGGCGTTTGATTTCACCACCGGGGCGCAACGATGGAAGCGGAATATCGGCTCGCGGTACGCGGGCGCGACCACGCTCACCCTCAGCGGCCTGGTCTGTTTCGACGACAACAACTCGCCGCAGTGCCTTTCGCCGGACAATGGCCAGCCGCGCTGGCCGGACAACCTCAACAGCAAGAATTTCAGCGCCGCGACGGTGCATGCGATGCGCGCCTTTCCCGATGGCGACAACCTCTTCCTGCAGTCGGGCGACATGACGTCGGTGATTCCGATGATCGGCGGCAAGACGGGAATTTCAGACCTGACGGCGCCCTTCAGCAATGGCGGAATGCCACCGCTTTTGGGGGCGCAGCTCTCGAATCTATGCCTGGTGCAGCTTGCCTCGGCGCCGGTTGGCACCGACCGGGTTGCCGGGGCGATGCTGGTATTTCATGACCGGGTGAACTGGAAACTGGTCGGCGCCGTGCGGCTGCACCAGGGTTCCGATGACGCAGGCGGGACCATCCCGTTTATCCGGAGCTGGCAGGTGGTCGATGGCGGGATCGTGCTCGATGTGGCCCCGCGGTCGGGCAGCAACACGCCGGGAATGGTCTATTTTTGGCCCTACGGCGGCAAATAATGCATTGGACCGCCGAAGCGATTTGAGGCGGCGGATCGCCGCTCGGCGGGCCGGGTTTGAAGCGGGCGTCGCTCTCCGCCTATACTAGCTTTCAGAAGGAGTCTTATGCCGCGGGATGTTTCCCTGACCAGTTCCTCAGCAACCGTGCGTGATCGCGTGGAGTCCGTGATTCAATGGATGCGGCCAATCGTGCAGTCTGACGGCGGGGATGTGGAGCTGGTGGATGTCTCGCCGGAAGGGGTGGTGCGGGTGCGGTTTCATGGGGCGTGTGTGGGTTGCCCCTCCTCAACGGTGACGCTGCAGCAGGGGATTGAGCGGAACATCCGCGAAAAGGTGCCGGAAGTAAGCCAGGTCGTGGCGGTCGAGAACTGACGAGAGTCCAGTCGCACTTGGCGCCGCGAGAATGCGGCGAATTGCGGAGGGGCGACATGCGATTGAAATGCATTTCATGGGCGGGCATCCTGAGCGCGCTTGGCGTGGCCGTGATTGGCGCCGCGGTGCGCGGGCAAAATGGGCCGCCGCGGATGGGCTTGAACGCGCGCCCCACCGTGATGCACGTGGTGGAAACGCCGTATTACATTTTACACACCGATCTGGAAGAGGCCGGCGCCCGCGAGGCGGATCTGCGCATGACGCGGATGTTCGAGGAATACCGGCGGCGAACCTCGGATTTTGCCGGGCAGATCAACCGCAAGTTCCCGTTCTTCTTGTATCGCCACGAGGCGGATTACCTGGCGGCCGGCGGGCCCAAAGGTTCCGTAGGCGTCTTTATGCCGCAACGCGACGGCGGGACGCTGATGGCCATCGCCGGGGACAAGCCGGATGCCGACACCTGGCATGTGGTGCAGCACGAGGGGTTTCATCAATTTGTCGCGGCGTCATTCAAGTTTGATCTGCCGATCTGGGTGAACGAGGGGCTTGCGGAATACTTTGGCGAGTCGCGCTGGACCGGCGATGCATTCGTCAGCGGGCTGATTCCGCCGGACCGGCTCGACGACATCCGCACGGAAATCCGCCGGAACCAGTTCAAGCCGTTCAAGACCATGATGGCGATGAGCGACTGGGAGTGGGGCGATCATCTGACGTACTCCAACTATGACCAGGCGTGGGCGATGGTGCATTTTCTGGCGCACGCCGACAACGGCCGCTATCAGGCGCCGTTCCTCGCGTATCTCAAGAAGGTGAGCAAGGGGGAAGTGGCGCCAATTGCGTGGGCGGAGGTCTTTGGCCAGGATACGGAGGGCTTTCAGCGGCAGTTTGTGAACTGGTGGATGGCGCTGCCGGACAACCCGACGCGCGCCGGGTATCTGCGCGTGGTGGTGCAGACGTCGACGAGCTATCTCGCGCGGGCGAGCCTGCAGCGACTGACATTTCCCGATGCTATGAACTTTTTTGAAAAATATCAGCCCGCCGGAATGACCCTCACGCGCGACCTCTGGCTGCCGCCGGCGCTCTTTGATGAAATGAAGCGTGTGGCCCCGGGCGCCGGGGACTGGACGCTGCAGAACTCCAATACCGGCCAGCGGCTGGTGCTGGTCACGCCCGACGGGATCAAGCTTACCGGCGCCTTTATCAACCAGGGGGGAAAGGTCGCGCAGGTGGCGGTGGACGTCACGGAAGCGGGCGGGCACTGAGGTTCACGCCCAGGCCATCGCCAGTTGCGTGGCCACCGGTTCACGCGGCTGGCGGGCGCGGAGCCAGGGGGTGCGTTCAAATTGGTCGGTGAGAGTCAGGATCGGCTTGATCCGCGGATCCTGCGAAAAAAGGCGGCGGACGATGTTGGGGCAATTGCACTGGCGGCTGCGGTGGAGCAGCACGATGTGGCGGGGGAGTTTTTCCGGGCCGATCTCGGCGTGGGTGCGGTCGAGGATCTGCTGGATCGCGGCGAGCGCCTGTTCGTTGGAGAGATGGCCCTGGCCGCCCATGATGCGTTGTTTGAGGTAATACGGGCGGTCGCTGGTTTCTTCCATGAGCGGGTCGTAGTTGGATTCGAGCGCGAGAAAATCGACGCCGAGGAACGCTTCGATCAGGTGCGGCGGGACGTGGCCGAGGTCGGTGGCGAAACCGGCGCGAATGTCGCTGCAGGTGATGTGAAAGCCATGGGAACCGGTTTCATCATGGGCCAGCGGCAACGCTCGCATCTGCACGCGTGGCAGGGGTTCGAGCGAATCTTCAAACGGGGCGAGCAGTTCGTGGATGCTGGCGGCACTACCGTCGGCGATCGGTTTGGCGAAGAGGCCTTGCTCCATGTCGCGGACTTCGGGGATCTTCAAAAAATCCTTTACGCACCTGGCGGAAAGATGAACGCGGATACGCTGCTTGAGAATCGTGCGCAACCAGTAGGGATTGAAATGATCGGAATCGAGATGGGTGAGGACGATCGCGGCGATGTCTTTGAGGGCGACGCCGGTGCCGTGGAGGCGCTTTTCGGTGGTGCGCGGGCCAAAGCCGGCATCAATGAGGAAAGCGCCGGAGGGAGCGCGCACGACCGTCGCATTTCCCGACGATCCGCTGCCCAGCACACAGAATTCCAGCGACATCCCTGTCTCCACTCGCCAAATGAAACAGGAGTGTAGCTTCCTCCCGCGGCGAATCAAAACCAGGCGCAATTTTCGCCGCCATGACGCTTCTGCTCGCAGTTTCTTTACAATTCATGCTCCCTCCAAGGGGTAAGCCAGCGCCCGCTTGCGTCGCCCCCGTTTCTGACCGATAAATGTTTCATCCCACAAGCGAGGCGATGCATTCTATGAAACACTACGATCTGATCGTGATCGGTTCCGGACCGGCGGGGCAGAAGGCGGCCATTCAGGGAGCCAAACTCGGCAAGCGGGTCTGCATTATCGAAAAAAATCCGGTGCTCGGCGGGGCGGGGATCAACACCGGCACGATTCCCTCCAAGGCCCTGCGCGAGGCGGTGCTCTACCTCACCGGCACCAATAAGCGGGCGCTCTTTGGCGAAAATTTCCGGCCCAAGCGTGACATCACCATCGAGGATCTCACGTATGTTTCCCAGCAGGTAATCCACAATGAACTCGCGGTGATCCGCGAGCAGTTCGACCGCAACGGGGTGGACCTGATGTGGGGGGCGGCGAGTTTTGAGGGGCCCAAGCTGCTGCAAATCCAAAAAAGCGATAACAATGAATTGCTCTCCGCGGATTATTTCGTGATCTGCAGCGGCACGCGACCGGCGACGCCCATCACTGTGCCGTTTAACGACACGTCGATTTTCACCTCTGACGGCCTGCTGAAGCTGCGCTGCCTGCCCAAGTCGATCATCATCGTCGGCGGCGGCGTCATCGGCGTGGAATACGCCTGCATGCTCGGAGCGCTGGGCGTGCGCGTGATCCTGGTCGAAGGACGCAACGAACTGTTTGATTTTCTGGACCGCGAAATTGTCGAGGCGCTGCAATACCAGATGCGCCAGACCGGCATCACGCTGCGGCTGGGAGAAAAGGTCGCCAAGATCGAGGAGATCGATTGCCCGACCAACAACGGCCAGAAGCTGGTGCAGGCGAAACTCGAATCCGGCAAATTGCTCCAGGCGCAGAGCCTGCTGTTTTCCGTCGGCCGGCAGGGAACGACCAAGGCGCTGGCTCTTGAAAACGTCGGCCTGTGCCCTGACGACCGCGAACGCCTCAAGGTGAATTCCCATTACCAAACGGAAGTGCCGCACATTTATGCGGCGGGGGATGTGATCGGCTTCCCGGCACTCGCCTCCACCGCGATGGAGCAGGGCCGGCTCGCGGTGTGCCACGCGTTTGGCGTGCCAACGAATTCCATCCCGGACCTGTTCCCCTACGGCATCTACGCGATTCCCGAAATCTCGATGGTCGGCAAAACCGAAAAGCAGCTCACCGATGCGGGCATTCCTTACGAAGCGGGCATCGCGCATTACAAGGAAGTCGCGCGCGGGCAGTTGCTCGGAGATTCTTCAGGCATGCTCAAGATGCTGATTCACCAGGACAACCATCAGATACTGGGCGTGCATGCCATCGGCTCCCAGGCGACGGAGCTGATTCACATCGGCCAGGCCGTGCTCGCCTTCAACGGCACCGCGGAATTTTTCATCAACAATGTGTTCAACTACCCGACACTGGCCGAAACGTACAAGGTTGCGGCGTTTAACGGGTTGAACAAGCTGCGTCCGGCTTAACCCCTCTGCCCTCTTACGTCCCCGCGCGAGCGTCGCTGTGAAGCGCCTGCCGGAGCAACTGGCCGACTTCGGGCGTGTGCAAAGTGCTTTTTCCAAAACCCATCCGAGCGCCATTGGCGACAGCCTGGGCCTGCGCCTCGGCGTAATCGCTCACGAGCATCAGGGGAGGCATATGCGCTTCCCGGGCCAGCGCGGCGATCAACTCCACACCGGAGCTGCCGTCGGCATCCAGAATGCGGTTGACCAGCACGAGCTCATATTTTTTTTCAGCAAGAAGCGCGCGGGCATCTTCTCCCGAGCGGGCGCGGTCGAGATGGGCGTCGGCCTCCGTCGCCAGGACGCGGGCCAGGCCGGCATCATCCGGGGTGCATTGGCCGATGCTCAGAACGTGGGATTTCATGACTCACCTCCATTCGCCATGTGATTCTTGCGCGCCGGCTCAGCGATTTCAACAGGAAAGCGCGGCCCGGTGGCAAAAGCAGCTGAGCCGCAGGACATCTGGAAAGATTATCCCGCTCCGCTCATACTCCCCGGCGATGCTCAAGTACCGCCTCATTGTCGGCCTGGCGATTGTTGCCGTCCTTATCGGGATACTCTGGCTGGATTCTGACAGGAGTCAGGGTTGGCCGCTGGCCCCAGGCAGCACCCCGCCGGGGCTATTTCTGGCGCTGGTCGCCGTGGTGATTATTCCGCTCGGCCTGCGGGAGATGCGGGGCCTCCTCGCAAAGGAAAATGTCACCATCTCGCTCCGGATCACTGTGGTGGCGGCGGCACTGTGCATGCTCTGGCCATGGATTGAGCAGGTGGCGCAGTCGATCGATCAGCGGCACGCGGCGCTTCAGACCCAGCTTTTGCAGGAAGGGAAAATGTCCGGGCCCACCGGCGTCGCCGAGGCCCAGCGAACGCAGCAGGACCTGGAACAGGTGGAGCACTCCCCCTGGTACATCACCAGCCGCGTATTTCGCTCCGTGAAGCCCGAGTACCTCGTTCCGACGATCCTGGCGCTCTCACTGGTGGCGGCGGTGGTGAAGCACTCCCGGCACCGGCGGGTGGATGGGGCGATGGCCAATGCCGGCGGAACGCTGCTGGCGATTGTGTACCTGGGCGTCTTGCCGGGGTTTTTTCTGCCGATCTGCATGACCCACTCGGCGTGGATGGTGCTCGCGGTGGTGGCGATCGTGAAGGGGGCGGACATCGGCGCGTATGCGACGGGGCGGCTTGTGGGGCGACACAAATTGATCCCCTGGCTTTCGCCGGGCAAAACGGTGGAGGGCTTCATCGGCGGCCTGCTGCTCGCGGGGCTCGTCGGGGCGGTCATTGGAAGCTGGCTGCAGGCCTCGCGCGGCGGAGTGAATGGCGATCCCTCGCGCTGGGGCGGCGTGAGCGCGACGCTGGCGGTTTTCGTGGGCGCGGGGGCGGGCATTCTGCTGGGAGCGGTGGGCCAGCTTGGGGACCTGCTCGAGTCGCTGCTGAAGCGGGATGCGGGGGTGAAGGATTCGGGGGCGGTGCCGGGGTTCGGCGGCGTGCTGGATATTCTGGATTCACCGCTGCTTGCCGCACCGGTTGCGTACTGGCTTTTGAAACTGATTCTCCGGCCACCAGGTTGATAGTGAAATGAAGAAGAAAGCCTTTGACATTATTGCCATCGACGACGCGCTGGTGGCGATCAACAAGCCGGCGGGGCTGGCGGTGCTGCCGGGGCGCGGGCGCTCGGAAAATCTGCTGCAGCTGCTTGCGGCGGATTCGGCGCTCGCCGGCAGGAAGCCGCTGCCGCTGCATCGCCTCGATGCCGACACCTCGGGCGTGATTCTCTTTGCCCTTACGCCCGAGTCGCAGCGGGCGATTGCCGAGCAGTTCCGCACGCGCACCATCACCAAGGAATACCTGGCCCTGGTCCGCGGGACGCCGCTGCATGAATCCGGCAGCGTTGATCTGCCGATCGGGGGAGATCCCAACAACAAGAACCGCATGGTGATCCGGGGGGAAGATCCCAAAAAATCGCGCACCAAGTGGGTCATGGCGGAGCGGTTCAAGGGCGTGACGCTGCTGAAGGTTTTTCCGGTTTCCGGGAGGCGCCACCAGATCCGCGTGCACCTGAAGGCGATGGGATATCCGCTGGTGGTCGATCCACTGTATGGCGGGACGGAACTGCTATTATCGGAGTTCAAGCGGCACTACAAGCTGCACCGGCAGGACGAAGAAAAGCCGCTGCTGGCAAGGCTTTCCCTTCATGCGAACAAACTTACATTTGTTCATCCGATAACGCGGCAGGAGAGTACGATAACCGCGGAATTGCCCAAAGATTTCAGAATTGCTTTGACCGCGCTCGAACGCTGGGCTAAGTAGAAGCAGTGGAAATTCAGTGGGGCGCATGACCGCCGCGTGCACTGTTGCAGCGGAATCTCAGGCATCGCCGAATCATCGTCGCATGCAGTCAAGGAGCGAAAATGTTTCGTTCGCGCAGAAAGTCTGTCCTCAGTGTGTTGACCATCGCCGCGGCGGCTTCGTTCTTCGCATCGCACGTCCGGGCGGCGACCGTGGGCTACGACGAAACCCTCAACCAGGGCACGACCGTCACCACGCATTATTCCCCGCTCAACATCTCGGTCACCAATTTCTCCGATCCCTACGGCATCGAAAGCACCACCCAAACCGCGACCGGATGGGTGCTCACCTTCTCACCGTCGACGGCCTTCAAGGCCGCGGCCGGCAATGGCGCCGGCCCGATGGACCAGGACACCGACGGCAAAATCATGTTCACGCTTTCTTTTGACGGGGCCCAGAATATCGGGGTGTCCCTGAAAGAAGGCGGCAGTTATTCCGTGCTTGGCAATGCGGATGTCAGCGTGAACGCCGGCGGAATCGTGACCGAAACCGATGATCAACTCGGCACCATTATCGGCACCGGGATCAGCAGCACCACGTTCGGCAGCCACGGCAAATGGGATGGCACCGCGGATTTGGGAACTTTCGCCGGTTCCTACTCCACGTATGCCTTTTCGATCGACAATGATCTTTTCGCTGAGGCGCTGGGCTCGGATAGCCCAGCCTCGGCTTGCATCTCGAAGGACTGCTTCCAGATCATCATCACCACCGGCGGCGGAGCACCTCCCTCGCCCACGCCCCTTCCCCTGGCATCGCTGAGCGGGCTTGGCCTCTGTGGAGCAGTGGTTGCCTTGCGGCGGAAGATCGCGGGAGCCCTTTCCATCGCCTGAGCGACCAAAAGTAACACCTTTACGAATTAGCGCTTTTTCGCAGCACTGACGCAGCTCCTGTGTCAGTGCTGCGATCTTTTATTTGACGCGGGCCTAATTGGGGGGTAAACAGAAGGCTGAGCAGTTGTCGTGCTCGCGGGGCCATCGCCTAGCCTGGGCGTTTGTGGTCAGCGTGGGAAGCCCTTTCAAAAAAGCTGAACGCTCAGCGGTGGGAAGTCCTGCATTTCCAAAAGGTTGCTGTGGATCGGAGAAAACCATGACGCGCATCTCTCGGCTTGCATCCAAGGTTATCGGTACCGCGTTGGCGTTCGGCGGGCTCTCGGCGTTTGGGGCTCCGGTCGTCACGATTACCGGGAATGCCGGGACACTTCGTGTCACCAACTATCTGCCGGCCAATATTTCCGAAGGGGATGTCGCCAACCCCTATGGTGTGCTTGCTGTGCACCCGGGAAGCCCCATCGTGACCATCACCGGCTCAACGGTGCAGATCACCCTGAACCCGTCGGCATTTACGGTATCCGCGGCGAATGTGGCCGGCGGGGAGACTTCGGAATTCGACGGCAAGCTTGATTTTGACATCCAATTTGATTCGCCGGTATTTCTGCAGGCGATCCTCAGCGAGTCGGGCAATTACACGGCGAATAACGGCGCCACAGTGAGTGTTGCCGCGGGGACAGTCATCACAGAAACCGACGGGACCGGCGGCCCAACGGACGGCGGCAATCTTGCAGCGGTGCTTTCAGGCGGGACCTGGGGCGCCAGCCTGACGACTGCCGGATTCAACGCGGCATATAGCGATTTCCATTTTTCGATTGATAACAAGCTGACCGCTGAAGCACTGGGCGACCCGGCCGCGGCGGCGACGATCAGCAAGTCATCGCTGATCATTACGATCAATACGGCCACGGGATCGCCCGCTCCGGAGCCGGCGTCTTTGGGGGTCCTGGCGCTGGGGCTCGGCGGCCTGATGGCCCGGCGGCGGCACAAGCGCTAATTTAAACCCTTGATTTTACTTGGATTTTTTCAGCAGCGGCAGCCCGGCCGCTGCGCGTTCGCGTTGCACCACCTGGAGCCGGTGAAGCCGGAACGTCAGGTACGCGAGAATTGCGGCGTTGATCACCAGCACCGCGATCTTGACGCCTGAGGGCTTTACGGCGATCTCAAAAACTTCGATGGGAATGAAGCTGGCGGTGCTGATCACCACGAGCCATTCCGCCCATTTCAGATCCCAGATGAGCCCCACGCCCTCGATCAGGTAGAGCCCCGCGCCGATGAGAGCGATCAGGTTGAGGGTGTGTCCGGTTTTTTCGGAAATGGAAAGGGTCTGGATGAGCGCCCTCTGGACGGGGATGAAGATGTGGCGCTCGGTGACGAATTCCAGCCACACATCGCGGTGAATGGGAAGCTGCTTGAGGAAGAAGCAGAACACCACCAGCCCCCCGGCCTTGATGAGCTTGTCCATGGCAATGAGCACCACCGGCCAGCGGCTCGGAGCCTTGTGCATCACCAGCGGCCTGGCCGGTGGCAGAGCAGGGGGAGGAAGATTCTTGGTTGCAGGCGCTTCCATGCGTGGAGCTCGCGTCGAGTTGAACGAACCACCGCGAAAGGCGCGGTGAAAGCTGCGATGGCTGATGCCCACAAACTATAGGCACGAGACATAGGGAAAGGGGCCTAGTTTACACGAAATCAGCCCCGATAAAGAGAATTGGAATGCGGGATTTTTTCTAACAATTATCTTCTTTTTTACTTCCATCGCGCACACCCGGCAAAATACCATGGCCTCTTTGGGGGATATTCGGCCATTACCGGCCTTTGGGTTGAGCAGCGTAGGGAGTAAAATGTCCGGGCTGCTCATTTTTCCGAAATGGGATTGTTCTGATGACCGTTGCCCTTGAGTCTCTGGATACCCTGGCGCGCCATGGCGCCGCCTATTCGCCCGGTTTTGATATTGACGCCGTGGTGGCCGGGAAGGCCCGGCTTACGGATCAGCAAGTCCTGGAGCTTTACGAACGTGCGCCGCTGACGGATCTCGGCCGCTGGGCGTTTGGCGTGGTCCAGCGACTTCATGCCCAGGATTACCGCACCTACGTGATTGATCGCAACATCAACTACACCAACATCTGCACGGCCCGCTGCACGTTCTGCGCCTTTAAGCGCAATGACAAAACCGCTGCCGACGCCTATACGCTTTCTCACGCGGCGATCCACCAAAAAATCGCGGAGCTGGTTTCCATCGGGGGCACGCAGATACTGATGCAGGGCGGGATGAATCCGGACTTGCCCATCGACTATTACGAAGACCTGCTGCGGGGGATTCGCGAGAAATTTCCGACGGTGCACATCCATGCGTTTTCCCCGCCGGAGTTTGTCGAATTTTCGCGATTTTTCAACATGCCGGTGGCGGACGTGCTCAAGCGCTTCAAGGCGGCGGGACTTGCGACAGTGCCCGGCGGCGGCGGCGAGATTTTCTCCGACCGCGTGCGGCGGCGCATCGGCCCCGGCAAATGTTCCGGCGACCAGTGGCTCGATGTGATGAGCGAAGCGCACAAGCTGGGCATGCACACCTCCGTGACGATGCTGATCGGGCACATTGAAGACATCTCCGATCGCCTCGACCACATGAAGCGCATCCGCGAGCGCCAGGATTGGGCGCTGGCGAACGCATCGGCCAATTACACCGCCTTCATCCACTGGACCTATCAACCCGACAACACGCCGCTGGACCGCAAGCGCAAATGGAAGCCGGAAAATGGGGCGTTTCATTTTGACGACGGGCGCACCGTCCGCCTTGCCGACGCGGCGGAATATTTGCGGATGCTGGCGCTGGCACGGCTTTACTTCGACAACATCCGGAATCTGCAGAGCAGCTGGGTAACGATGGGGCCCAAGGTGGGGCAGCTCGCGCTATTTTTCGGCGCCAACGATATGGGCAGCGTGATGATGGAAGAAAATGTCGTCTCGTCTGCGGGGACGACGTATCGCCTCGATGAAGCAATGATTTGCCGGCTGATCCGCGATGCGGGTTGGACGCCCTGCCAGCGAAATCAGTATTACGAAGTGCTCAAGCGGCATGATGGAGCCGATGCGCCGGATCGCCGGCCGCGGACGCCGGGGCAGTTCCCCGCGCGGCAGCATAAGATCACGCCGGAGGAGGCGGCCGCCTACAAGGCCGCAGGACTCACCGGCACGCCGCCCCGCGCTGCCCCCGTGCGCACCACGCCGCTTTCGATCCTGAGCGCGGCGCCAAACGGGGGCGCGGAGCCAGCCGCCAACAACTGCTGCGGCGAGCAGGCGTCCACTTCAAATAATTGAATGCCTCACGATCACTGGCCTGTCAGCGCGAACTGGCCGCCATCGGGGAAGAACATGCGCGTCACCGGCGAGGCCATCGCCTGGGTGTGATTCACGAAATCGAGCGAATTGCCGGTCGAATCCTTGATCGCGGACGCACCGTAATTGAAGACCACTTTCGGAATGTACTCGACGTGGTCGTCATCGAAGCCGACGTTGCCGCCGTTCTGGTGGCGGCCGGTAAGCAGGTCCCCTTCCGAATAGGCCGGCGCGTCGAAAACCTCGTCATTAAGCAGGGAGGCATTGTCCTCTTCAATAAAGGTGACGAAGTTCGACTGGCTCTTGACGGTCGAGTCTCTCAGCGGATCCCCCCAGGGGAGCTGTCCCTTGTTGAACCG
>Ga0265314_10001824_pt1 | contig 22927 bp, 13 predicted proteins | sample 4126metaG_FD_203106 | JGI IMG/M metagenome (GOLD analysis project Ga0265314, IMG submission 203106) | Rhizosphere microbial communities from Carex aquatilis grown in University of Washington, Seatle, WA, United States - 4-1-26 metaG | ecosystem: Host-associated > Plants > Roots > Rhizosphere >... | reverse complement strand
CCCAGCCGCTGAACCAATAGTCGCGATTGCCGGGGCCGGGATTGTTCCAATAGCCGCCGCCGCCGAAGGTCGTCCACGCGCCGAACGATTTCTGCGCCCATACGGGGAAGAACTGGCGCGCATTCTTGCCGGACGATGCGCGCAGCGGGATGTCGATCGAGGGAAAGAACGCCACCTGCGGCCGCCAGCCGTCTTCGTCTTCCTCGATGAAGCGGTATTTGACGCCAAGCTGGGCGTCGCCCAATCCGAAGCGCGTTCCGCCGCCCGCTTTAGGCTCGTAGTCGAATGGCAGCACGGTGGTGATCTGCGTGTCGGCGAACGCACCGTAATCCACTTCCAGACCGATCGCGCTGCCCGAGGTGCTGCCGCCGGCCCGCTGTCCCGCCGTGAACAGATAGGATTCGAAATGTCCGTGCGGCGTGGGCTCGGGATCGTCGGTGGCAAACGGCGGACCGGCAAGCGCTGGCGCGGTCAGGAGGAATATCAGCGCGCCGATTCTGCAAAGACTGAAATGTCTCATGCGCGCAACGAACCTATGTGAACCATTGTCATTGAATCGCTTCCCTCACCCTTCGACCCGCCTACGCTAAAGCTCCGGCGGGCGGGTCGTCGAGCGTTGGTCCGCCGTAGCATGGCGAAGGCGGACAAGCTCAGGGTGAGGGCAGCAGATCTGAGCCTTGATGAGGCCCTGTTGGCGTGGCTTCGTCACCATATAGGATATGCTGAAATTTTCTTTCATAACAAAGTTTTGTTGACGTTTGTTCCTTATTTGTTCTAATCTGATATTGGGCCCATGATCTTCTCTCCCGCTGCGGGAAAGCGCTCTGCATCGAAACATGACGGACACGGCGGAAAAAATTGCGGTCTTGCGCGCCTCCCTTGCGAAAGTGGAGCCGGCACAAACCCAGGCGCGCATACCGCTCGGTCATGACGCGGCGGACCATTGCCTGAAAGGCGGCCTCGTGCGCGGTGTGCTGCATGAGGTCTTGGCAGCGCCGGGCCATGAAACCGTTGCGGCGGGGTTCGCGGCCGCACTCGCGTCGCGCCTTGGCAAACATCTGCTCTGGATCCGCCAGGATTTCTCCGCGCTCGAACATGGCGAACTTTGCGCAACCGGGCTTCTCGAACTCGGATTGGACCCTTCGCGCCTTCTGCTGCTGCGCGTCGCGGATGTGTCCGGCATCTTGCGCGCGGCGTCCGATGCGCTGAGTTGCGCGGCACTCGCTGCGGTGGTGATCGAATTTCCGGGCAATCCAAAGCTGCTCGATCTGGTGGCGCAGCGCCGCCTGATGCTGGGCGCGGCAGAGAAAGGCGTCAGCGCGATTCTTCTGCGCTTCGGCGCGAAACAGGATGCGGGCGCCGCCGAAACGCGCTGGCTGGTCCGTGCCGCCTGCTCGCCGGCACAAGAAGAAAATTGGGGGCGTCCCGTCTTCGATGCGCAGCTGCTGCGCAACCGGCATGGGCAAACGGGGCATTGGGTCATGGAATGGAGTTGCGACGATGGTCAGTTCGCGGCGAATTGCGGCGCTGTGGTTTCCTCGTCTGGCGACCGACCGGCTGCAGCGGCGATGGAGTCTTTGCGCTGCGTCGCCTGACGCATCGCCTGATGCGCTGCCGCTGGTTGTCGTCGCGAAGATCGACAACGCGATGCGTCTGACGGCGGTTGATCGCAAGGCAACCTCGCTCGGTCTTTATGTCGGCCAGCCGCTCGCCAATGCGCGCGCCATGCTGCCCGCGCTCAAGGTGATGGCGGCGAACGAGCCCGCGGACCTGAAGCTTCTCGAACGGATCGCCGATTGGTGCGACGGCTTCACGCCGTTCGTCGCTCTCGATCCTCCGCGCGGACTGCTCTTGGATGTGACGGGCGCGGCCCATCTGTTCGGCGGCGAACAGGCGATGCTGGGTCGCTTGTGCGCCAGCCTGCAAAAGCAGGGCTTCAAGGTGCGCGGCGCGCTGGCGTCCACGGCCGTGGCGGCGCGCGCCCTGGCGCGCTGTCAGGACGGAACCGTTGTCCCACCGGGTGGGGAGGCCGCTTCTCTCGCGCCGCTGCCTATTGAAGCGCTCAATCTCGATCCCGTTACCACCCATGCGTTCCGCCGCGCCGGGCTCAAGACCATCGGACAGATGGCTTCGCGCGGCCGTGCCGAACTGACGGCGCGCTTCGGGGCGCAACTGGTCTTCACGCTGGATCATGCGCTGGGGCAGACGGAAAAACCGATTTCGCCGCGCCTGCCGCTTCCCGATTATTGTGCGGAGCGCCGCTTCGCCGAACCCGTCGTTACCCAGGACACGATCCTCTCCACACTCGCCTCTCTGGCCGCGAGCCTGTCGGAGGTGCTGGAGCGGCATGGCGAAGGCGCGCGCCGTCTGGAAGCCGTCTTCTTCCGTGCGGACGGCGCGGTGCGCCGCATTGCAGTGGAAACCGGCAGCCCGACGCGCGAGCCGGCGGTCATCGCGCTTCTGTTCCGCGAGAAGCTCGACGCGCTGGCCGATCCTATCGATCCCGGCTTCGGCTTCGATCTTATCCGCCTCGCGGCCGGCCGCGCCGAACGCTGCGATGCTGCCGGTTTCGGTGCCGATGCGAAGGAGAAAAAGGAAATTCGCTTTCTGGTGGACCGTCTGGCGGCGCGCTTCGGCAGCCACCGCATCCTGTCGTTCCAGCCCAACGACACCCACATTCCCGAAGCGGCCTTCGTCACTGTGCCCGCGCAATATGCCGAGGCCTCGAAACTCTCCTGGGAAAAAATCCGCGAGGCCCGCGAAGCGCCGCGCCGTCCCTTGCGGCTGCTGGCCTCGCCCGAGCCCGTCACGGTCCAACAGGGAGAGAAGCTGCACTTTCGCTGGCGGCACGCACCGCATGTCGCTGCGTATCTGGAAGGGCCGGAGCGGATCGCGATGGAATGGTGGCGGCATCAAACGCCTCAGCCGTCGCGCGATTATTTCCGGGTGGAAGACGAAGAGGGGCGCCGCTTCTGGCTCTATCGCGAAGGCGAAACGCCGCGCTGGTTCCTGCACGGGATGTTCGCATGAGCCATCCCCGATATACCTTAGGGCAATTGCGTACGACCGCCTCGTCCTTCGAGACGGCCGCTTCGCGGCCTCCTCAGGATGAGGCGGTTACGGAGTCCACAGATTTCCTCATCCTGAGGAGCCCGCTGCAAGCGGGCGTCTCGAAGGATGAGGAAATCCACCCTCGCTATGCCGAACTGGCGGTGACGACGAATTATTCCTTCCTGCGCGGCGCCTCCCATCCTCGCGAATTGGTGGAGACGGCGGCCGAGCATGGCTATGCCGCCATCGGCATCGCCGACCGCAATACGCTGGCGGGCGTGGTGCGGGCCTACGCCGCCTTGCAGGAGATCGAAGGCGAAAAGCCGAAGCTACTTATTGGCGCACGTCTTGTATTTGCCGACGGCACGCCCGACATCCTGGCGTACCCGGCGGACAAGGCCGCTTACGGGCGGCTCTGCCGCATGCTGAGTACGGGGAAATTGCGCGCGCCCAAGGGCGAGTGCGTGCTCGGGCTCGACGACCTGCTGAGGTGGCAGGAGGGATTGCTGCTGGTGGTGATGCCGCCGCAGCCGGGCAGAACCCAGGGGGTCCACCCCCTCAAAAAAACGTGGAACCTTGCCGAAGGGGAGGGGGGAGGGGGGATACAACCCGTAAAACCCGAAAACAACCTTCGGGCAAATTTTGAGGAAATTCAGTCCCTTATAAGAAAATTGGTCAGCATTGCGCCCGGCCGCGTCTGGCTCGGCGTCTCGATGCCCCATCGCGGCGACGACCTGCGCCGCCTGCGGCGCTGGCAGCGTGTGGCGCGCACCGCCAGTGTGCCTCTCTTGGCCGCCAACGATGTCCTCTATCACGCGCCAGAACGACGTGCGTTGCAGGATGTCGTCACCTGCATCCGCGAGCATGTCGCGCTGAACGATGCAGGCCGTCTGCTCGAAGCCAATGCTGAGCGGCACCTGAAGCCGCCCGACGAAATGATGAAGCTGTTCGCGACCGCGCCGGACGCCATCGCGCAAACCGTTTGCTTCGCCGATCGCATTGCCTTCTCGCTCGATCAGCTTGAGTACAATTATCCCGACGAGCCAGTGCCGCCGGGCAAGACGGCGCAGCAGCATCTGGAAGACCTTTCCTGGGAAGGCGCGGCGGCGCGCTATCCGGGCGTCGTTCCCGACAAGGTGCGTGCCGCCCTGACCAAAGAGCTTCGCCTCATCGGCGAGATGCGGATCGCGCCCTATTTCCTGACCGTGCACGACATCGTCGGCTTCGCCCGGCGCCGGGAAATCCTGTGTCAAGGCCGCGGCTCCGCCGCCAACTCCGCCGTCTGCTATGTGCTCGGCATCACTGCTGTCGATCCGATGCAGATCGACCTCTTGTTCGAGCGCTTCGTTTCCCGCGAACGTAAGGAGCCGCCCGACATCGACGTCGACTTCGAGCATGAGCGGCGCGAGGAAGTCATTCAGGACATCTATGCGCGCTATGGCCGCCATCGCGCCGCGCTTGCCGCCACCGTCATCTGCTATCGCCCGCGCAGCGCCATCCGGGAAACGGGAAAAGTCTTCGGCCTGACCGAAGACGTCACGGTGGCGCTCGCCAGCGGCGTGTGGGGAAGCTGGGGCAGCGCCCTCAAGGAGCGCGAGGTCCGCCAAGGCCATCTCGATCCCTTCAATCTGCTGATCGCCCGTGCCGTGACCGCCGCCAATGAACTGATCGGATTTCCACGTCACCTCTCCCAGCATGTCGGCGGCTTCGTGCTGACGCGCGACCGGCTGGACGAGATCGTTCCCGTCGGTCCGGCGGCGATGGAGGATCGCTATTTCATCGAATGGGACAAGGACGACATCGATACGCTGCGGATGATGAAGGTCGATGTGTTGGCGCTGGGCATGCTTACCTGCATCCGCAAGGCATTCGACCTGATGGCCGTGCACAGCGGCATGAAGATGGATCTGGCCGGTGTGCCGCGCGAGGACCCTGCCGTCTACGACATGCTGTGCCAGGCAGATGCGGTCGGCGTCTTCCAGGTGGAAAGCCGCGCCCAGATGAACATGCTGCCGCGCCTTCGCCCACGCGAATTCTATGATCTCGTCATCGAAGTCGCGATCGTGCGGCCCGGCCCCATCCAAGGTGACATGGTCCATCCCTATCTGCGCCGGCGCAGCGGCCAGGAGAAGATCGATTATCCCGCGCCATCACCGCAGCATGGTCCGCCCGACGAGCTATACCAGGTCCTCAACAAGACGATGGGCGTGCCGCTGTTCCAGGAGCAGGCGATGAAACTTGCCATCGTCGCTGCCGAGTTCACGCCTGAGGAAGCCAACGGATTGCGTCGGGCGATGGCGACATTCCGCAATGTGGGAACCATCGACCGCTTCAAGGAAAAGCTGGTCGGCGGCATGACGGCGCGCGGCTACGAGCAGGACTATGCGGAGCGCTGTTTCCGGCAGATTGAAGGTTTCGGCAGCTACGGCTTTCCCGAAAGCCATGCCGCCAGCTTCGCGCATCTCGCCTACGTCTCGGCCTGGATCAAGCGCCATCATCCCGCCGCCTTCGCCTGCGCGCTCTTGAATGCGCAGCCCATGGGGTTTTATGCGCCCGCCGAGATCGTGCGCGATGCGCGCGAGCATGGCGTAGAAGTGCGCCATGTCGACGTGAATTTCAGTGCCTGGGACAACACGCTCGAACCTTGCGAGGGCGGTTTGGCGCTGCGTCTTGGTTTGCGGCAGATCGACGGCTTCAAGGAGGACTGGGCGACGATCCTGCTGGCGCATCGCTCCAACAGATATGATGCCGTGGAGGACATCGCTCGACGCGCCCGTCTGCCGAAGCGGGCGCTTGTCATCCTGGCGGAAGCCGACAGCTTCCAATCGATCTCGATGGACCGTCGCGATATCCTGTGGACCGTTCGCCGCCTTTCGGACAGTGAGGGTCTGCCGCTGTTCGACGCGCAATATGTCGAAGTGCAGGAACCCGAGATCCTTGCGCCCTTGCCCGTCATGCCGCTGAGCGAACATGTCCTGGCCGATTACCAGATGCTGAGGCTCTCGCTCCGGGCGCATCTGATGGAATTCCTGCGCGATCTGTTCCGCGGCGAAGGCGTGGCGAGCTGCGGAGACATTACAAGGGCGCCGGACGGCGCGCGCGCGGCGTACGCCGGAATCGTGTTGACGCGCCAGATGCCGGGCGAGGCCGGCGTCGTCTTCATCACGCTCAGCGATGAAACGGGCATCGCCAATGTCGTGGTCTGGCCCAGGCTGGTCAAAACTTTCCGGCGGGAGATCATGGGCTCGCGCTTGCTTCTGGTGGAGGGCAAGATTCAGCGCAGCCCCGAAGGCGTCGTCCATCTGGTCGCCGAGCGCGCCTTCGACCGGACGAACGAATTGGAACGGCTTTCGGAGGATGCGGCAGGCGCTCCTTCTATGCGCTCGTTGGCCGGTGGGCACATCCACCGCCACCCCCGCAATGTGCGCGTCATACCCAAATCGCGGGATTTTCATTAGCGCGCAGCCTTCACCCGTTTACGGTCTATTCACCAAGCTCCGCTTCGGAGGAACACCAAACAGCGACCTTAAACCGAACTTAAATGACCAAGGCGTCACATTATGCGGAAGGCTGCGCAAAACGCGCGCGGCAAGAGGGTCACGTTCCACAGGCAAGCAAGAAGTGCGAGTAGCGTCGTGGAAGACAAATTGAATTTCTCGCAAATCGCGGCGCTGATCGTCGACGCCGATCACTATTCCACGAACATACTGAGTCAAATTTTGCGGGGCTTCGGCCTCACGCGGCACAACATCATCGAGAGTGCCGAAGGTGCAAAACTGCTCCTCCAAAAAGATCACTACGACCTGGTGATCTGCGAAGCCGTCCTTCCCGATATGCCCGCGGCGGAATTCGTTCGTTGGATACGCATACAACCGACCCCCGCGGTCAAGTTTATTCCGGTGGTTATGCTGACCGGATATACGCAATTCTCCAACGTAACCGCCGCGCGCGACAGCGGCGCCAACAGCGTCGTACGCAAACCCGTAGCGCCGACGACACTTTTCGATCACATGGCGTGGTCGGCCAGAACCGACCGGCCCTTTGTCGAAACCAGGGGTTATTCGGGACCCTGCCGGCGTTTTAAATACGAAGGGCCGCCCAGCGGCGTAGGGCGGCGGGAAGCGGATCAAGCGGCCGAAACACATCCGGCCGAAAGTTCGAGCTTACCGCCGGAAAAAGTCGCTTCGCTCGCCAACGCAACCTAAATGGACGTCCTATGAACATCGCAGCGGATTTTAAATTGTATCGCGTCAAGAACCGGCTTGGCGAACTTATGCGTCGCCCTGGCGGAGTCAGTCGCGAGCAGGCGGTCGAAGAAGCCACCAAAGGCATCGAGACTTTGCGCGAGGGCTATGTGAACGCGATTCCGGTGGAGATTGCGGCACTGGAAGAGATGGTCGCCGCAAACGCATCCGATGAGATATCCGCGGATGAAATCGGTAACCTCTTGAGTCGCGCGGGCCGATTGCTGACCTTATCCGGCACGTTCGGATATGACCGTCTCGACTCCGTCGTGAAGCGCTTTTGCGATCTGGGGCTCGGAATGATCGAAAAAGGCATTACCTCCGTCGCTCCGATCGAGGTGCATTTGCGGGCCATGCGGCTTGTCTCTCCGGATTCCACGCCGCTGGCTGACGAGGAAGCGCAGGAGCTGCTGAACGAACTCTCAAGAGTCCATGCCCATTTCGAGCTTTCCACGGAATCGTTCGATGAAGCGGCGCAGCCGCTTGAAATGACCGGGGCGCCGCCAACCAGAAGCGCCGGACCGCCGCCTAGCTGATCGGCGGACATTCGTGAAAATCCGCGCCATCGCATCGGCGCCGTTGCGAATTTGAACTATTTCGAACATCCGCTCGGCCCCGGCACGCCTGCAGCCGCGGTACGACGACGCGACCAAAGTCACGAATCACCTGAACCGCCATATGGTTTCTTATTGGCGTTTCGCGAACCGCTGGCAGAATAACCGCTTGTGTTGTAAGGGCGTATGCGCGGACGCCTAAGCAATCTGCCGTCAGGTGCCCGCGGTTTCTCTGCGCAACTTTCAATTCAACATATGTTGACTAAAGGAACCTCACACACGATGTAAGGAATGCGCAAAGCCGCTCTGCGGGAAGCGGTATGGGCCTCAAGAAAGACAATGCCAATGGGAAGCACACAGACTTGGCGGGAACGCGTGAACGATGCCGTTGGACAGCGGTTGCCGTTGGAGGCCGCGCGCTTCGTCACCCCGCGCATGATCAAGATGCTCGTCATCGTCGGTATCGTTCTGCTGCTTGTCTTCGGCTACATTTTTCTAGCGCCCATTGCTAAGTACCTGCTCGCACCCAAAGGGAGTTTCGGGCCCCCGGTGCCGACAGTTTCGACGGTTCATGCCGAGCAGGCGCTTTGGCAGTCACAGTTGCGTTCGGTCGGAACGCTGCACGCCGTCGAGGGTGCGGATTTGGCGTCGGAAATTGCCGGCCTTGTCACACGAATTGGATTTCACGCCGGCGAAGACGTGCGCGCCGGTACGCTTCTCGTTCAGTTGCGGGACGATTCCGAGAAGGCTTCAGCCGAGGAGGCGCTACAAACCTACAGGCGCTATGCCGCGCTGATCAAGACCAATGCGATCAGCCAGTCGAATTACGATAGCGCCTCGGCCAACATGAAAGGCACCCGGGCTGCGGTTGAAAAGAAAGCCATCCGCGCGCCCTATGACGGACGGGTCGGCATCCGCCAGGTCGATGTCGGTCAATATGTAAACGCCGGACAGGTCGTCGTTACTCTGCAGAAACTGGATCCGATCGACGTCGATTTTCAAGTTCCCCAACAACAATTGAGTCTTCTCAGGACGGGCGATAAGGTTGTGTTGACAACCGATGCCTTTGCCGGCCGTAACTTCCACGGCGTGATCACGGCCTTCGATCCAAAGGTAGACCCAACGACACGTAACGTCCGTGTGCGGGCATCCATCGAAAATCGCGAGAAGCTGCTGCTGCCCGGCATGTTTGCGACAGTCGTCACGAATGTCGGGTCGGTGAGGCCTTACATCACGCTGCCGCAGACTGCCATCGTCTTCAATCCATATGGCGACACTGTTTTCGTCGTAACAAAATCCAAAGCGGACGACGGGACTGACCAGCTCGTTGTGCAACAACGCTTCGTGACAACAGGGGAAGCGCGCGGCGACCAGATTATGATCACCAGCGGTCTGTCCGCCAAAGACTTAGTCGTCAGTTCCGGACAGCTCAAGCTGAAGAACGGGAGTGTTGTGGTCGTCAACAACAACGTGCGCCTTCCGAACGACCCGGCGCCCACGCCGGTTCAGCAATAGGCCGGCCGCGATGAACTTCACGGACATCTTCATCCGGCGCCCGGTTCTGTCGATTGTGATCAGCCTCGCAATCCTGGTGATCGGGGTTCGCGCCATCATGGAACTGCCCGTACGGCAGTATCCCGTTACTCAGAATGCCGTTGTCACGATCTCAACGGCGTATTTCGGTGCTAGCGCCGAAACGGTGGCCGGGTTCATCACGACACCGCTTGAGAACGCCGTGGCCCAGGCAGACGGTATCGACTACATGACGTCGTCGAGCACGCAGGGGTTTTCCACCATAACGGTCAACCTCCGTCTGAACTACGATGCCAGCAAGGCGCTTTCGCAAATCATCACGCAGGTCAATTCCGTCAAGAACCAGATGCCGCCGCAGTCGCAGCAGTCGGTCATCAGCATCTCGGTGGGAACGTCGATCAATGCGATGTACCTCACGTTCAACAGTTCGATCTTGCCGACGAACAAGATCACGGACTACCTGGTCCGCGTGGTGCAGCCGCAGTTGCAGGCCGTGGACGGCGTGCAGCAGGCGCAGATTATGGGCGGCAAGCTGTTCGCCATCCGCGTATGGCTGGATCCGCAAAAGCTGGCGGCGTACGGACTGACGGCCGCCGACGTCTATTCGGTGCTCGGCACGAACGACTATCTGTCCGCCGTCGGCACCACGCGCGGGCAGATGGTTCAGGTGAACTTGACGGCCTCGACCAATCTCAAATCGGTTGACGAGTTTCGCAATCTGGTCGTCAAGTCGCAAAACGGCGCCTATGTGCGGTTGTCCGACGTGGCGAACGTAACGCTCGGTTCGTCGGACTACGATTCGCAAGCCAATTTCGACGGCAATCCGGGTGTGGTGATCGCCATTAGCGTCACCCCGACGGCGAATGTTCTTGACGTCATCAAGGGCGTGCGCGCGGTTCTGCCGGGCATCAACGCGCAACTTCCTCAGGGGCTCACGTCCTTTATCGCCTACGATTCGACGAAGTTCATTTCGAGCGCGATCAACGAGGTCGAATGGACGCTCGGCGAGGCGATCATCATCGTCATTTTCGTGATTTTCATATTCCTCGGTTCGCCGCGCGCGGTGGTCATTCCCATCGTGACGATCCCGCTCTCGCTGATCGGAGCCGGCATTTTCATGCTGGCGTTCGGCTTCACACTGAACCTGCTCACGCTTCTGGCTTTTGTGCTGGCCATCGGCCTCGTCGTCGATGACGCGATCATCGTGGTCGAAAACGTCAGTCGCCATCTTGAGGAGGGGCGAACGCCGATGGACGCGGCGATAATGGGCGCGCGCGAGCTCGGCGGGCCGATTGTCGCGATGGCACTTGTTCTCGTGGCCGTCTATGTGCCCATCGGATTCATCGGCGGCCTCACCGGCGCGCTGTTCGTCGAATTCGCCTTCACGCTGGTCGGAACTGTCGTCATTTCCGCGATCGTGGCACTGACGCTTTCTCCCATGATGTCGAGCCGGTTCCTGCATTCGCACGAACAGACGCGCTCGCCGCTCGAGCGTCGGATCGTGACGTACATTGACGAGAAGTTCGACGCGCTTCACCGCAGCTACCAGCGCACGCTCCACAGTGCGCTCAACGAGTTACCGGTGATCGTCGTCTTTGCCGTGCTCGTCTTTGGCGCGATCTATTTCCTCTTCTCCTTGTCAAAGACCGAGCTTGCACCGTCTGAGGACCAGGGGATTGTCATTGCCTTGGTCACGCCTCCGCCTACGGCCACGTTGCGGCAATCGCTGATCTGGCAGCATGAGGCATTCAAGGTCGCGAAGTCGTTTCCCGAAACGGATCACACATTCCAGATTTCGGCGCCCAGCACCAACCTCTTGGGTATGGTGCTCAAGCCATGGAGCCAGCGCAGCCGCTCGGCGGATACGATCCAGCCGCTGATGCAAAAGCAGTTGGGCACGATTGCCGGCGTGCGCGCTGCTGCGTTCCAGGTTCCGCCTCTGCCGGGCCCTCGAGGCCTTGGCGTGCAGTTTGTGATTGAGACGACCCAGTCGTTCCAGCAGCTCAATACCGTGGCGCAGAATGTCATGGATGCCGCCCTGAAATCGGGAAACTTCTTTTATCTGGATTCCGACCTGAAATATGACGAACCGCAGACGCAGATCGTGATCGACCGCGACAAGGTGGCGGGCATGGGCCTCACCATGAGCGACATCGGCAATTCGTTGACGGCGATGCTGGGTGGCGGATACGTGAACTATTTCAACTTATCCGGCCGCGCTTATCAGGTGATCCCACAGGTTCAGCAAGTGGACCGCCTGAACGCCGATCAGCTCAAGAACTACTACATCCGCACGGCGTCCGGTTCGAGCATTCCCCTGTCAACCGTTGCCCATCTCGAGAACACGGTCACTCCCGAATCGCTCAACCATTTCCAGCAGCTTAATTCTGCAACGATCACGGCGATCCAGCGGCCGGGTCTCACGACGGGCGACGCTCTCGCAGCACTCCAGAAGATCGCCGACACCGCGATGCCGCAAGGCTACCGCATCGATTACGCTGGTCCTTCGCGGCAGTTCGTGCAGGAATCGAGCGCCTTGCTTGTTACGTTCTTCTTTGCCTTGATCATCATCTTCCTCACCCTGGCAGCACTCTTCGAGAGCTTTCGCGATCCCTTTACGATCCTCATCAGCGTACCGATGTCGATCTGCGGCGCCCTGATCTTCATCGCCATGGGTGTGGGAGGTTCAAGCCTCAACATCTACACGGAGGTTGGTCTCGTCTCGTTGATTGGTCTCATCAGCAAGCACGGCATTCTGATTGTGCGTTTCGCAAATGACCTTCAATTACAGGGGCGTAGCAAGCGCGAAGCTGTCGAGGAAGCAGCTGCCATCCGCTTGCGGCCGATTTTGATGACCACGGCCGCCATGGTGCTGGGCGTTATGCCGCTGATCCTCGCATCGGGAGCGGGTGCCGCGGCACGGTTCAACCTGGGTCTGGTCATCGCGACGGGCATTTCCATCGGCACCTGCTTCACGCTATTTGTCGTGCCGGCGATTTACTTGCTGATTGCGCGTACCCACACCCAAGAGGCCGGCTAGCCCGAGGCGGCTTGAATGCGCCCCTTGGTCGCTGGATAAGTCGAGAAATCCTTCTCTTTTTGAACAGTTGGGTCGCGATTTGCAGGTTTACGACGGCGCGGGCTGCTATATGATAGCGCTAACAAGGACACTGGGGGCGGACCAGAAAGGCTGGATTCCGCCCGCAGAAAATGGAAAAAAGCTGCGGGGTCTGCAAACGCCATGTTTCTAGGTATCGATGTCGGCACGTCGAGCGTTAAGGCTGTTCTGGTCGATGATAACGACCAGGTCGTCGCACAGGCTTCGGCGGCCCTCACCGTAGAGCGCCCCCAACCGTTGTGGTCGGAGCAGGATCCGGATTCCTGGTGGCGGGCAACGGTGGAAGCCGTGCGGTCCCTGCCGGAAAAAGAGCGCCGTGCGGTCAACGCGATCGGCCTGAGCGGGCAGATGCATGGTGCTACCTTGCTCGACAGTGCTGACAAGCCACTGCGTCCGGCGATCCTGTGGAATGACGGCCGTTCGGAAGAAGAGTGCGTGGAACTCGAACGGCTGGAGCCGCGCTCGCGCGAGATCACCGGCAATCTCGCGATGCCGGGCTTTACGGCGCCCAAGCTGCTTTGGGTCAAACGCCACGAGCCGGATATTTTCCGCCGCGTCCAATCTGTTCTGCTGCCCAAGGATTATGTCCGCCTCAAGCTGACCGGCGAAAAGTTCAGCGACATGTCGGACGCATCAGGCACGCTGTGGCTGGACGTTGGAAAACGCGACTGGTCGGACGCCATGTTGGGTGCGACGAGCCTCAATCGTTCGAATATGCCGCAACTTGCCGAAGGCAACGCGCCGACGGGAAAGCTCCGCGCCGATGTTGCCGACCAGTTGGGAATTCCGCGTGTTGTGGTTGCCGGCGGTGGCGGCGACAATGCCGCCAGCGCCATCGGCGTGGGCGTCGTCGCGCCCAAGCAGGCGTTCCTGTCGCTCGGCACGTCCGGCGTGCTTTTCGTGGTCACCGATCGTTTCCGTCCCAATCCGGCAAAAGCGGCCCATGCCTTCTGTCACTGTCTGCCTGGCCGCTGGCACCAAATGTCGGTCATTTTGACTGCCGCGGCCGCTATAGATTGGGTTACGCAGTTGGCGGGTTTCAAAAATGTCGTCGAGACTGTGGCGGCTGCGGAGAAGCGCGGCCCGCACAAACAGACCCCGATTTTTCTGCCTTACCTTTCCGGCGAGCGCACGCCCCATAACGACGCGCATGCGCGCGGCGTATTTTTCGGGCTGTCGGCGGAAACGACATCGGCGGATCTTGCCTATGCGGTTCTTGAAGGGGTGGCTTACGCCTTCGCCGACGGCATCGACGTTCTCAAGGAAGCTGGCAGCGAAATCAGCGACGTCACGGTCGTCGGCGGCGCAGCGCGGCTGCCTTATTGGGGTCCGATGTTGGCCACGGCCCTCAACGTTCCACTGACGTATCGCGAGGGCGGCGAAGTGGGTGGCGCGTTCGGAGCAGCGCGGCTTGGGCGGTTGGCTTTGACGGGCGAGAACCCTGATAAGGTCTGTGTCGCCCCGCCGGTAACGCGGATCGTCAAGCCGGACGCCGGCCTCAAGGAGCAGATGGCATACCGCCGTCCACTGTTCGTCAGTCTCTATCAGAACCTCAAAAAATCTTTCAGGGAGTTTGCCAGATGAGCCTTTTTTCCGATGTCGCCCCGATCCGATTTGAAGGGCCAGAAAGCAAGAACGACATGGCCTTCAAGGTCTACGACAAGGATCGCATGGTGCTCGGCAAGCGCATGGCCGATTGGCTGCGCCTGACCGTCTGCTACTGGCACTCCTTCAGTTCGTCCGGCATGGACATGTTCGGTTCGGGAACCTGGCCGCGCCCATGGCTCGATGGAGAAATCACGCAGGCAGTCGCCGAGCAGAGGCTTGATGCGGCGTTCGACTTCTTCGCGCGGCTCGGGGCACCCTACTTTGCTTTCCACGATTTGGACGTCATGGCGACGGCTAACACACTGAAAGAGCACGAAGCCAGCCTGAAGCGCATCGAAACCTCGATCGCAGAAAAAATGGCCAAAACAAAGGTCAAGCTGCTTTGGGGCACCGCCAACCTGTTCGGCCATCCGCGCTATGCGGCCGGCGCAGCCACCAATCCCGATCCGGAGGTCTTTGCGTATGCGGCGGCGCAAGTGCGCTTCATCCTGGAGGCCACGCACCGGCTTGGCGGCGAGAATTACGTGCTTTGGGGAGGCCGCGAAGGCTACGACACGCTGCTCAACACCGACCTGAAAGCCGAACTCGACCACCTCGGTCGTTTCCTGTCCATGGTGATCGAGCACAAGCACAAGATCGGTTTCAAGGGCACGATCCTGATCGAACCCAAACCCTTCGAGCCCACCAAGCACCAGTATGACCGCGATGTCGCCGCCGTGTTTGCCTTCCTGCAGCGTTACGGCCTGACAAAAGAGGTAAAGGTCAACATCGAGGTCAATCACGCAACGCTGGCCGGGCTCGACTTCGAACATGAAATCGCGGCCGCCATTGCCTACGGCATTTTGGGCTCAATCGACATAAACCGCGGTGATCCGCGCAGCGGTTGGGACACCGATCAGTTCCCCAACAACGCCCAGGATGTAACGCCGGCGATGCTGCACATCGTTCAGGCGGGTGGCCTGAACACGGGCGGCTTTAATTTCGACGCCAAGCTGCGCCGCCAGTCCGTCGATGCGAATGATCTCTATCTTGCCCACATCTCCGGAATTGACACGCTGGCGCGCGCGTTGTTGGCCGCGGAATCCATCATCGTGGAGAAGCGGTTGGCGAAGCTGCGCGAGGAGCGTTACGCAGGCTGGACAGGTACGCTCGGCAAGAAGATCCTGGCAGGTGAATACACGCTGGCAACGCTGGGCGATCACGCCGTCACGTCGGGCCTCGATCCCAAACCGCGTTCCGGCAAGCAGGAGCTGTACGAGAACATCATTGCCAGTCACTGCCGCTTCTGAAGAATGATCGTTTAAGGCGGTTGCAGTTTATCCTCGCCCAGCGGCCCGCGCCCTGGGCGAGTGATCTTGCGCGCGTCGCCTGCATCAAAACGCGCGCGGGCGGTACTCTGGAACCTTTGTAAAGAACGGCATCGCCGAACCGGCCTGTGTCGAAAGTGATTTGAAGGGATCGGATTGCCTCACACGCGAAGCAATGAGCCCGGCGTTCAACCATTCTTCACCAAATGACGAAGGCGTCAGATGCTTCCGTCGCGGGAACGACATTTTTAATAAAGTTCAATTAATATGCGCCGTATGTCCTGATTCTATAGGGGAAAAAAGGACACACAACAGCAAGCTCAAGCGCCGTAGCACGAGGCGTTTGCGGCATTAACGGATCGACATCATGGTCACACTTCTCCCACAACAACTGCCGAGCGAGATTTCGGGTCTGCAATCACTGGCGCTCGATCTGCGCTGGACATGGAGTCACGAAGGCGACGCACTGTGGACCTGTGTCGACGAACAGCTGTGGGAGCGCACGCATAATCCGTGGACCGTTCTGCAGAACGCTCCTGCGGAACGCCTCAAGGCGTTGGCAAACGACGCAAAATTCCGCGACCAGTTGGCGAATTTTGTCACGGAACGGCAGAAGTACCTCCAGACGCCCGGCTGGTTCCGCAGCACGGAATGGGCATCGCAGATCGGCGGCGTAGCGTATTTCAGCATGGAATTCGGTTTGGGTGCGGCGATGCCCGTGTACGCTGGTGGCCTGGGTGTCCTGGCTGGCGACTTTCTGAAGACGGCCAGCGATCTGGATGTTCCGATCATCGGGATCGGGCTGCTCTATCAGGAAGGCTATTTTCGTCAGCTCGTCGATGCGAATGGCATGCAGCAGGAATTCTATCCCTACAACGAGCCGGCGGCATTGCCGGTCGAGCCTGTCATTCTTCCAAAAGACGGTTGGCTGCGGATCGGGCTCGAATTGCCCGGCCGGACCGTGCAGCTGCGCGTCTGGCAAGCGACCGTCGGCCGCGTGAAGCTCTATTTGCTGGACAGCAACGACACGCTCAACAGCCCGCTGGACCGTGGCATCACGGCAAAACTGTATGGCGGCGGGTCGGAAATCCGCCTGATGCAAGAAATCGTCCTGGGTGTTGCCGGCTGGCGCGTCGTGGAGGCCCTCCACCCCGAGATTGAGATTTTGCACGTCAACGAAGGCCACGCCGCGTTTGCTGTCATTGAACGGGCTCGCCATCTGGCGCTGAAGCACAATCTCGATTTCTGGGAAGCCTTGTGGGCCACCAGGGCCGGCAACGTTTTCACCACGCACACTCCCGTGGCTGCCGGATTCGACCGGTTTCCGGCCGATCTATTGCGCAAATATCTGCCTTATGTAGAAGGCGCTCTCGCCGGACGCGGGGTCAAATTGAACGACGTGCTGGCGCTCGGACGTTCCGACCCGCACAACCAAGACGAACCGTTCAACATGGCCTTCCTGGCGCAGCGCGGTTCCGCCATCACGCTCGCCGTCAGCCGATTGCACGGCGAAGTGAGCCGACGAATCTTCCAGCCGCTGTTCTCCCGCTGGCCGAGCTGCGAAGTGCCGGTGTCGCACGTCACCAACGGCGTCCATATTCCCACCTGGGACTCGGCCGGGGCCGACGAGATTTGGACCAAGGCCTACGGCAAGGAACGCTGGCGCTCAGGCGCCGTCGAGCGCGGCGAGCGCATCGCGCGTGTTTCGGACGAAGAGCTATGGGCCATGCGGGGCGAGGGCCGCCAGCGCGTGGTGCACATCGCACGCAAGCATCTCGGCAGGCAGTTAAGGGAACGCGGTTTCGACCTTGGGGCCGCACAGGACTGCGAATTGGTGCTCGATCCGAACGTCCTCACGCTGGGCTTTGCCCGCCGCTTTACGGAATACAAGCGTCCCAACCTTCTGTTGAGCGATCGCGATCGCCTGGAACGCCTCCTTCTCAACGAGATGAGGCCGGTCCAGATTGTTGTCGCGGGAAAAGCGCATCCGGACGATTTTGTGGGCAAAGAAATGATCCAGGAGTGGATCAATTTCGGCCGCCAACAGCGCTTCCGGCGACATGTCGTGTTCCTGGAAGACTATGACATCTCTCTGGCGCAAGAATTGGTGCAAGGCGTCGATGTCTGGATCAACACGCCGCGCCGGCCGTGGGAAGCATGCGGTACCAGCGGCATGAAAGTGTTGGTCAATGGCGGGATCAACTGTTCGACGCTCGACGGGTGGTGGGACGAAGCATACGACCCGTCGGTCGGCTGGTCGATCGGCGATGGAGCCGGCGGTACGGCCGAAAACGTCGACGTCCGCGATGCCGCGAGCCTCTACGAGACGCTCGAAGAAAAGATCGTTCCCGAATTCTACGATCGCGACGCCGAAGGGCTGCCCCGCGCCTGGCTGAACCGCATCCGGGACAGTATGGGCAAGCTGACGTCGGAATTTGGTGGCGCGCGCATGATGCGCGACTATGTGGAGCGGGCCTATGTGCCGCTGGCAAAAGCAGTGCGGATACGCACGAAGGACAACTACGCGCAAGCCAAGGCCATGAACCAGTGGTCGAGAAACCTGCACAGCCGCTGGCCGAGCCTGCACATCGGCAGTCCGACGATCACCCAGACCGATTCAATTTGGCATATGATCGTGCCGATCTATATGGGCGAAATCTCAGCGGCATCCGTGCGCGTCGAGTTGTTCGCCGACGCGACGCCCGAATATGCGCCGGAGGTGATCATGCTTCACCAGGAGCATGCGATCGCCGGATCGAGCAACGGATACATCTACGCTGGGGCTGTCACAACGTCGCGCCCGTTGGAGGACTTCACGGTACGTGTCGTACCGTACCAGCCCAACGCGTTTTTGCCGGCCGAACTGCCTCTTATCGCCTGGCAGCACTAGCCACAGCGGGAATATCCGAACTGATCTTGTCCGAGACGCTTCTGCTGGGCGGCGCCGAAATCGGGATGAGCGGCATGACGAAGGTCGTGTTTTCGCCGACCAGAGAGGCGGCGCGTAGTTCATCCTCGAGTTCTGCTTCGAGTTCCGCTTTTGCGCGCTGCCAATGTTCTTCTGATTTGTCCAGTGGACAGCCTTCGTGTTCCCAGATCAGGTAGCTGCGTACACGGATTTCGTCTTCGGAAGGACTGGTTTTCTTGTCTTGGGCCATGGCATTCTCCTGCCCGTCGCCTGGACCGATAATCACTTTTGGTTCGCTCTCAGAACTTGGCTCCGTTGAGAGACGCGGCGAGCAACGCGATCATAGCGCCTCAGCTCGCAATTTGTCTCGCTGTTTCTTGCGCCCGGGGTTCGCCCTGCTGTTCCTCGACGAGCGTCTTGAGGGACGCGCCGCCGACTTCGCGATAGAGAGAGATGTATTTGGCGGCGCTCGCATCCCAGCTGAAGTCTTGCGCCATGGCCTGGAGTTGCAGCCTGCGCCACGTTAACGGCTCGCGATAAAGCGCCAGGGCCCTGGAGACCGCCGACTGCAGACCCGCCAAACTCGGGTCTTCGAAAACAAAACCGGTTGCCGTCCGATCGATGATCGTCTGAGGCGTGGCGTCGATGACCGTGTCGGCCAGTCCGCCGGTCCGGCGAACCACCGGTAGAGTTCCGTACCGCAGGGCATAGAGCTGCGTCAGGCCGCAGGGCTCGAATCGTGCAGGTGCAAGCAGGATGTCGCTTCCTGCATGGAGCCGGTGGGCCAACAATTCGTCGTATCCAATTGTGACGGAGATGTTGTCGCTATGGGGGGCGCAGGCCTGAGCGAACTCGGCCTCCAGCGCCGGATCGCCTTCGCCGACGATCACGAATTGTGCGTTTTGCTCGGCCAACCAGGGAATTGCGGACAGGATGACATCGGCCATCTTCTGATGTGTGATTCGGCTGACATAGCCAATGAGCGGCACATCCGGATTCACGGGCAGGCCCAACTCCTTCTGGAGCGCTGCTTTGCAGCCTCGCTTGCCGGATATGTCGCTCGCCCGATAGGTTTGGGACAGATGGACATCGATTGTCGGATCCCACATCGAATCGTCTATTCCATTGAGGATCCCGGAGAATGCCTCGGCCCGGTCCCGCAGCACGCCGTCCATGCCGCAGCCGAAAGCCGGTGTGAGGATTTCTTTGGCGTAGGTCGGGCTGACCGTTGTGACGCGGTCGGCGTAGTGAAGGCCTGCTTTCAGGAAGGACACTTGGCCGTAAAATTCGACTCCGCCCGTCGTGAAACAGCTGTCGGGCACACCGATGGTCTGGAGTGTGTTCGAGGGAAAATTCCCCTGGAAGGCCATGTTGTGCACGGTGAACACTGTACGAGGTTTGGGCGCCTTTTCGAACGTCAGCAGAAGCGGCAACAACCCCGCATGCCAATCGTTGGCATGAACGATGTCCGGCCTCCAATCGACCCGCGTCTGGCTCATGGCGAGCTTTGCGCCGACCTGCGCGAGGAAGGCGAAGCGAAGAGCGTTATCGGGCCAATCCCGGCCGGTTTCGTCTTGATAGAGCCCGCCGTCGCGACGGAAGAGTGTCGGGCTGTCGATCAGCCAAACCGGCAAATCCGTGTCCGGGAAGGTCCCCTGGACCAGTGTGGCGTCGGCAACCCCCAGCATCGGATCGAGCTTGGCCACAATCCGCGGTTTTTCGATTCGGGTGTAGGCGCGAGGATAGCCGGGAAGCAACAGACGCAGGTCGATGCCACGGCGGGCGAGGGCGATTGGTAGTGCTCGGGATACGTCGGCCAGTCCCCCTGTCTTGGCGAGGGGGTAGGCTTCGGCTGTTACGAAGAGCACCCGCATGAATTCACCTCACGCGCCCTGGACGCGGCCTTCAGACCGGGGATCGCTATGCCTGAAGCAACAGACAACCACTGGGCTTCCCCGGAGCAATAAAATCTCACTTTGGTAAATCTCTTGTTACTGAGCCTAGCCAAAGGATGCGACAATTAATCATGCCATTCCATGAGTTCCCATAAAAAATCAATGGTCTTAGGAAATAATGCAACTATGGGGCAGTCAGAGTGCCTGACGGTGCACTTCAACCGGAAGAAGCAGAACGAGCGATGACGCGTCTAAAACGTGTACCTCCGGGACAATCTCGAGGCTCCTCTCAACGCGTCTCGACCTTCCTTGCAGGAGACGATCACGACCCCTTTTCCTTTTTCGGAATGCACAAGGATGAGAAATCGGGTGAGCTGATCGTACGCGTCTTCCACCCGCACGCATCGCAGGTGGAGGTCGTCGACAGCACCACCGGTGAACAGGTTGCGGAGCTGCCCCGCGTACATGACGCAGGCGTCTTTTCCGGGGTTGTCGATCGGGATCGTGCCCCATTTCGCTATCGATTGCGGGTGAAACTGGGCACCGAGGAGCGCGAAATCGAAGACCCATACAGGTTTGCCCCGCTACTGGGCGAACTCGACCTCTATCTCCACGCAGAAGGGAATTATCTGCGCAGCTACGAGAAGATGGGCGCGCACCCAACCGTCATGGACGGGGTGGCCGGCTCGAGCTTCGCCGTATGGGCTCCGAACGCGCGGCGCGTCAGCGTTGTAGGAGACTTCAACGACTGGGACGGCCGCCGTCATCCGATGCGGCTCCACCCGAGCGCTGGCATTTGGGAAATATTTTTGCCCGGCGTGACGTCAGGTTCACGATACAAATACGAAATCAAGGCCCGCAACGGCGCGCTGATCCTCAAGGCCGATCCTTTTGCCTTCGCAGCGGAGTGCCCTCCGCAAACCGCATCGGTGGTCTGCGAACTTCCGCATTCGCCGTCCAACGGACGGCCGGACGAAAGCCCAGGCAGTCCGCGCTCCGACCGGCGCTCTCCGATCTCGATCTACGAAGTGCATCTTGGGTCGTGGCGGCGCATCCCGGAAGAAGGAGGCCGTACGCCGACCTATCGCGAACTCGCCGATACACTTGTTCCCTACGTCAAATACATGGGGTTCACCCATATCGAGCTGATGCCTGTCACAGAGTATCCGTTCGGCGGCTCGTGGGGATATCAGCCGACTGCCTTATTCGCTCCCACCAGCCGCTACGGGACGCCGAGCGATTTCCTCAGCTTCGTAGAACGCTGTCACCAAGAAGGGATCGGCGTGATCCTGGATTGGGCTGCCGGTCATTTTCCGACCGATTCCCACGGCCTGGCGATGTTTGACGGATCGCATCTCTACGAGCACGGCAATCCAAAGGAAGGCTACCAGCCAGACTGGAACACGCTCATCTATAATTTCGGCCGCAACGAAGTGCGTGGCTACCTTTTGACCAATGCCTTGTTCTGGCTGTCGCAGTACGGAATTGACGGGCTGCGGGTCGATGCGGTCGCCTCGATGCTCTACCGCAATTACAGCCGCAAGGAAGGCGAATGGATTCCCAATATCCACGGCGGCGTCGAGAATCTCGAGGCCATAGATTTTCTTCGCCGGATGAACGAACTCGTCTATGCGAACCGTCCGAAGACGGTGACGATCGCGGAAGAATCGACGGCTTGGCCGATGGTCTCGCGGCCGACCTATCTCGGCGGCCTGGGCTTCGGTTACAAATGGAATCTCGGCTGGATGCACGACACGTTAGATTACATGTCGAAGGAACCGATCCATCGGAAATTCCATCACGACCGGCTGACCTTTGGACTGCTATACGCCTTCAGCGAAAACTTCGTTCTCCCGTTGTCTCATGACGAGGTGGTGCACGGCAAAGGATCGCTTCTCGGCAAGATGCCGGGGGACCGCTGGCAGAAGTTTGCCAATCTGCGCGCCTATTACGCGTTCATGTACACGCAACCCGGCAAGAAACTCCTGTTCATGGGAGGCGAATTCGCGCAGGAGCGCGAATGGAATCACGATGCCAGCCTCGATTGGCATCTGACCGGTGATCCGATGCATGCCGGCGTTCAGATGCTTGTGCGCGACTTGAACGACCTATACCGCCGCTTGCCGGCGCTGCACGAACGCGATTGCGAACCCGAGGGTTATGCGTGGATCGATTGCACCGACGCCGACTCCAGCGTGATCGCCTATATGCGCCGCGCCGGTAATCCAGACGATTTTGTGGTGGTGGTATGCAATTTCACGCCGATCGTGCGGCGCGGCTATCGGATCGGCGTACCGCGTGCGGGCAAGTATCGTGAAGTTTTGAACACGGATTCAACGCATTACGGCGGCAGCGATGTCGGCAACGCAGGTGGCTTGCGCACGCAGAATCGCGCCGCTCACGGAATGAGCGCATCGCTATCGCTTACTCTGCCGCCGCTTAGCGTTCTCGTGCTGCAACCTGAGGGGGCCTAGTGGTGGGTGTGGCGGTAGGGCTCAAACAGGGACGGCCATATCCGTTGGGCGCGTCATTTGACGGCCAAGGCGTCAATTTCGCGCTGTTCTCGGCAAATGCGCAAAAGGTCGAGCTTTGCCTGTTTGATGACGACGGTCTGCGCGAAGTTGAGCGTTTGCAACTGCCCGAATGCACCGAAGATGTTTGGCACGGTTATTTACCGGGTGCGCAGCCGGGATTGCTCTACGGCTACCG
>Ga0265314_10001823_pt1 | contig 22928 bp, 23 predicted proteins | sample 4126metaG_FD_203106 | JGI IMG/M metagenome (GOLD analysis project Ga0265314, IMG submission 203106) | Rhizosphere microbial communities from Carex aquatilis grown in University of Washington, Seatle, WA, United States - 4-1-26 metaG | ecosystem: Host-associated > Plants > Roots > Rhizosphere >... | reverse complement strand
GCCAGCGGCCGGAAAGCCGCTTTGCTTCGCCCTTGTTCGCAGGATCACCCCGCTACGGTAGCCGATCTCCTGGCGAGCCGGCTACTGCCCGTTCCTCGGACGGATACGGTCAAGTCACCAATGCCTTTCGGCGTTTTCCCCACTGCTGACCGACTTTCGGTGCCGACCAGGTAACCAAACAAATCAGTTGTCACCAATGCCTTTCGGCGTTTTCCCCACTGCTGACCCCACATCGGTGGCCGTCAAGCAGACGCGCCAAATTAGTCACCAATGCCTTTCGGCGTTTTCCCCACTGCTGACCTCTGTCATAACGCACCACATGCGGCGCCGACGATCAGTCACCAATGCCTTTCGGCGTTTTCCCCACTGCTGACTGGACTTAGACCTCTTCCTAAACTGAGCCACCTGGGGTCACCAATGCCTTTCGGCGTTTTCCCCACTGCTGACTTTTCTTTACCGATGTCGATCAGGGCGGCTTGGACTTGCAGTCACCAATGCCTTTCGGCGTTTTCCCCACTGCTGACGAATTCTCCCGCACACTGAACAGTCTCAAGGGCCTTGAGTCACCAATGCCTGTCGGCGTTTTCCCCACTGCTGACAAAAACAGCAGAATGTCCCAGTGCATCGCATTTCCGTGTCACCAATGCCTTTCGGCGTTTTCCCCACTGCTGACCTTTGATGATCGAGGTCACCAACATCGGTACGATCGAGTCACCAATGCCTTTCGGCGTTTTCCCCACTGCTGACCTCCTTCATATCCTGAATGGGTAAGAGAAGCGAAAAATCCGTCACCAATGCCTTTCGGCGCTTTCCCCACTGCTGACTCAAAAAACTTCATCGAGTCGCTCAAACCAGATGAGCGTCACCAATGCCTTTCGGCGTTTTCCCCACTGCTGACTACGCCGCGACCTCCGCCGCGACCTACGCCGCGACGTCACCAATGCCTTTCGGCGTTTTCCCCACTGCTGACTCCTTAACGATGGGCAAACAGGATCGGGCAAGACAATGTCACCAATGCCTTTCGGCGTTTTCCCCACTGCTGACACGATTGTTCGAACTTGGAATCAAGCCCCATACATACATGTCACCAATGCCTTTCGGCGTTTTCCCCACTGCTGACTGGGTTGGGATGTTCCCACGCGCGCCGGAGAAAACTGTCACCAATGCCTTTCGGCGTTTTCCCCACTGCTGACTGCGCCCGGTTACAAAGCTGACGGCTCTGTCGTTGAGTCACCAATGCCTTTCGGCGTTTTCCCCACTGCTGACTGTTTCTCTGAGATAATAACTGCGTCTACTCCTATTTCGTCACCAATGCCTTTCGGCGTTTTCCCCACTGCTGACACGGTTATTACATAACCGTTGGGGAGAATCTCTATGAGTCACCAATGCCTTTCGGCGTTTTCCCCACTGCTGACAACAAACGCCTGCGCCGGTAGCACAACCGGTGACCAAGTCACCAATGCCTTTCGGCGTTTTCCCCACTGCTGACCGAACCTGGACGTGAATACGAAAGCCACAGTCATCAGGTGTCACCAATGCCTTTCGGCGTTTTCCCCACTGCTGACACATAATGGCAACAGCTTCACGTGTAGCAGGGACTCGCGTCACCAATGCCTTTCGGCGTTTTCCCCACTGCTGACTCTAGTCACCATGTTCTACCGGGACCAAGTTGCGCTGTCACCAATGCCTTTCGGCGTTTTCCCCACTGCTGACTTGCATCATCGAAGACACTGAATCTCCGAAGCTCAAGGAGTCACCAATGCCTTTCGGCGTTTTCCCCACTGCTGACAGGAGATCCCGAAGTTGGTAGAACGGCATGGATTCAAGTCACCAATGCCTTTCGGCGTTTTCCCCACTGCTGACCCAACATAGATTGGACGACGGTTGATAGCGACGCTGTGGTCACCAATGCCTTTCGGCGTTTTCCCCACTGCTGACTTGCGGAAGTAATTGGTAAACAGAGATCAGTAAACAGTCACCAATGCCTTTCGGCGTTTTCCCCACTGCTGACAACAGCAGTGAGAGGAATGCCCCAAGGGCTAACCCGGTCACCAATGCCTTTCGGCGTTTTCCCCACTGCTGACCGCTGGGTCGACCACCAGTTCGAGTTCGATGAGGCCATCCGTCACCAATGCCTTTCGGCGTTTTCCCCACTGCTGACACGGACAACCACGAACATGATGGTTTTGCACGGCTGGTGTCACCAATGCCTTTCGGCGTTTTCCCCACTGCTGACGTTCATTTATGACCACATCGCCAATTCTGGGGTAGATATGTCACCAATGCCTTTCGGCGTTTTCCCCACTGCTGACTGCTGGACCTCTAGCTCATTGCGCCGCAGAGTGCAAGAGCATCCAAAGGTCCGAGGCCCAATCTAGCGGGGCATTTATGCTTCTACTTTGAGAGGCAGCGCCTGGTAAATTCTCGCTCAACCAGCTTGCTGCCAATGCGTTGGATGAAAAGTCAGAGGTCCCTGCTCTTGAGCGCTCCCAAGGCCCTGACCTGACGGGCGTGAAGGCTTTAGAGAACATAGTGGCTGCGCTTCTCAGAAACCCTCGCCAGGGCGCCGGCGCACCGCCGATGGCGAGCTGCGGTGGCGTCCAGGGTGTAGGCGAGCACCTGGTCTTCGTCAGCGTCGATGGTCTGTTGGAGGCGCTCCCAGAACTGCTCGAATCGATCCTCATCGAGCCAACATTCGAAGACGCTCTTTTGGACGCGCACGCCATAGTCCAGGCACACTTCGGCCACATGCCTAAGGCGGCGCGGGTTGGAAATGTCGTAAGCAATAATGCGAAGCATCTCATCAGCCCCGGGCGGGTGGACGTGATGTCGGTTCGGCAGCAGGTCGTCCCACCAGTCGGTTTCTGGGGAAGTGATCAATTGACGCGGAAGGGAACATAGTTTTCGGGCTGAGCCAGGGCGAGCTTGAATTGGACGGCTGTATTCTGGAGTTGTTGGCGAAGAGTGGTGCGGCAGCCGGCCTGCTCGGAGAGGAACTCACGCTGCATGCGCTGCTCGTAGTGTTGTATCAAGGTGCGCCGGCCCTCGCGGTTAAGCCACACACCACCTTGATGGGCCTCGAAATGCCGCTGCTGAAGGATTCGGTGCGAGAAGAGACGCAGTGTTAGGGCTTCGACGAGGGCCGGGCGAAAAGGCTCCATGAGGTCCAGAGGCAGAGACCAGCGGCCGTCCTCGGGCTGATGCAGACAGCCAAGCGCTGGGTCGAGCCCACGCACGACGCAAGCGGTCAAAAGCTCGCCGTAGACCAAGGCGCCGATATAGGAAATGCAGGCATTGACTGGATTGGCTGGAGGGCGCGTTGAACGATGGCCGAAGGGAAATTCCGTTGGCAGGAACCTGGACCAGCATTGATAGAACAGGGCGGCAGCCGCGCCTTCGGTGCCGAGCAGTGACGGGACATCGGCGGGTTTGGCGGCATCTCTCTCCCGGGCTTCCAACGCGTCGAGCGCGCCGGTCTCCAGGCGATGATGGTTGGAATCCAGGCGCTGCAGAAGACGGCGGCCATTAGAGATTTTCGCTTGAACGAGCTTCGTGGCGATGGTGAGGTTGCCCGCCGGAGCGGAGACGAGTTGGTACTGGAGCATCCTAGATGCGCCGCGTGATGGTCCAGGCGGCTCGAACGAGCCCAACAATCGCCCGTTCCACTCGAGGAATGTGACCGGGATCTGTCTTCGCAGGAGTTCACAGATGGCGGGCGCGGATACGAGGACGCCCTCGGCGAAGACCACTCGTTCCAGTTCACCCAACGGGACTTCGGACTTAAGGTCGGCTGCGCCGTCGCCAGGTTGAAGGACGGTCAATCGTTCGGAGTGAAGCGAAACCTGGGCACGGGGAGTTTGGACGCTGAGGACAGGCATAATCAGAATCTGAGGTTGATGCGGTGCCGGCCGATGCAGAGGCGAACGGCCGGGTGGCCGCCACGGTCAAGATCATACTCGATGTGCCACCAGCGTGCCCTCGCGGCACGGGTTAACAAACACTTAAGGCTTTCCAGCCAGTCGATGCCATCGCCGAATAAGGAGTCATCGTGAAGATGACCGGAGTAATCGACATGGTCGGCGCTGCTCACGTTGGCTCGAATGCTGTCCCAAGTGAGGTCTGTGGGCAGGGAGAAACCAGGGAAACGGGTGCGCCACTGCTCGGCAATGCGCTCGGCGAGCTCGCGCAATCGGGCTTCGTCATGCGGTGTGTAGAAATAAGCTAACCAACTGCGCAGAAGAGCGGCACTTTCTTTGGCGATGGATTGAGGTTCGGCGCCGCTGGTTTGAAGAATCCGAGTGATGGCGCCCTCGATTTCCGCGAGTGATTCCGGGCTGACGGTGCGGAGGGGTGGAGAACCATTGGTGGATTTAAAGGCAAAGCCAAGAAAACGTGCATCGGCATAATGGGTAAGCCGCGTTTTACGCTGGTTGATCCGCAGATCGAGTGCAGCGAGCGTCTCGCATGCGGCGGATTGCGCGGCGCGGGCTTCTGCCTCCGAAGGCAGAAGAATAACGCAGTCGTCGGCGTATCGAGCGAATTCCCACCTGCGTGCAGTTAGAGAACTATCCAGTCGGTGCAGGACCACATTGGCGAGCAGGGGTGATAGCGGGCTTCCTTGAGCCAGGCCGACGGTGGTTGGACGCACCAGGCCATTTTCATAGACACCGCATTTTAGGGTACCTTCGATCAGCCGAGCGAAACGGGGGTCTGAGAGTTCGCCGTGGATCGCCGAAAGGGCGACCGAGTGCGGAACGGAATCGAAGAAGCTCTCAATGTCGAGGTGGAGTACCCACGGTGCGCCGTGAGCCAGGCCCCGCTCCACGGCGGCGAGGGCGTCGCGCGTGCCGCGTCCGGGACGATACGCGAAGCTGCGCGGGGAGAATCGCGGCTCCCAACACGGCGAGAGGACTTGAGTGGTGGCTTGCTGAACGACTCGATCGAGAACGGAAGGGATTCCCAGGAGCCTTTCGCCGCCGGTTGGTTTGGGAATGCGCACTCGTAAAAGTGGCTGCGGGCGATAGTCGCCCGAGATCATGGCGCGTGACGTTTGAAGCCATTGCTGGTCGAAGTGCGGCTCGAGTTCTTCGATGCTCACCCCATCGACCCCCGGACAGCCATGATTTCGGCGGACACGGTCCCAGGCGGCCTCAGCGTTTTTGGGGGTCAGGAGCGTTTCTAGTGTTGGCGCAGACATCTTGAGCGGGTTGATGGTTGCGATTTGAAGTGCCGGCACTGCGTTCGACTGGTCTGGATGCCGATGGCCCATGTCTGACAGGCATCCCGGGATAGGGCCGGAATGACGGCAGCGCCGGGCAGCATCTGCCCAGCTGACCCGGTCTCGGCTGGGCGGCTGAGGCGCCACCAAGCCTGCCGGGGCGCGGCTGGCCGGCGCAGGGCTACGCCGCACCGGCGCCCGGCGGTCGGTAGGTGGACCCGCGGTCAGGGCGGCTCTGCCGGCGGAACCACCAGAGGAGGGCCAGGGCGAGCAGGATGAGCCCGGGGAGGGCGACCAGGACGAGTTCAAGGACGGGTTTGAGAAGCATGAGGATTGTTTTCATGGTTTATATTTTGGATTATTGGATTGGTTCTTGCACGGTTCAGGACGTCCGCTGACAGCCGGGTCGGGACCCTATCGCCTATAGCCCCCACCGGAGAAGCGCCCGCCGCCGGCCGGCCTGGAGGCTCCGCCCGATTGGTGCTGATAAACGGGGCGATAGGTGTAAAAAGGCCGAGTCGGCGGGTAATTTGACTGTGGGCAGTAGGTTCGGGGTGATGCGTAGGGGCGCGTCGTGTAAACGACTACGGGCGGCGCAGGAGCGGCAAACGACACCGCACGCGGCGGGGCGATATAAACGAAACTGGCTGATTGCTGAACGGGCGCGCTGACTACGGGAGGGAGACCGCCAGGTACGGCCATTGATTCGATAGCGAAAGGCGCGGGGTTGGCAAGGGACATCGCGGCCTCGTGGATCGGTTGAGCTTCAGCGGCCGATTGAGGTTCAGCAGAAGTGGCATTGCAGAGAAAGATGGTCCACAGAGGCGCCCACTGGCCGTTGCTGTGCGCGGCGCCCCCGAGCTTGATGTCCGCGACGGTGGCGCAAAGGCGCAGTTCGCCGCCCATGGCGAAATGGAAGCTCGCTTCCGGAGTCAGAGTAGCAACGACCTGGCAATGGGCGCTTTCGCAAGTGGTAACAGCGAAGGTGATCTGACGAGTGCTTTGCTGGAAACGCAGTGTTGTCCCGACAAAGCGGAATCGGCGAAATTGATAGCCATCGGAGAACACGTCCGAGTGAAAGATCGGCGGATTCACGTTGGGGCGGATGCGACTGATGACTTCGCAGGGTTCCAGCCAGGCGAGAGAAGTGGCTGGAGCGGTGGCTTCACGAGCGCGTCGATCAAGGACCATTTGGCGACGGCTGGCTGCATCGGCTGGCGGAGTCGATTGCCAGGCAGGCTGTGCGGCTGGAATCGAACTAGTCGCGACACGCTTTGCCTCCAAGATCTTGGCCTCCGCTTCCCGGCGTGCGTTTTCGGCCGCATCGCGGCGCGCTTGCTGCTCAGCCTCGGCGGCCTTTTGCTCGGCTTCCCGGTGCATCCGCTCGTCACGGGCGCAGGCTGCGGCGGTTTCGTTTTCGTACCGGGCGGCTTCGGCTCGGGAATGCTCGATTTCGAACAGGCGCTGCTGTTCAGCGGCGCGGCGGGCTTGGGCCTCACGCTGGACCAGGGCGTCGCGAGCGGCGCGGGCTTCGGCCTCAGCTTTTAGTTTGGTCTGCTCCTGTTCCCATTGCTTGCGAATCGGAAGGGTTACGGGCTGTGGTTGGCTGCCGTAGCGCGGATCGACCCCGGACCGGCGGAAGAAATCGAGTTTGCCGTCGGGACGGGCACTCCACCACAGCAGGGGTTGTCCAGTGATCCCGAACCAGTCGTTGGTGGCAGCATCAACGGAGATGAACGGCTCAGTTTCGCGGCCTCGAAGAATGAGGTACTCCTGCGAGGCGGGTCGCAAGGGCTGGGCGGTAATTCGGTTGAGCCCAGGTGTGGTCTGCCGATGCGTGGTCCCGTCCGGATTCAAGCCCCAATAAAAGAGAGGTTTGCCTTCGCGGTCGAAGAGATCGTTGCGAGTGTACCACGCGTGGAGGCCCCAATAAGCGGCAAAGCAAGCGATCAGCACTATCAGAATCAATCCGCGGTTTTTCGAACGCAAGCGAACCGCTGATTCTACAAGATACGAAACGCCGAACACCGCAACGAGTATAACTGGCCAACCGAGGTCTCGGCTCAAGCCGCTGACGGTGACCAACTCCTGCATGTAATCCTGGACGTAGCTCGGAACAATCAGCCAAGTGAATGCCATGCGGGCGATCCAGAGGAGCAGAATCAGGATACCGACAACCATCAGCGCCACAATGATGAGATTGACTAGCCGTGTTAAGAGGGTGGGCTTGGAGCCGGTTGCGGAATTTAAGTCGATCGTCATGGTTTAGGGTGCGTTGAGATTTAATTAAGCCATGGGTTGGGGGGCGGGTCGCTCATGCAGACGTCCGCGGACGACCGTAACGGTTTGGAGGGGTCCGAAGCGGGAAAGGGTTGATCGGTGAACTTGGCCCACCAGGTGCGGGCGCTAGGAAAACCGCGACTCTTCTCAGCCAAGAACCAATGGACGATGAGGGCGACCAGGATCTCGGCGATCAACCACAGAGCGAAATTGCGCGCGCGCTTCACGAGGGTGAAGCTCGCATGAGGGAGGGCTGGAGAAAAGACAGCGGACGTCGGCCCAACGTCACTGGGTCCCGGAAAAGCGGAATGGGAAGAGGCGGAGGTCTCGCTCTGGAATCTTCCAAGGGCAGCCCAGCTTTCTCAATGCCACCCGCAGCCAGCTCAACGGCCGCTTGATGTCCTCGCTTGAGGCTCCGGCAATCCACGGTTCGCCAGGGGTCAGGCGGCGCTCCTCGAAGGTCTGTTGGGCCACTTTCCGCAATGCCGGGCGCACTCTTTCCAGAGTCGGCTGGTAGCCGTGGCATGCTTTAAACAATTCAGCCGCCTCGACTTGATCCCTCACCAGCCAGTCACGTTGATTGGCTATGAGGATAAATTCCACCACGCGAAGTTGCCGTTCGCTCTCGAACTCCACTTTCACACCATCCACGATTGCGCGGGGAGGATCGCGCCGCAGTTCGATTAAGGCTGGTTTGCTGGCGTCCCGAGCCCAGGTTGCCACATAGGTTTGAACCAGATCGCGAAACCGTGAGGGAATTTTGGCGATATCGGGGAACCGCAAGCGCATGGGCGCAAAGGGAACATCGGCGAGGTCAAGTCGTGCTTGCCTGGCCTCGAAGGTTCGGCCATCGCGCGTCAGAGATTGATGCGGCTGGGTCGGGTAGAAGAAGAGCGGGTTGCGCTCGCTGTCGTAGAGGCTGTCGTAGGGCTCGCTCACAAGGATATGGGTAAGCCGATCTTGTGGCCTGGCGAGGTGGCTGAAGGCCGCGTGGAGGAGCGCTCCCATGGTTTTTCTGCCTCCTGCGATAGAAGCTATTAGCCTCTCGTCATCCGCGTCCGTGTGGTCCCGAACGGCCTTTAGAATATGTTCCGCCGCCGCCATATTGTGCGAGCGGTCTTTGATATCAGCCAACTTCTCAGTTCCACCGGTGGCTGGATCGGGGCGCTCTATTACGCTGATCCGCAAGGTCAAGCGTTCCTCGCCGGGCGATGCCCCGCCAAGCAGTTCTTCGCGAAGGGTCTGCCACACGGTTCGGCCGTTGAAGTTCGGCGATGGCGTTTGCAGGCACCTCCCGATTGCGTCCTGTCCCCGCAAGGTCGTGATCGCTATTACGTCGTCGGGAGTCACTGGTGCACCCCCGTCTGCTGGGTTTGCGAGCGCCCAAACCGTCTCGCTCAGGATGGCCGGGGAAACACCGACAACCGCCAGGAGTGTGACCCGAGGCTCGCGGCCCCTCGCCGTTGGCTGGTCGCCGCCGGTCGGACTGAGTTCTGCTTTTCTCGATTCGCGCTTTTTCATAAGGGAGTATCTGACATGCTCGATGCGTCATCAACGGATGGGATTATCGAGCGACGGCCCCGAGAGTCCGAGCCGTACTCGCCGTGGTCGACGCAGAAGGCGGCTGGCATCGCGTGCTCTTCCCCGCTCCAGCGATAGCACGCGAGGCCGCGCCCACCGGTGACCCCGAGGTCAATGCAGACCAAGTTTGGGAGCAGCGGCTCGGGCCGTATCTCGAGAGAGTAATGGCCGATGAACAGCAGCGGCTCGGAAGACCTGTAGCCCTGATACTTCGGCCACAGATTCTCAGGGAAGGGATATTCGGGAATGCGATGCTTATCTTTGACCGCCATCTGGCAACAAGTCTTATCCCGCGCGTCGCGCCACCATGCTACTCGCAGCTCGTTACGGTTGTGGCCTGACTTGTCCCGATACGATAAACCCTCAACAGGAACCTCGTGCCCTTTGCACAAGAGCTTCATCGCCTCTGCCTGCGCTCCCCCTAGAACTTCCCCGGTCAGAGGCCCGAGGGACGCCATCATCGGCGTGGACTGAAGCGTGGCGATCGCCCTGGCGTCCCAACACGCGTGCGCCACCCTAATGCCCGGAAGTTCCAGCCAGAGCGGAAGTTCCTTAAACCAGGAAATGTAATCCATTAGCGCTGGAAGCTCGGAGCCAAATGATGCAAGCGTCGCCTCGTGTTGACGCAGGTTCTTTGGGTTTTTTTGAGATCGCAAATGCCCGCCGGCGCCATCGGGCGTGTGAAAGCACACAGCGTTAAACTCGTGATTACCCAACACAGCCAATGCCGCGTCGTTCTCGACCATCGCGCGCACGATTTCCAGAACCTCCTTCGAACCCGGTCCGTAATCAATGAAGTCTCCCAGGAAAATCGCCGTGCGCTCCGGGTTCTGGTAACTCCCGTGAACCCGCTCGTACCCCAGTGCGCGAAGCAGTCCGATGAGCGGCGCGGCATAACCGTGGATGTCGCCAATGATATCGTAGTGCATGGCAGTGTGGCCGATTCAGGCCTGAAATAGCTGAGGCGTGACGAGCGCCTCCACCCGCAAAGCGGCCGCGTGCGCTTGAGAGCGGCTAATGGCGACGCCACGCGGCGATCCGCCGATAGTCTCGCGTCCACCCCACCCCGGCGGTTCGAGGGTTGGAAATACACGTCGCAGGCCGAAGGGCCCGAAGATCCGCTGGGCCGTTGCAGAGTCGCGACAGCCGATAGAAACCCGACCTTGGCCCGCCTGATAAGCCACGATCACCGGCCTCAGTTCGGCATACCAGACATCGTAGCCCCACACCTCTGACTCCACTAAGGCGACGTGCGGCCCAATGGTTTCCGACTTGGCTGCGCGCGCATCCGTCACACGCCGTTGCTCTTCCGCCCCGACGGCGTCAAGCAATGCCACCGGCGGGTTGGGTCCTAGCAGGATGCGCCACCGGTCGATCCCGGCGTAAAAGCTTGTCGCGTCCTGCGCGCCGCTCGAGAGGCGCTTGAACAGAAGCAACTTGCGGCCATCGTTACACTCCCCAAGTCGGAGACCGATAGGGTCAGTGTCGGCCCGGTTGATCAGGGCTGCCAACCCGCTTAAGGTCCCGGTGTCCGGGCGTGTGCCGGGTTGGGGCAGCATCCCCGCGAGCGCGGCCATGGCGAATGTCGCATCCGCATCCGCCGCACCGGTGACCGCGAATCGTGGATCCGAAGCGCGCGCACCGAGGTGGTCCCGGTACGCCCGAACGGCCACGCCTTCCAGATGGGAAAGGGAGCCGTGGTGATCCATTCGAAGATCGTCCACGACCGAAGCCTCGCCAAAGGAACATTCGACCGGGCAGAAACCCGCCGCAAGGAAGTGCTGAGCCTCCCCAGGGGTGGCGACATGAGTGATTGTCAATTGTGCTTTCACACTTGATCTGCCCGAGGCCCTGGCTGTCCAAGCGCTTCCAAGCGTAGCGGCCCAGAGGCGTTAGGCGCAGTTTTCGATTTTTGGGGCGGCAGTCCAAATTTCTCAGGAGACCGGGCAATCTGGTTCAAGTCGCCGCCCCGGATCAGGGTGATTCGGAAATCTCGGATGCGAGATTGATTTACAGCGCTGATTTGCGCGGCTCCACTGAACACCCAATAGGATCGGCCGAACGGACCACCAAAAGACTGCTGCACCTGGGACAACTTATACAGATCGAAGAGGATATCGTCTTTCATTCGATCCAGGTCCGCTTGTTTTACGAAACCTTTCTTCACGGCCTCGCTCGTTAGTTTTAGTCGTTTGCATTCAAACGCGAACAACTGGTAGAAGCGAATTCCGATCGCGTCATATTCTGCCATTATGGCCGCGGTGGTTGGTGCAGAGCCATCAAACAGAGATATGCTTGGCCATACACTCCAATCGAGTTTTTGGAGCTGCTTGTACAGCTCACCTTCCTGCCCCGTCCTCGGCGTGCCGACGGAAATTGCTCGCCCGTGCAACGCGAAGTACGTGTCCAGGTCAATGACTCCCTTGAATGGATGCTCGGTTACTGTCCAATCTGGGGACACCTGCAACGTCAGATTCCGCGGCGTCTCGACATAGAAGATCGGGCGGCCTTTATCGCGGAACACTTCGACAGCCGGCGAGGACATCAATTTTGTGCCGCCCGTCATGTTCAACGACCATTCGTCATTTGCATACTGCCTGAGAAGGTTCTCGCACTTTTGGCCGATATCCTGCGCGTCATACGCACTGACAACTTCGACACCATGAAGTTGGAGGTTAGGAAACCTTCGCTGGAGCACGTCTTTCAACAGCTTCCAACGTTCGTTCATCACTCGATCTCGCGGCGTAAACACCGCGTGCAGCGCCTCCGGCCGTGTTGTTTCTTCGTTGACCGTGATGAAGTTGGGCAACAGTTGTTGGCTGATGAAGCAGAGCATCCTTTTCATAACGTGAGGTTGTCCTCCCTAGGGAGATTAGTTTCGGCTGTGTTCGATTATGGATTGAGTTAGGCGAGAGTATCGTTGGTGAGGCAGATTTGCGTGTTTGGAGGACGAACGGGTTGGAATCACTGGGAGGCCAAGAGGAGCGCTCAAATTGCCTGGCGGCACGGGATATGACGGGCCGTCCCGGATGGGGCGGATCGGTCAAATCGGCTGGGGCGGCTAGACGATTCAGGTGTAGGGTTCATGACTGCGGCTCTGTCCGTGGCGGCGTGTCGCGTTCGAACTCGTGGATTTTCCGGGCTAGCGTCTCGACGGTCTGGCCGGCGAATAACCGTTCTCGTAAAGCCCGGTAACCCGCGCCCGAGATCAGGCGAGCGGCCAGGAACTTGGCGACCTTGGCCGGATCCAAATAATCGAGCAACACGGTCATCGCCTCGTGAATTACGGACTGTTCGTCGAGGGCTTCGGTTTTCATGCGGACTCACTGAGCTTGGCTAGTATGCGACATATTGCCTTTCGGGCCCGATGCGCTGGGTGGGTCGGGTTTGTCGGGAGCGCTCATGGGAATGCCTTCAGCCGCCTGTCTTTCTTCATCTCCTCGTAAAGGTCCAGCGAGACATCCCTCGGCCCGCCGTTGAGAAAGACCCTTCTGGGCCGTCCAGTGGTGGGGTCACTGGGCCACTTATGGGCTTCCACAAAGATGACCAAAGCATGCCAACCGCCGCTTGCGTCGCGATGGGGGCGAAGAAGAACGGGGGAAGCGAAGCGACCTTTTGTCTGCTTGCCGGGCGGGGGAAGCTCGGTATTCCATTTCCCGTATTTTGTAAGAAGGGGCATCCCAAGCATCGGCCGGTAACCAGGCCCAAGATGGAACTCGTCCGCGAAGTGGTCGCTCTGCGCAAAACGGAAGCCCGGCGAAGCGCGCTCCGCATCGTTGAGCCCTGTCCGCCCGTGGGCGCGCCACGAACGGAGCCATTCGGCCAATGGATCAACGATGTCCGCCAGAGGATCTACAAGGGTCATCCGGGCCTGTTGTGTGACACTTGGAAGTTGAAGCTCCATTACTGCGACGGGTTGCTGCTTTGGCGGCGCGCTGGAAGCGTGGCCAAACCTTTTCAACGACTCGGCCAAAGGGTACGGAAAGTCCGTGAAGGCCAACGCGCCCATCGCGCGACGGGAACGAAACCCCAGTGCGCCCAGGTGGCCGAAAACAGCGACCAATGCTGCTATATCGTCGTTGAGACTAGCCGCTCCACGCCAAGCTAGATCTAGAATAAACTGAGGGAACGGGGCAGCGTTGTTTTCCTTTTTGATGACCGCCCGATCTCGCAGCCTCTCGCCTGGCTGGCCTTTCCTCTCGGGACGTAACGGAAAAAGAACGTAGCCTCTCTTAGAGGCCGGTGGCGCCCCCATTTCCTCGTCGTCCACTACCGCTTGCTTCCCAATAATGTCTCTCACTCGTACCATCAGTTTTCCCGCGTGGCCTTCGCCCCCCGAAGCCGACCCGAATATCAGGTCCTCCTGTTGCCGGACGCTCATCTTCTGGGCCGCCAGGGACTGGAATCCACCCAGCGTCCGAAACCACCAACGAAGCTGGCCGCGGATGGCTGGAGCACGAATCTCAGCAAAGCGGTCTGGCTGCGCGCCACCACTAAAGCACGGTGTAATAATCTCCATTTGATAGCATTGGCGAATCATAGCGAAGATTTAGGATGGGAGGCTTCGTCCGTTCTTGGCGGCAATCTTAGCAAGTCCCTGAAGCATTTTTGATTTCCGGTCACCCTTGACTTGGTTGTAAAGCGCCGGGCTGACCTCGGTCAGAAAAACGAATAGGCTGAGTTGGTACGGCGCTGCAGCTTCTTCTCCCGTGGGCCAAAACTTTTCATCGTAACAAAACTTATTAATTAAGCTGCGGATGTCATTTTCGTTCAGCTTGGCAAACCGCTCAATTAACGCCGCATCGGGTTTGACAGGAGGCATTAGATCTGATGGCGGATGCGTTGGATCTGCACTGGGAGTCCTCGCTCGATCACGAGCAGCTTCCGCCAGTTTCTTCGTCTCCGCAATAGCTGTGTTCTGACGCGCGAGCGCTTCATCGGCGTACTCTTCAAGAACGAACCAGCCGTAGCCCGCATTTGTCTTGGCCCCGATGCCAAAAGCTTCGACGCCGACGGCCAACCATCCGCGTGCGGCAGCAAGATCGCCCTCTCGTGCCCTTGGCGTCTCCGCCATGACAAACACGAACCTTGGTTGCTCCTTCGCGCTTACGGCGGGAAAGACGACTGGATTAGGCTCCTCCGTGTCAGGCGCTGATCCCCACTCCTGTTCCCATTTCGCAAGCTCGCCCTTCCATTTCTGCCGTTTCGGGTCGTTTTGCGAGACTCCCTTAGGTTCAGCCGGCTCTTGATAATAATTGCCGTGGTGGCCGGTGACTACGTCAAGCTCGATTCCCGGGTCTTTCTCCCACGGATAGGCGGGCAGAAATACGATATCTCCGGCGAAATGTGGCAGATGTTCCCAAACTTTTTGGCCCCCGTTTGAGCCAAGGCCCAGCCGCGCTGCTAGCTCGGAAGCAACGCGCTTGCGCAGTTCCGGCCACGCATCGCCACAAGCAAAAGCGAAGTCCGATTCCGCCGAGTCTTTCCATTCTACGTCACTCCACCCGAATACCCACGCAAGCGTCTCGAACAGCGAAGCCTTCGCTTCGAGGTTGGTCGCGTCGCGAAGCTCAGCTAACGCCGTCCGGCGGGCGCACCCCTTCACCGCTGAACCTGGGATGTAAGGCACACCCGATGTGCGATCCAGGCAAAGCCCCCCATTCTCAAGCACCCCTCCCGCCATGTTCACCATCAACCTGCTCTGAAGCCTCGCCATCAAAATCTTTGGAGACTTAAGGTCCTGTTGACAGAGTGAAAAGACAAACTCGCGCCATGCCGCGAGTTTCGCACCAGCCCTAATCGCCCCGTCTCGTATAGCCTCGCACGTCAAACGACGATAATCGTCTTTCAACTCTACAGGGTCGTCCTCATGAGGCAAATGGACGTAATGTTCTGAAGCAAGCGTGCGCGCAACGACTCTTCTAAGTTTACGGAAGGGCACCTCGAAATCCTGACCCCCTCGACGTACGATCCGACTCGCCGTCTCGGTTACCAATGCCTCTGCTCCCGAGTAAATCATAAACTCTTAGCCTAACGATTTCGCAAACCGCTTTAGGTAACTAAGGAAGGCCAACGACTCGTCCGTAGCGCGACGGAGCGTGATTGAGTCGCTCCGCATCAGGGCGTCCCGCAGCGATTTAGCGGCTGGTTGCCCTTCCCCTCTTTGAGGCACGGTGCCCAACCGGTTTAAGTGATAGGCGAGCGCGTCGGCCACGCGCCCGTGCTGTCCCTTCTTCTCTATGCTAAACGCCAGAGCACTGAGGATCCCGTTGGTAATAATCAACGATGGGTACCCACTGAGGCAGTCCCCTTCGCCGTCTTTCTTGCGACAATCGTTCGCCCTGTCATCGGCGTGCGTGGCGCGAATTTGTTCAAGGTTCTGAGTCATAGGTCTTCTCTCAAGTTTGGCTAGCAAGTCGAGTCGAGCAGAATCCGTGGCCGGTAGTGGCGTCGCCACCAATCTGAAGCACTGCCGGTACTGAAAGCAGCGCCAGTTTTCCGGCTCTCAGCTCGGAGATAACAGCATAGAACAGTGTTTCCGCTGGGACGTTCTCCTGGTTGAACAGAGCTTTGTCCGCCGCGGTTCCTGCCTGGTCGTCGATTTTGACATGAGGGGCAATTTCGCACGCATTTCTAGCAAAGTGGGACATCATATCGTCGCTGATGACACAGAAATGTTGTGCACATAGGCTGCCCCAGAGCGTATCTCGCTGACGTGCTGCTGCATCTCCAGCCGCTCCATCGGGCGGGGCCTCGGGCGTTAGCAGACCTGCCAAGTTTGCCGCATCGTCAAAATCCCCTATGTGTTTGAAAACGTAATCCTCGAGTACAATCTGATTCGGATCAGCTGTTTCATCCTGCCCGTCCGTTTGGTTCTCGGATAGAGCCAACGTCGATGCATCGCCGTATATCTCCAGATCTTTTGGTTCCGGGTTGGGCATGTTGACGTCTAATATCGACGCAACATCCCGCTTCCAGCGCTGAAGGATGAGGGGACTGGTAACCCACGCGAAACAACCCTTGGCAGAGCGCACTGGAAAGGCAAAGAGCTTGGCCTCACTAAAGGCGAGGGAGCCGGACGTGGCAGATTCGTCCTCCGGCATTTCGTGCCCGAAAAGGTCCCGACCAATCTCCGTTCTCGTTCCGCTTCTTCGCTCCGCGAGGTAGCCGCTTCCATCGGCAAGCACTCCTTTAACTGCAGAGCCGGGAATGACCGGAAAGCCAGTGTGTTTTTCGCGCGCCACGGGCTGGTCGATGGCGCCGACGGTGTTGCCCGTGCCGACATGCAAGGGTGTGCGGGTGAACAGGTAAAGTATCTTTTGTTGCATGGGTGGTTGAATAGGTTAGTTTTCCGAAGATTTCGTTAGGCGGCCGTGGCGGGTACTGATAAGTCCAGCGGTTCCCAGATTCCGCAGACGCCAAGGCCGAAGCTTTTCTCCCCCATAAGGGTGGACCGGCGGTTCTGTACAGAGTTACCCGCGCCCTTGCCGTGCCAATTGAGCTGGTCCGCCAGCGCTTTGGCTTCGTCTGCGTCAGAGCACTCGAAGTAATAAACTGAGCCGGCCGGCGCCGCTAGATAGGTAGGCTTGGGCCCCGCGGCGCGCTTGGATTCATCGGACGGATCGATATGGAGATCATCCGACCAGCCGGTTACCACTTGGTACTTCGGCACACGAGCGGCAATAAGACGGGTCTTTTCTGAGAAGGCGGTCGCTGAATAGACCCGCTCTCGCCACGCGGCCCGTGACTCGCCCGCATGCCGCTTGGTATCCCCTCGTTTAAGAAGAACACGGCCCGTCGTTGGACAGATCCAATTTGGCAACCATCCTCCGTGATGAGCTACAATCGGCTTACCCTGACGGTCCAGCCGAGGCTGGTCGCGGGATGTAGAGTCGCTAATTCTAGGCCAAATAGCTGGACTAAGCATGGTCCATTTCAGGCAGGGCTTTGTGATCTTGGTGCCCTGGAGGCCCATAGGCAGTGCGTCAGAAGGGATCATCCCGGGCTGGGAGTGAACAGTGCATATCCGCTGTTGCCCTCCCACGGCGATACACCCTTTGCCATTGAAAAGCCACTCCATTCCTTCGGTCTCGGAACGTGGCAGTGCGAGTGTTGCATGCAGGCCAAAGCGAACGCCGTCACGCAGCCGGAGGTACTCCGCGCTGTAAATTCTCTCGCCGTCCTGCTTGCCGGTGTTCGCATCCATCCCGATGCCCGTTGTCCATTCCGAGTCGAAGAGTTCGTTGGCGGAGTGAAGACCTACGGCAGGCACGTTTCCCAGAAGATAGCTCTCTACCGCGGCCTTGTTCCACCAGGCTGCCGGGGTGTCTTTAGTCGGCGGCGACAGACTCGCTAGTGGGCGCAACCAAGAGGCGGGAAGGTTGCATCGCCCCGAATCGCCAACAAGTGGTTTGAGCACGTCAAGCACCAAGGAGTCGACCCGGGTCACATCGCTAGGACATGGAAATAGCCATTGACCATCAAGAACCGGAAACGGACCGACCGTCGAGAGGCCTCCAAAGCGTTTCGAGGGTTCGCGGTGAGGATCGCGGTTCGCGCTTCGGCCAAAGCGATGACGATTCTCCCAAGGCTCTGGGTTTGGGAATGCCCTCCAAAGCGCGGCGTGGATGGCATCGAAGAATGGCGCCGGAGCGGGCCATCGACCGCCATGCCCACCTGAGCCAATACTGGATTCCATTGGCCGGCTGTCGCGAAAGAATAGCAAATCCTGTGGAGTAATGTGGTAGAGAGGCATGGATCAATCTCCCTGCCGGGCTACGAACGCCTCGGTAGTGAATAGGTGCAGGAATTCCGTGATTGGGCGACGGTTAACCGCCAAAGAGTCGAGGTAGGCGGTGCAAAGCTCTAATAATTCGCTTCGGACCCCGGCGAGCGTCGCTGCGTCGGCAATACCACGCCCGATCTGCGTTTGCTGGGTGATTACTGTATTCAGCTCCTTAAGTATGATACCCTTGTTTTTTGGATTGAGACATGCTGTGCCATACCGCATCAGGAGCTCGGCTAAAGAGTGAGGAAAGCGACCGGTGATGGGTGGAAGGGCCTCGCTGGTATCCAAACTGGGGCGGGAATGCCGTTGGTAGAAGGAGAGAAGTTGCCAAGCGGGTGAGCCGGATTTAGCCCCCCATTCCACAATTTCGCCGCTGCGTTTAAATAGGGTAACAGCTACTGCGTCGCGCCCGAAACCCCGATCTTGGCGCGGAACTTTGGCAACGCGCTGGTTCGCTTGAGCAGGGTCCGCCAGAGCTTGTGGCCAGTCCCAAGGATCGTCCTCCTCGCTCCACGTTCTACCGTTCAATTCGCTATTCCGTTTGGCCGCCTTCTCCGCGTTCTGGGCGGCCTCGATCATGTCTTGCAGGGGAGCTTTAATGTGGCCAATAGCGACGCCGGCGGAGGCGGTGAGATTGCCGCCCTGGACTTCAATTCTTCGAAATGCATCAAGGAGCGCCTTGACGCAGGAGAGCGCCTCAGTGGCGGGAACCATCGCTAGGACGTCATCGCCGCCGGAGTAGATCAGAACACCATTGTGTTCCTCGACAAAAGCTCGGGCATCGTTCAGGGCAAATTGGGAGAGTTTAGCGCTGAATTCCTGGTGACGTTGTTTCGTGGTGCCGCCTGTTTTTTCGCCTGAAACCCAACGTCCCATGTCATCCCCGTCCAATGCCACGACCGCATAGTAGCGGCCCGGTTCGCGAAGTTTCAGCTCGTGAATCATGGCTCGCATGTTCAGATGCACCGCATCGGCTCTTCGTTGGTCGTCGGGCGAGAGTGTTCCCGATGAAAAGTCCCAAGTGGACTCATTGAAGATACTCTGGTCTACGCCTGCTAGCCACGTGTCTACGGCTTGATCGGTCGGGATCGGAACTCTGGATCGCAGTTCCGGCTCCAGCAGGTCGCGGGCGTTTGCCACGGCGTTTTGAAACGCGCGTACCGTCTCGAAGGTCGTACGCGAATGACCAAGCAGGTCAACGATACTTTGCCGAAATGGCGCGGCGGCCACGTCAGGGACTGAGTCGAAAGCGAGTCGTGTCCGCCGAAGATGCTTCACCCTATCAAGGTAAGCCTTGTGCCATACGCGCTTGATCAGATTATTAGCACCGAGGGCGTCGTCGGCGCGGAACAAGAAGCGCAGCCCGCGATCGTCTCGTGTGCCACGCGCGACGTTGATCCAATCCCTATCTACGATGGCTTCGTCCCGGCCCGAAAAATGGTCCTTGTGGACTGTTGCCCAGCCCTCCCACGCAAGAAAGTCCCGGGTCTGGCGACGGGCGTCTAGGCGATGACTGACAAGTTGGTAGTTCTCGTTCCAGGCATCCCCCGATTTAGGCGAGTTGTGCAACATTGGGACATGTTTGGACAGACCCTCAAGCCGTTGCCCGTGTGACTCCCAAGGCCAGACCTGCCAGGTGACATGCCACATTCGGGAAACCTGGAGGGCCCAGCGATCGAGTTGATCCGGATTGAAAGAAGTGCCGTTTTCGTTGAGGAATCTAAGGGACTCCGCCGCAATTTTACCCCATTCTCCGACGGCAGGGTCGGGATCGAAAACCCGTTCCGCTTCTTTAGCAAGAGCTTGCGATGCATTCTCATCGCAGGGCAGCCATGCCAGGAAGAGGTTGGGCAGATTCGGTGTAAGGACCTGCTCGTCGGTATCGGTCAGATGCCGGCGGCTTTCGAGAAACCGCAGCAGTGGCTGAGCTGAAACATCCGGGAAAATCAACTCCACGTCCGGGCGGTTTTGCCAGACAACTTGGATCGCGTGCCCGATCAACCAAGACAGCAGGTAGCTGCCGCTCCATAGGTCACGCGTGCTACGTGCTTGGGCGATGAACTCCTGGACCGGACCGATCTGAAGTTTTAGAAGCGTCGAGCTCATAGTGGGGAAGGAAAGAGGGGCAACAGGCAGCATGATCCAGAGCCGCGTTCGAGGAATATCGTGCTCTCCGGGGGGTCATGCTGCCCTGCCCTCTTCGGTCATGGTTTCTACCGCGTTCGTCTTCATCGATCACGCACCCTACACCGAGTCGCCGAAGACCCAAGAACTCCGACGTCCGCGAACGTCCCGACTCTCCAGCTTTGCTTGGTTTCTCTGGCGTCAGGTTTTTTGATACGCCCGCCCCCCGGTGTTGACAAGTACTATTTCAAACCGAGCGTCTCCGAGATCGGCGAGTTGGGCCGTGCGGATGCCGATGTGCTGCGCTTCCTGTGAAAATTCATCCCGCCGGACATGGGACGGATGGGGCAGATGAACCAAATCGTGTCAACCTAGTGTGATCCACGGTCCCCCCCCAATAGATCGATGGGGATGCGGTAGGGCGCGGAGGGCTTTTTTGAGACTCGGGAGATATGCCCCTGAGTCACAAAACCAAGGGGCCGATTCGAGAACGGCGGCACGCCTGGCAGGATGATTGCCAACACTTATGGTCTGGAGCAGTTCCATGCGCCGATGACAAACGATCGGCGACGCTGCTGGCTCACTCGGGAAAAGCTCATCGGATTTGGTCGCTATGCTTGGTTCATCCCGCCCGTCATTGGGGTGGGCTGTGCACTCATCAATATCGAATTGAATTGGCGAATCAGCCAAGTTGCCGGATACCTTCAGCGCATCGAGAAAGCTGCCTTCGGCGACGATAAGGAAGCCCCGGGGTGGGAGCACTACAAGCGTTCCCATCGTTCCGGCGATCTCTTCGGAAACATCCTTGGAATTGCGCTTTGGCTTCTGGCATTTGCGGGCTCCGTGTGGCTCTCATGGTATTGTTACACCTTGCCGCCTTTGCTTTTAGCACCAAAATAGGCCGACCCGCCCCATTTGGCAATCACCGCGGATCGACAGCCTCCTTCCGGGGGCCATTGCAGAAACCCGGTGAGTTCCGCTCTTAACGGTTATCAAAGAGTTCCACCCAGAATTCGCCCTCGGTTGTCAGCACGCCAAACTCGAGCGCGCCGGGTCGTGCTGAGCCGCCAGTGTAGATTGGTCGACTGAAGCAGAATGTGCCGGGGTTTTGGAAACAGTATTTCTCCATGAGGCGAAAGCGTTTCCCAGCAGCCGACCAACCGCGATTCAAGTCACGGCGTTGAACAAACACGTTCAGCTCGCACTGATCGACCGCGCCCCCGATGGAATGCGCAATGAAGTGCCCCTTGTCCCATCCGCGCCCAAAAAACGCCTCGGTCGCTCCAACCCACCGCCTCAATCGGAAATCATCGCGAGCCAGGCGCTGCGGCGTGGACCATCCGAACGCCGCCACGAGGCGGCTTTCGCATGCTGGGCTAGGCGCAACCCCGGCGGAAGCCGGCGGCATCGGATGGTCGAACATGTATTGGAACAATCCGTGACGGACAAAAAAGATTTGAGTTTCCCGTGGAGTAATCGCGACGTAGGCTGCTTTCCACATTTCCGACAATTGCTTCGCGAGCACCTTTGCCATTTCATCGGGTGAAGAGCTTGGCGCTCCGGCAAGGACCCCGGGATAGTCAATTGTGCTTGCTTCCAGTGAGGCGTCTCCCATGCGGCTAGAGGTTATCGCTCAACCTAATCAGGTAGCACCGTGAGGCGTCCAGCCCTGGGAGGCTTATTGCTCCTTCGAGATCTTTGGAATTCCTCACTCGCCCAAGCACACCCACTTCCCGACGTACCCGGTGAGAAGCCGGCAGTGCGCATGAGCCCTGAATTGATGAACCTGCGCGATAGCACATTGCGACTGGAAATGCTAAAAGAAGTCGAGCGATGGTTTTTCATTTTGCGAGTCCAAGCGCCAGGCGCGGCAGAGATGTTACAAAAGGTCTTTTAAGCGGAGTTGCTCGTTTTCGAGGAGCAGCTCGACCATTTCATCTGCGGTGCATTCCCGAATGATGTTGTCGTCCGGGATTACAATATCGGGATAGAGCTGTTTGATGGTGGCGGCAACCCGGTTGTGGATGCGAATGCCCCTGCTTCCATCATGGGAGATAAAGTCTGTATTGAACGCGTAAAGATAGTTGTTGCGCTTGTATACCTCGATGTGGTCCTTGTTCGGTCGGACGTGGGCTTTGTGAAATTGAATTGAGTAGGGGCCTCCTATTGGTGTTCCTCGATGCTGGGCCTCCGTCAACGCAAGCTTGGCATCGAGATCAGAGCAGATAATTGAGAGTGTCAATTCTTCAGCCTCTATTGTGATTACTTTCATAATCTGAGTCGTTAATCGCGCGAGTTCCGACTCCGTCCGGACATGGTAACAGAGTCCGAGCGGAGTTGGAAGGCAAAACCAGAGGGACCCCATCGGCCAAAGTGGAGGAACACCCGTTGGCATTTTGGCGCAGTTTTGATGTGCAAGGAACCCTCGCACTTAACGAGAACTGGATGTTCCGTTCCAGAGTGCCGTCGTAGGAAGCGTCGTTTCCGTGCCGCATTGGGCTCGTAGTTTCCATGGCCGTTACGGTCTTAATGCGGGGAGAGTGCCGCCTCCCCAGCCTTCGCATGATCCCTCTGACTTGAGGTGCGCCGTCGGAAGTGCCGTCAAAAAAAACTCGACTGGTCGCTTTGGTTGAGGCACCCCAACCAGATGCCCAGTGTCCTTTGCCGTTTTATCAGTGGCTTCAAAGAACTCACTGAACACCTTTTTCGCTCAAGCGGCTCCGCTGTCCGGACTGCGGAACTGCTGAGACTTTAAACTGCCACAGCAAGCTCTACGGCAACGACCCGAGTTCCACCAACGGGTTGGATCGGGTGCAGCGGGGCCAGCGGGTATGGTGCTCCACTCGGGGCCAGCGTGGAGGCTGTGGTCGGAGTTTTTCCATTTTCCTAGCCGACGTGTTGCCCTGCCATACCGTGACGGCGCCTTGGCTGTGGAAG
>Ga0265314_10001820_pt1 | contig 22968 bp, 23 predicted proteins | sample 4126metaG_FD_203106 | JGI IMG/M metagenome (GOLD analysis project Ga0265314, IMG submission 203106) | Rhizosphere microbial communities from Carex aquatilis grown in University of Washington, Seatle, WA, United States - 4-1-26 metaG | ecosystem: Host-associated > Plants > Roots > Rhizosphere >... | reverse complement strand
TTCAAATGTGCCATCCGCCCAGTGAAACAGATTCTCGGGCCGCAAAAAACCTTCATTCCCCGCCATGATCAAGGCTCCAACCCACTTCAAGACCGAAAAATCACCCACTCGACTCCGTGATGATCCTCTTTTGTGTTTCGTTCGACAAAGCATCTTCTTCAGGACCACAAATAACGGAAGTGTGGGTACCTTCGATGCCCGGCATCAAGCGAAGCGTGGCGACGAATTCTACCACTTTCAAAGCGTCGGTCGAAGAAACGAGACAAATGACGTCGACCGGCCCTCCTCCCAGCACCATGAAGACTTTCTCGATTTGGATATGTTTTTGAAACGATATGTTCCATGAACTGGCTCCGGCGAGAAGCCCGAATTGGAGATAGTGTATCAATTCCCTTGCATTCTTGTAGTGCCCAGCTTGCTTGATCTGTCGACAATTGACGGTGATTTGGACCATCGCATGTATCGGAGTCGCAACCGTCACCCTTGAAATAATCCCGCTGGCGTCCAGCGCATTTAAATTCTTGTGTACGGTGCTGACGCTGACCCCCAGACGCTCAGCAATCTCGGCCGGCGTGGCCTTTGGATTCGCCCTCGAAAAATTGGCGATCCGTTGTTTCGTCTCGTTGAAACGGGGCGCGTTCACAAGGCTAGGTTATCGGTCCCATAATGCCAACGCAAGCTCAATTCCGATTTTTATTATTCTATTCCGGAATTGAGCGTCTGATGGAACCTAAGACGTGCACTTTCTCGAGAAGAGCGGATTTGTGGATTGTCGCCAGCTCCCCGCAATTTACCAGTTTATTGCAGGGGTTTGAGTTCAATCAATCTCCCCCTCATCCATCACTCGCCGAAGATCAAAAGCGCCTCCCGGTTGGACGCCCTGAATTACGCTGTCTTGTCGCACCCGGCAAAGCTGCCCTCCTGGGGTATGCCCGAAGAAACGCTACACTGGTAGGAGCCAAGGAGTTCTTTATCAACCCCAAATCGAAAGGATACCCACGTGAATACATCCCAAGCCCCAAACGACGGAAACGGAGGTCCCCAATGAACGGCCTCATGCTCCATTGCGGCGGGCAACTCAAACCCCGTCAGGAAGTCTTCGCCGTCCCCCTACCGGAAGCCACCTCAAGTTACGTGCCGCTTCCCTACGAGTCATTCGTGACCCGGGTTGAGAAGCAGCTAGCTATGGAAGGCATCACGCTCCGGGACGAGAAGCTCGCCCTGGCCAAACAAGGTCAGCGGCTCTTCGGCCTCATGGAACTGGTGTTGCCTGGCACCGAAAGTCGCAACTACGGCTGCGTCCTGGGCTTGCGTAACTCCTACGACAAGTCCTGCGCCACCGGGCTCTGCATCGGAGCGACGGTGTTCGTCTGCGACAACCTGTCGTTCCACGGTTCAAACATTACCTTCGAGCGCAAACACACGGTGAATTTGCTCCGGGATCTCTCCTGGATCATCACCGAAACGGTCTCAAAGCTCCCCCTCCTCTTCGCTGAGCAATCGAAGACCTTCGAGCGCTACCAGGAGACTGAGTTGTCGGACGGGCAGGCCCATGATCTCGTCATCCGCGCGTACGATGCCGGTGCGCTGAATGTCACCGAGATTCCCAGGACGCTCCAGGAGTGGCGGGAACCACGACATCCGCAGTTCGCGGAGAATGGCAAGACCGCTTGGCGGCTCTTCAACGCCGTCACCGAGACCATCAAGGGCGACCTGTGGCGTTTGCCGGCGAGGGCCGGGGCGCTTCATGGCGTCTTGGATGCAGCCTGCGGTCTTCCCTTGGTTCGTCGTGAGGAAGTGGCGATGGTCACATGAACATCTTCAATCCGAAGGAGTTCAAGCTGATGGCGTTGCGGGACTGTCCGACGCCGAAAGAAATGCAATTGTGCGAGACCCCCGAGCAGGCCGCCAACTACTGGCGGCTCCACGTTCAGGTCCACCCGTACTTCGACCCTGACCGGGAGTGCCTGATCGTGCTCCTCCTCACGACCCGTCGGCACATCAAAGGACACCACCTCGTTTCCATCGGCACGATGGATACGATTCTGGTGTCCCCAGTCTCCATATTCCGGGTTGCAGTGGTGGCCTCCGCGGCGGCAGCGGTTCTCATGCACAATCATCCGAGCGGAGACGCGACGCCGTCCGAAGCAGACGTGCGGGTCACCCGCGAGCTCGTTAAGGCTGGTCAGTTGCTCAGGATCGAACTCCTGGACCACGTGATCGTTGGCGCCAGTTGCCATGTGTCCCTTCGCGAGCTTGGTTACCTCACCTCACCCTAAAGCACACAGGGACCCCCCTGGTCAGTTATCTGCCCAGGGCTTTTCTATTACCCGAACCTCACACTACCATACATTTCTCGTTGCTTTTGTGACTGCCCCCAATACGCTCCTGGAGCGTGGCGATCAGCGATGGAAACTGTCTCGCGCCGAGGGGCTCAGGGTCCCATCTGCCACCGGAGCACGCTGAGCATGCCCCAGTGGACCATCGGCGCTCGGATCCACACGTGATAAATAAACGGCTCGTCGACTTTCAATTGCTTGCCCAGACTCCGACTCCATGGAAACCGGTCAAGCAGGCCAGAGGCATGCTGCGTAGTTCCTCGAAAACATAAACCGGAGGAGAAACATGGACTTCGTAATTCACGCGCTCTTGAAGGAATTGAACGGCCCAGTACGAGAACGATATCGGGACAAACTGATCCCGCCAAGCGAGGAGGAATCGGGATTCGTCGAGAAGGTTACGCTTCTGTTCCGACGGCATCAGTCCGGACGTATTTACGGGGGCTTCGAATCTGACACCAATGCCTATCCTTTTTCACGGCTGCTCTCCGACTGCGTCACAACAGACGGAGATTTTTTATCGTTCTCGAAAGACGCCGCCGCTCTCCTGGTCGCCAGAATGAAAGATATTCCTGCCGCGACCGGTGGGTACTTCTTTGCCGCCCGATTCATGGAAGGCAACGAGGATTTACTGTTGCTTTTGATGCTCCATCAGGAGCAAGGCCATGCAATCGACGAGAAAACCCTGACGCTCAAACGTTCATTGAATTTGCAGATGGAGCATTTGGATTTGGCTGCCCGGATTAACATCACCGGTTGGCAGTCGGGCAGACCCGAACCCGTCAGCCTCGTTCGCGGACGCAAGGAAGTTTCTGATTATTTCAAAACTTTCATCGGCCTCCACGAGCCTCGGACGAATACCCAAGGCACCCAGAAGCTGAGGGAGTTCATCGATCAGTGGATGGAGACCAATGACTACTCTCGGTCGGAAAGGGAAAAGGTTCGTGAGCAAATCCTCGATTATGCCAAGAAGCGCGGGGACGAAGCGGTGGACCTGAGCGTCGTCTCAACCTTCGTTGACCCTGATCGGCACGAAGAGTTCTTCACCAAAGCCAACGAATCGGGATTGGGAGCCGAGTTCCACATTGACCGACGTTCCCTCTCGCCGTGGGTGCGTGTCATCTACAGTGATTCGGACATCAAGTTAAATTTCCCCAAACGTCTGCTGAGTAAACGCGTCCAGTACAATAAGCGAGACAAGACAATCCTCATCAAAAACATCGAGCTTCCAGAAGAAGACCTGATCTGACATGGCCCGGGAAATTGACAGTTTCCTTAAGTTGCGGCCACGTCTGCGTGGAGTGTGCGAACAGGAGGACGGCTGGATTCTCGCGACGCTCGATTACGACTCGAACGATCCGAGCCTGCTTGGCCTGCTCGCCGAACTGCAAAATCAAGGCGTGGCTAACGAGATCAGGCGGGATGGGCGCCTGGTCTTTCCAACCAATCTCGGCGGCTCGGGGGTATTGGATTTGCGAATCGATTCGGGAAAACTGCCAGGTTTTTTCGAAACGTACGATTCACTCATTAAAACCCACCCAGATATTCCTCCTGAAGGAGCTATCGTGTGGGAGAAGAATGGTGCATTCCATGCCGGATACACGGCCGCGTGCGCTTTGCTCCAGTTTTTGAAATCAAAAGCTGAAGTGTGGGACACAACAGGTCAGCGTTTTTTTCTGGTTGATCAGCAGGCTGTGGAACTCCCGTTGACCTCTTACTCGGCTCGCCAGACCGAAATGTTGCCTGCACGCTTGTCTGGGCTGCTACGTTTTTTGGATCACGGGCATTTGGATGAGGACACACGGTGGGCTTTTTTTCGCAAAGCGGCTCTGCGCCTACTGCGAGATGTGCCGAAGGAGGGGCGCCTCGGCATTTTGATGGAGCATCTTGGCAACATCTTTGACCACGCCCAACAGGACTACTCCCTCTACCTGGAACGATTTTCCTTCGAGGACTTGCTCAAAACCTTTGATGAAAAACGGCTCAAGTTTGTCGTCGATTTGAACCAAATCCTGGGGTCCATCCAAACCGCCCTCATTGCGGTTCCGATCGGCTTCTTTCTCATCGCCGAGAAGTTCAAGCCGGCGAACGGATTCCTCGGCCAAAACGTTATACTCGCGTCGGGCGGCTTGGTATTTTTCGCACTGCTGATCATACTCTCCTTGAACCAAGGAAAGTCGCTACAGGGCATCAAGCTGGCACTGGTTGATTTTGAAGCTGAGCAACGGAAGAAGATCACGGATCAATCCGGGCGGCTGCAAAGCCTCCTTGCGTCGACCTGGAGTCAATATCGCCGCACCAGATTTCTTCTTTGGACCATCAGGTTCCTCCTCTTCCTGTTTTCGGTTGTAATTGTTGTCGCGTTTGCCTGGTGCTCCATCCCTGGCTGGCAGCAGACATTGCCCTACGCAGCCAAGGATTCGACCCCGCCCTCGGAGACTAATGCCGTTTTGCTCCGCAAGGAGCCTAAACAGGCGGTTCCGACGGTCGACCAGCGAAAACCCAACCCTTCAGGGAAGGCTCCAAAGGACTCCGTTCCATCCGGTGGCAGCAACGCGAACAAAAAATAGACCCTACGATTAGACCTAGGCTAAGGCGGAACGGCCCAGGAAGAACAACGCATGGCCAGCGCTCCCGCCGAGTCCTCTCGAGTAATGCACGATTTGGCCCAGCGGCCTGCCAGAGGAATTCGCGTCCCAACCTGGTTTGTCGCGGTCTGACGCGGACATCTGCCGCTCATTTTACCTTGAGGGGAGGCTTCCGCAGTCTGTTCTCAGCCTCGGCGATCAGATCGGTCAGGGAAAACCCCAGAGCATCCGCGAGCGACTTCGCCACATTGAGACTGGGGTTCCGCTCGAATCGCTCGATCAAGCTCACGTGCGTCGGATGAATATCAGCCAGTTCCGCCAGAGCCTCCTGCGATAACCCCTTCGCCTCGCGGTGCCTTTTGAGCACCACCCCAAAAGCGGAGGCAAAGCTTTCATCGCGCATCCCGAGAGATTGGCACGACCAATAACCTCCAAACACAGACAATAGTCTTGACGACTATTGTCTGTTCTGCTACACAAACCAAAAAACAGGACTAACCCGATTTCTCCTTCTGAAATCAACCCCAGACTCCCATGAAAAGACTCACTCTCCCAGCCCTCCTCTTCGCTTTTGCCGCCGTCGTCTCGCCCCTCGCCAACGCCCAGACACCCGGAACGGAGCGTTGGGAATTTGCGACGGGCGGGGCGATCCATTCCTCTCCGGCAATTGCCGATGACGGAACCATCTATGTCGGCTCCCTCGACAAGAAGCTCTACGCGGTCAATCCCGGTGGCACCAAGAAGTGGGAATTCCTGACGAAGGGGGGTGTTGAATCCCCGCCGACGATTGGGCCGGACGGCACCATCTACATTGGTTCCGACGATGGCACACTCTATTCCATCAGCCCCGACGGGACAAACCTCTGGACATTCGCGGTTGGCGCCCCAGTAGTTGAGCCCCCAGCGGTCGGCACCGATGGCACGCTTTATCTCTCTTCTCCCGATGGCAAGCTGTATGCCCTGAACAGCAACGGCTCAATCAAATGGCAGGTTTCAACGGGCGGTGCAGTGCCCGCTCCTTCGCTTGGCCCCGATGGGACGATCTACGTCGGCAATCTTGACGCCAACCTTTACGCACTGAATTCAGACGGTTCGCTCAAGTGGAAATTCTACCTCGGTGCGAACTACGCTGTCCGAACGTCTGTCGCCATCGATCTCGAGGGCACGGCATACTTCACTGCGGACGGAAATGGCATCGTGCCTGGGGTCTACACCCGAACGTGCTACGGCCTGGCACCGGACGGAACAAAGCGCTTCGCGACGACAAGCACCACGGGAGAGGTGGCGCTCGGTCAAACCGGACAGAGCAGCAGAATCTATGGCGGCAAGGGAGGCGCGGCCGTTGCCGTATCGACAAACGGCGTCACCGCTTGGAGCCATGGATTGAATCCACAGGTCTCTGGGTTCAGCGTAACCACGGCGCCCGCTCTTGCATCGGACGGTACGATCTACGTCGGAACTGACCTCAAGATTCTCTTTGCTCTCAATGCGGATGGTACAGAAACCTGGCGGTTCACGACCGGCGGCAAAATCTATTCCTCCCCGTCCATCGACACGAACGGCACCGTGTATTTCGGCTCCGAAGATGGCAATCTCTACGCAGTCAACGGCTCCGCTCCGCTTGCCCCCACCGCCTGGCCGATGTATGGCAGGGATACCAAACACACATCCACCGTTCCAAACCCTCCGGTTGGTGAGACCGTCCTCGACTTGGCGATGTATCCGGGGATCTCCATCAAAGGGAACGTTGGAAGTTCCTACCGCGTCGAATACTCGGGGAACGCGAGTAACCCATTCGGATGGCAAGCCCTGGCGACGGTCACCCTAGACCGGACACCGTATTTCTTCGTCGATCTGAACGCGGCGAAGGCAGGCCAACGGTTCTATCGGGCCATCTTGGTGCCGTAGCCCGAAGCGGAGCTCGGCGGTCGACTCCGGTCGCCGGACGGAAACATACCGTCTCGGGTAGGTTCTAGAAAACAACGATGTCACCTTCAAGGAGAGCAAATCTGTCGTGGTCGCAGGCCCTGCAGACCCAATCACCTCACGATTCTACTCGACAAACCCATAACCTGGGCGGATGAACGGTACTTGTGTACGGCCTCCCCACTTTGTGTCGCTGCCGATGGTTTCGGCTCTGCGTCCTGGGATCTCTTCCTGCCCTCGGCCTTCAAGGTCAGCCTACACTGGTGGAGCGCACAGTTCCGCAACTACAAACCGAGCGGTCGATCTTGCGAGGGACGACGGGAATCAGGCTCAGAGCCGATCCTTTCCCGAACAACCGTGACCGGGGGGGTAACCTTCCGACGCTTCCGCACTCAGGACGAGCCCTGCCCAGGGAGACGGCGACCCAAGCCAGCGGCGCCAGGAGCCTAATCGTTGACAGTGAGGGGGATCTTCTCCTGATTGACCTGTCGAATGGACAGACCCTGGCATATTTGGGTCGGTGCACTCCTGCTATGACTGACATCGCCTTTGATCTGTCTGGCCAGCTGTACGGGATCGACATCAAGAGCAGTCTCTATCGCATCGACACGCAAACGGCCGGAGCCTCATTTGTCGGTGACCTCGGGGTAAAAGCGAACTCACTCGAGTTTAGGGAGGATGGCGTCCTTTTTGCAGTGGGGCAGAACTCCCTATACATCGTCGATCCCGCGACCGGTGCAGCCAGCACGATAGCCACCCTGCCGTCCCAATACCAATCCGCTGGAGACGTTACGTTCGATGACAACAATGCTCTTTACATTACCATGACCGACGGATCGCTGGTCCGGGTTGGGCCGGGGATAGACTCTTGGGGTGTGGTCGGCAACACTGGTATAAAGGACGTTTTCGGCCTCATCACGGGGACCGACGGAGTGCTGTACGGGTTCAGGAACGGTTCATCGACGATACTGAAGGTTGATCCTCTCACCGCCATGGTGACGCCCGCCGCTACGCTTCAAGACCCGCGCATCAACGGCGTTTATGGAGCAACCACCGACTATCGTCCACCGTTTAGCTTACAACCAACGACGGCACCCACCGTGGTAATTCAACCGAACGACACAAAAGCGATCATTGGCCAGACAGTGTCGCTCATGGTTGTTGCCGGCGGCAGCCCACCCTTAACGTATCAGTGGACATTCAATGGGAAAAACATTGCCGACGCAACCTCGCCAGTGCTCAGCCTCGCGGGGATTTCCCTCGGTCAAGAGGGTGGTTATCAAGTGACCGTTACAAATCCCCTTGGCCCGAGGGAGAGCGGCACTGCGACCCTTAGAGTGCTCCACGATCGTTACATCATCTGCGATTCTAACGGCCATCTTTTCGCCGTCAACCTTCAGGACGGCACCATCCCCGTTTATTTCGGCCAGACGCCTCAAATCATGTTCGACATCGCGTTCGGTCCATCCGGCGAACTCTACGGGATTGACGGCGGACAAGCTTCATACCAGGGCTCGATGCTCTACCGCATCGACCTTGCGACCGCAGCCACTAGCGTGATCGGTAGGCTCGGAGTAGCCGCCAATGGCCTGGGCTGTCGGGCTGATGGGGCACTCTTCGCGTGCGCCGCAAACCTGCTCTACAGGGTAAATGCCCAGACTGGGGCTGCCACGGCGGTGCTCACGAATATAAACAATTCCCAGTTCTCGGGTGATCTGGCGTTCGACCCGCAGGGAAACCTTTACGCGCCGACCACTGACGGGTCGTTGATCCAAGTCGATTCCTCGCTGGCGCGCTGGCGCTCTGTTGGAAACACCGGCTACTCCGATGTCTGGGGTCTTGTTTACAGCGCCGACAGCTTTCTTTATGGCTTCACCGGCCGGGCAGATCTTCTTCGGATTGACCCCTCGACCGGAAAGACCGCATTTCTAACGCAGGTAACAGGTCACGGTGCTCTCCAGGTCTATGGGGCTGCGGGGGAGTTCCAGCCTTTTCTTGGCGACTTTAACACAAGTCTCTTGACGACCCTGGGGCCGGGCAATGTTCCGCCGCCAGCACAACCCCTCTATGCTGATCTGCCGCCGCGAGGATCCGGTAAAAGCAGCCTAGTTTTCATCACTCACGGCTGGAACCTCAGTGCTCCAGACCAGTCATGGGTGGACCGAGCAACGGTCGCCGTCAGTAACGCGGTCACAAGTGACTGGCAGATCGACGGCTATAAGTGGGACGCGCAAGGCGCTGTTTTCCTCGACTCAGCAGCTCAACGGGGTGTTGTGGTCGGGAAGGCGCTTGCAGCGCAGAACTGGGACCACATCCATCTAATCGCCCACAGCGCCGGGGCAGCTTTGATCCAGGCCGCTTCCGAGGTTATAAAACACAATTCCCGCGCAACAGTCCAGACCACGTTTCTGGATCCCTTCGTGGGCTTTTTTTACCATGGCAAACAAAAATACGGCAACGGCGCCGATTGGTCGGACTGTTACTTTGCGCTAAATCGCCTTAACAGCCTGACTGATGGACCTCTTGATCACAGTTACAACGTTGACGTTACGTTTCTGGATCCAAGCCGCCACAAGACGCCTTTCGAGGGAGCCACCGTAAACGGGCAACCTTGTTATGAAAGTCTTTCTACCCATAGTTGGCCTGTCAGCTTCTACACGAACACGATTCCACCACGCCAGTTAGAGGATGCCCAGCCGTTTGGATTTCCCTTGAGCAAAGAGGAGGGAGGTTGGGGTTTCGCTCTGAGTCACTACAGCACCACCAATGCTTCAATCTCTATCCTTGGCGTGCCTGATCCCGCCTGCTATGCGGTTAACGAAAGCACGCCTGCCGTATACGAGGGCGTTCCCCTCGACATTTTCACTCTGCCCTACAAGACGGGTACCGCCGACACAGTGCAGATACAGCACACGGGAATCAACATTCTGCTTCCGGGGTTGGATGGGCCACGTTCTTTGCAGTCCCACGGCGAGGGCCAAACCGAGTCAACCGGAGCGACGACGCTGGTGGTGTCCAACGCGTGGCTCGCGATTGGCGTTGCAGTAACAAATGCCTTGGACTTCGTCGAGTTCGACGCCCAGTTCCTCACGAACACTCAGGCCAAAGGCATCCTTTCTGTTACGTGGAACACAAACCCTATCGGGTACTTGGACGGCCGCGGGGCGATGCCCGGATCACAACATTACATCTTCGCCCTCACGAGCCGCACCACCAACGGGAGTTATGTTTTGGGATTCCGTCTTGACGCTTTTTCAAACACGACGTGCGGGCTAGCGGTGACTAACATCGTTTTCGGGTCTTCTGCCTTCCCCGGGCCTAGCGCTCTCGCGATTGCTGTCCGAGACCCGGAGCAGGGTGCAACGTTGACATTTGCAAGTGAACCGGGGCACGCCCATTTACTCGAAGGCTCAACCGACCTAGTCAATTGGTTGCCGATCACGTTTTTTGTTAACACAAACGATTCGTTTACGTTCGTTGACCGAACTTCGACAAATCTCAACTGGCGCTTCTACCACGTCCTCCCTCGTTAACCTCCTCCCATCGCCCCCGGATTAGGTAGCCGCTGATCATCCACGGTCGTTCATCCTCTGCATGGATTTGAGAATAGAGTTGGCATAACCCGGATAACCCCAGAGTGGTCAGCGAGATGAGCCCCCATCACCGCTAAGCACCTCATAGCGTCGAGCAATTGTAAATGCTTTCTTAAGCAGATGGGCGATCGAAAGCCAAAGAGCAAAAGCAAAAAAGGGGGACACCGCGTAGATTGCTAGAATCACCAAGAGGCACTCGGGGTCTTGGCCACAGATAATAGACGTCATTCCCGGAAATGCTCGAAACATAAACGCTGCCGTCCCAAACAGGATGTTGTATGGTAACTCTCCTATAAACGACACAGCAGACAGTTGTGAAGTGGATAACAATGGATATGAAAGGGTCAGAAGGGTGCACAGAAGTGCACTCCAGACTTCCTCGTGGTTTTTGAAAATGTGACCGCTCTTGAACCCACAACGCATGCCCTGAATTGTAGCATGAGGCAGGTCTTTTCGCCACAGGCAAGGAACCTAAACCACAACTACGCTGTTCGAGACCGACGGGTTATACATTGTACACCTGATGCGCCGCACAACTTAGAGTTGCTATGCCACTCCCAGCCTTCCGATAACGAGCCGGGTTAGCCCACTTTTGGGTGTCGGAAATAATGCTCGGCCAGTGCCACGGCATCAAACATATCCATGCGCGAATCCTCGCTCATCCACGGCTCCCTTTTTCGGGGCAATCTGAATCCCAGTTCCTCTGGAAACCGAGCAGCAAGGCTTGCAGCGAAAGCATGTTTCGTTCCCCGGCCTCCCGTGAAATTCCCAAACCTCACCTGCTTGCGCGAGAACCGCTTCACTTTGAGATTCTCATGTTCGGCCAGAGCGAGAATATTCTGCATCAGGGCCTGTATCCGGGAGGACCGCCGTGACCCTTGAGGCGAGGCATCTTCGAGTGCGATTACGTTCGGCTCATAATGGGTGATGAGGTCCGCGACCTTCGAAAGGCACCGGGCATTCTTGTCGCCTTTCACCGTTTTGATGCCCCAGTCGAGGAGCGTATTCGGCCCTTCCATCAACGCAAAACCCACACCGCGGGCGGATGGCGCAAGTCCCAAGACAAGGAAAGGATTTGATGAGTCTCCACTCATGATTGTTTTGAGTTATTCTTGGCCTCGACGGCGGCGATAGCCGCGAGGGTCTGGCGCTTGCGCTCGGTGAGCTGATCGTCGCCACGAAGCGATGTCTTATACGACATTGTCTTGGCCCTTGCTCTCACCTCCCGTTGAATTTTCTCGTACAACCCTGGAAACAGCTCGGAGACCGGTCGATTAAAGATGGCCTGGTAGGCCAGCGCGGTGTGAAGCCCAGGCTCTCGAAGGAATCGCTCGTACCGACAAACCTTGGTGCCACTTTGAGTTCCCAAAAGACAAGCAATCTCCTCTTGAGAAAGAGCTGACTGTTTACGATACCTCAGCAAATGATTGGGAAGGCGTCGAGTAGCCATGATCTTGTCACCTTGAAACTTTCTCGAAGGAGTTCATGATCCAATGTTAACGAACAACCGGATTCTCTGAAGGAGGACAATTTTGCCGCACCCGGCAAGTTCCAAGAAAATCACCGAGCCTTGTAGGGTTCGGTGGGGGGCGAATAAACAGAATCCGGAAATGGAGGATCCGGGGATATGAGCAGGTGAGGCAGCTCCGTCCGTCTCACCTGTTATGTACGCGACAACACGTCGATCCCAGCGCACTACACGGCTTGGCAACGCACGGAATGGAGGAACTCGGGGAGTTGACCTCAGTGGCGCCACTAACCGGACGCGAGAACGAGTCCCCGCCAACAGCCAGCCGCTTGTAACCCGCGTGGGAGATGGCGTGCGAACGCCTCAAACCATGCGCCCCATCAGCAGCCTGCGCCGTCAAAGCAGATCCAGGAATTCCGCCTCAGTGAGACCGGCCTGCTTGAGAATCTCCCGGAGCGTCGGCAGCGGAATGTCCCGGCCATGCAGGGCAACGATTGTGGTTCTGCGTTGCTTTTCGTGCCATAGTATCAGATGACTGCCCTTCTGGCGCTTCTCAATGAACCCGGCCCGCTTGAGTGCAGCCACCACGTCCGTGGGGCGCACTGCGGGCAGACGGGTCAAGCCATTGCCGGCCGCCTGACTTGGACACCGAGCTTTACCGGTCGAGCCAATGTGCGCTCTTCCGGGATCGGTTCGCCGTGTTCCAATTTTGCTTCAAGCCACAACTCGATGGCCTCTTGCGCCATCATCACCGCGTGGTCAAAGCTCGTTCCCCAGGTGACGCAGCCCGGCAACGCCGGAACGGTCACGCTAAAACCTCCCTCCTGCAAGGCTTCAAGTTCAATCGTGTAGGTGAGATGCTCCATGCTCCTATTCTATCATACCCCGACGATTTCCGTCAAAAACTCGCCGGAAGCTCGATCGCCAATCTACCGCGCCATGCGCCGAAACAATCCGTCCAGGGGTCGTTGCCCCGTTCGACATCCGTTACGACAATGCTGGCCGGGAATTCCGGATTCCGCTGCGCCGCCGGGGAACGCTGCTACCGCCGGAATGCTCCGTCGCAGCGAGTGGCGCGCAGAGTTTCGGTCGTTGGCCGACAAACGCACGATGATCCATCTTCGCTGAGTGCTTTCCCCGGGCGAATGTTCCATTAACGCTTGAGCCGGGCACCAACGCCGAGAACTACTCACCACACGGCATACTCGCTCGCGACGCCTATCCCACTCACGAGTATTGCCCAAGCCCGACTTTCTTAAGCCCTGGCACTGTTGTTCCGGTCGCCTGCAACCAACTGTAAATCCGTTCCGGCGGCTAAGCGAGCTTGGCAGCAATATCCTTCGCGGAGCTCCCGGCCTTCCCACTCTTTTTCACGGGCCAGATGGACGGAGTCTCTCACCTGTCCATACGGCCTGGCCGCGGGCTTGCTGCCAACGGACATCTTTCCGTTAGGGCTGTTCGCGCTCACATTCTCAGCAACCGCGGTCGGAGCGGTAGCGGTAACAGACGGGACTCAAGTGCTCACCCAACTATACTTCGCAAGCCCAACTTTCTTGATCTCCTTCACCTTCCGGCCCGTCGTGTTAAACCACACGTAAATATTCCCAGCCTTCACACCTAAGGTGCCAGCTAAGTCCTTCACAGTGATTCCGGATGTTCCAGCGCTTTTCACGAGATCCACGATCCTAGCCTTGAGAGCACCTCTCGGCACACGCGTTCCGTTCAGTTGGTAACCAGGAATGGCGTTCGTTGGGTAGCTCGGTTCGCCTGATTCGAACTTGGTCAGCTCACGGTCGATTTCTGCAACCTCCGCCAGGAGTCTTTCTTTCGTTTCGATCAATTTGCCAATCTGTCTCAGGTCGATGGACGAGATTTGAGTTAGATTCATGTGGTTGGATGGTAAGCACTTTCACGGGCGGGAACAAGATTCCAGATTCTTGTACGAGCAGCGCGGGCGCGATGCTGCTCGTAGGACTGCTTGGAACGCGCAACATGTTGTGTGGCTGCTTCTTGCCGGTGGAGATCTCCTCAACGTGGGTCCTGCCGCATGATTTACAACCTGGCCTCATCCGGTTGCCACTCCACGGACATTTGGTATCATTGGGCCAATGAACTTGGGGCGACGGACTGGCTGCGTGGCCATCACTGCCAGCGTTAGGCATAGATGCCTCCCTCCACCGGTGCTCGCCTTTGGAGTAGCCCCATCACGCTGAGGGGATCATGGCTGCGACCGAGCGAAGGTGCCGCCTCTCCTTCAAATCGTATTCCACATCGTTCTTCTCCGGCGCTCGGTGGCGACCCAAGCTAAGCACAGTGCGACCACGGTCTGTGGGCCCACTTTCGGGGGTGTAGCCCAAACCGGGCGCCGCTGGGGGCACTATGATTGGCAGGTCGGGTAGGGTTAACACTTGCGTTCTGGGGGACCGAAGGCCTATGCTTCCAAACATGGCCACGGACGATGCAACGCTGCAGCGCGCTTGCAGAAGTATCACTTTTGCAGCCGCAAAAGATGGAACGGAAAGATCTCCATACCGATCAACATTGTCTGACAGCTGGTTGTTAACGGAGCAATCGTCCTCCTGCTTTCCTTGGGCCATGTTGACCCGGAGCCCAAATATTCCATTTGGATCGGGTTCGCTCCAGGCAAGCGCCATCAGCCGATCTTTCTGAGGGCGAGAAACCTAACGCTCGATGCGTCCGCATTGCCCATCTCCATTCCGGCGCAGCATCACTAGTACACACTGAGAGCCCCCATGTCAGAAACCCAACCACTCCGTTACGATGTTTTCCTCAGCTACAACTCGAAGGATAAGCAAGAGGTGCGGGAGCTCAAGCGACGGCTTTCCGCCGAAGGCCTGACTGCCTGGTTGGACGAGGATGAACTTCAACCGGGCGTCCCATGGCAGCGGTTGCTGGAAGCTGGAATACGAGCCTCCAAGAGCGTAGCGGTACTCGTCGGGAAAGACGGCCTTGGTCCCTGGGAGAATGAAGAAATGCAGGCGGCGCTCATCCTTGCGACAACCAATCAACGACCTGTCATCCCTGTGTTGCTCCCCGGCGCGCATTTACAGTCGAAGTTGCCTATGTTCCTTGAGAATAGAACATGGGTGAATCTCGGAACGGATTCAATCGACGACGGTGTGGCACGATTGATTTGGGGGATCACCGGGTCTAGAGCTCAGCCACCGGCCGCGCCTGCACCATCGAACCATCCTGGACCACCTTCCGGACGACAGGTGCTGTGCAGATTGAGGTGTCAGGAGCGAGCGACGAGCACGCTGCATTGGAGGCCGCTTGCCTTCTTAGACACACTGTGCAGGAACTTTCCCGAGACTACGTTTTATCTCTCCAAGCGGGATGAAACTGCAAGCGCATTGGGCCGCCCAGCGAATATGAGTTCGGCAATGGACATGATGATGAGCGCTTTTCAAAATGAGGACATTGTTATTCTGGAAGTTTCCGGAAAACTCGAAGTGATGGCTTCCACATTTCTTAAAATCGCTTTGGAAAACTTGGATGGCTATTCGGATGATCCAGTTGCCACCACAGCAAGGATTGGGAAACTGATCGATGAGGCGAGCGATCGCCTGTATGACCCAGACCTCGCTGAGTTGGAGGAACCGGTGATTAGAGCTACAAAAGCAAATCTGCGACCGACCAAGAAGGAATACCGAGCTATCGCGGTGATCAACGACCGATTGCACGATGTGAGCGTGCCGATGATTCCGCTGATTGCGAAGCACTTCGGGTGTGAGCTGCAAATTGCCTTCGAACTCCCGGAGAAAGGCATCTTCTCCTTCAACATGAGCCCGATCAACGCGTACAACTTGGATAAACAGATCGTGGATCTCGAAATCCAGGTGGGAACTAAGATTACAGTTCTCGTATCAGGGCATCACAGCGAAGAAGCGGGTGCTGCGGTAAGACATGTTCTCCAGAACTTGTGGCAATGTGACCACTGGTTGCGTAGCCGAGCCAAGGATTGGGACGATGTCAGGGTCATACCCGAACTCATAAGGTACGCAAAGGAAATGGGCCGACATTGTAATACGGCTTACGTTCACGTCCAGAATCCATTCATCAGCAACCTAATCTCAGGTAATGTGTTTGTGAATGCTACTGGCCAAGCGTTCTCAAAACTAGCAGCGCTTGAACAGCTAGCCACGCCACACGCGCATCAATATGACCTTCAGATCGCCGACATTTTGAAACGCGTGGAGGAGGTAGAGCGCAAGCAAACCGTAGTTCCGCGTCCTGGGTTTGCGCTAGCGCACGCGGCAATGGAACGGAGTCCACGAATATCTATCAGCTTTGGGGTTTACCCAGATGGTGTGGTATGGAGCAAAACAGACGGCACGGTAAACCTCGTGGCGATGGTCATCTGCGCCCAAGATACTTACAAAACCTGGCGCGACTACATGAAGAGGTTTTCACTCTTGTTTCGATCAGTTCCCGACCTACAGAGACGTTTGCTCGCAACTCGTACAAGCGATGACTTTGTCAAGACGTTCCGCGACGCCGAGATCTCACTCGCCAGGGTATGATGTGAGCACTATTCCATACGCTCAAGCGCCCGCCGAGGGGACGAAGAGCCGCTCATGTTCCTGAAGAGAACTCACAGTCACATCTGAACTGTTGTGTCCTCGATCAGACGCCGGAACGTCACTGGGTCCCGGATGTCCTCCCCGGGGAGTCCTTAATGAAAGTCACGTCGCGGGCTATTGAATACACAGGAAGTACTGCTGAATTGGATTATACAATCCTCGTTCCCGTTAGCCCCGGCATTCCAATGTTCCAGATCCCATTGGAGTTTCCGATCAAGGTTGAACGTTTCAAGCCGAGTATGGACCCTCATCACCTTGTCGCAATCAGTCCTTAAATCGAAGTGAATCTCCAAACTCCGGACGCTCTTGAAAACCATGCTTGATTCCATAGGCTAACTCAGGGGCACCAACTTGTATTGATCTGCGAGCTTGCTCTCAACCTCACGCATGATCTTACGTACGGCTGTCCAATCACTCAAGAAGTCGGTACGTTGCGGGTAGTTTTCCTGAAGTTGGTATGGCGAGCTAGCGTTCGTGGCGATCCCGATCCACCAAGCGCGGTATCGGCCATGCCATTTCTCAAGGAAGGGGCGGATTACATTACTGAGCATGCGAGTAATGAGTACTCCGAGATGAACTTGCCGCGAATCCTTGATACGGCCCACCGGAAACCGGCGCATGATGCCGCGACATTCCCGGAAGAAGCCGTAGAGCGAATCGAGGCTCTCGGCGTAGAGTTCCCCATCAAAGTCGGTTGCGGCCCTGTCCCCTCGCTTGCCGGTAACGGCCACGCGCGTCGCAAGCTCGGTGTAGAGTTCCCAGGCACATTGGCGATCTTCGTCAGAAAGCTCGGCTTCCAGCCTGAAGAACTTGATATCAAGAGAGAATGAGCCTTTGGTAATGCTTGCCATAGATTATACGGTTTATGTTTTGATAGGATGTGAACTGACGGTGTGCGGTTTCGAAGGGCTCAGGTAACATTGGAGTTGCCGCGAGAGGGACCGCGGAGATCAGGATCTTGGGATTGAAGATCCAGTATTCGCTTTGTGAACCTGTCCCTAACGTCATAGGGTCAATCGTTGTCATGCGGAAGTACGCAGGCAGGCACGGCTGCGTGCCAACCAAATCGTAAGGTTCTTGGCGATTTAATCCCTTTGGTGAGCAGTGTCATTTTTCCTTTTTCTTATCCTTCCATATAACCGTTCCATTTCGGCATCGTGTCTGCGATTGGTTTTCAGAGCAGCGGCGATTTTGAGTTGCGTCTCTGAAGTCAGGTCACGCTCTGCCTTGTCCCACTCGCGGAACTCGGCGGATCGGTTGAGGGCTTTAGCGGCGTCGCGGAGCTGGCGGAGCGATTCATGGAGGCCCCAGTAGAAGTCGCATCGTTGAGCGATCTGGTGGGCTTCTTTAGCGTCGTTGAGTGCTTTATCGGCTTCGCCGGACTCCCGTAGGAGTTGGGCCCGGAAGTTGAGTGCATCGCATTTTTTCAGGAGGAAGCCACTTCGCGCTGCCAGCCGCAAACTCTCTTCGCAGTTAGAGAGAGCAGATTCGTCGACACTGAGGATGTTAGGGGCGCGCGTCATTCGGGTGGGCGTGCCCGAAGGATACGTCTGGGCTAGCAGAATAGCTTGCCGCAGTTGGCCCGCCGCGAGCAGGGCGTCTGAAATATCATATCCCTGGTGGGCAGTACGAAAGACTCTTAGCGCGTCGGCGATACGGCGTTCGGCAGAGGGGAATTGTCTATCGAGAATATCCAATTCGCCCAAGAGTAGCGTACAACGGGCGGCGCTCGCCTCCCACCCCTCTTTTGCACAAATGGAACGGTTAGCTTCGGTTAAATGCCTGGCGACAGTCGTCTCGCCAAGGCGAATCCGATGACGTGCCCACCAAAGGCCGCATACAGAGGCGAGCGGGGTTTCTTCGAAAGTATCCGCAGCGGCAAAGTCGACGCTGGCGGCAACGACTCGCCCCATAAGCGATAGTGCATTGGAGCGGTAAGCGAGAGCATCTCGCGCCCGCACCCCGTCATACAAAGGAGCCAAGTCAGGCCTCCTAAGAATCGTAGCTGTCAATCCAGCAGGATCAGCATCTTCGGAAACACCTTCGATAACTTCGTCTTGTAAAGCCCCAGCGTAAAAAAGTGCTTCGCTCGCACAAGCTACCGCCTCCTGTAGTTTGCCACTGAGCGCCTTGGCATCGGCAATGTTTTGGTAGCCTATCGAGACATTCCTCCATGACCTCTCCGCGAATCGGATTGCGTTCTTCTCAGCGTAGGTCTGCTCCACATCTTCCATTTCACCAAGGATACTCGAATATAGCGCTTGCTCGTTCAGGTAAAATGCGAGTTTCCCCTGTCCGAGCGCCCTTTCCAAGGCCGCCCGGCGCTCCAGTGGCGTGAGGAAGCTTCGGGAACACCTTAGCCCTTCCTGTGGGGCGGGAAGGCTGAGAAACACATACCCATCGTCCAGTCGATTGCGATAAAGTTCATCCGCCGCCCGAATACTTCCGGCAGCGAGCAGTATTTCGATGCCCTCTACGATGGGTAATACTTCGGCGACAGTCCTAGGGTGGTTACCCCTGCCTTTACCTGCCACGATTTCGGCGAACTGACTCGCAACAGACTGGTCGGCGGAAAGTGCTGCCTCGCGAAACACGTCCCGAATGATAGGGTGCGCCGTCCAGTTGATCGCGTCGTCCGCCTCCGAGATTTCTTTTTGCAGCAGGAACTGCCCGCAAAGCTGGTCGAGCAGAGAGGTGATACGGGCGGGATCGCAGCCGGCAAAGTCCGCCTTCATAGCGTCCACGCCATGGGCGACTCTGGTAATGATGTTGGTGCCCACAGGGTCACGAAAGACCGCGACGATCTGGAGAAGGCGGCGCTTAGGTGGCGAGAGTTTATTCTGAAACCAGCGCAGAAGTTTGTAGAATTGACGCCGCTGTCTGCGCTTTTGCCTTTCCGTCGGACTCAAATCCGGTGCCTCGGGGTCCAGCATTGTTCCTACACCTTTCGCAGAGCGAACCTCGCGACTCACCGTCTCCGGTTCGTCGAATGGTTTTTCCAGACAGGCTCCGGCAAAAATCCGTAGTGCGAGCGGATGGCCGCCAAGGAGGTCGCTGTAGTTTTCGAGGTTGGGGCGTCGGTCGTGGAGTCCGCAGACGACGAGCAGATCCGCACCCTCTGCTTTTGTGAACAAAGGAAGCTCCATCGCGCGGGCGGCGGCAGGGTTTTCGTCGGTAATGCGGGGGAACGGGAAACGGCTGGTCAGGACGAGCAACGAACTTCCGTCCGCTCCGACCCGCGCGACGAACTCGGTTAATTTGGCGTCGGCAATCCAGCCATAGTGCGGGTCTTCTTGGTCGTGTTGAAGCACCTCCAAGCCATCAAGGACAACGAGGTAGCTCCATCTCCGGCACGCCGTCGCGGCAAGGTGGTGGAGCGGGACTTCCTCAGGTACAGTGACACCTTGTTCGACTCTGCACACAAAATTCAGGAAAGCTTCAAAAAAACTGTCCGCGTTGCGATTTGAATAAAAGCTGTAGAAGAAGACGCCACGAAACGAGCGTTGCTGCCAGCCGCGCTGCTTCTCAATCCAGTGCCCCACAAGCGAAGTCTTCCCTAGCCCGCCTTGGCCAGTGACGGCGGCGATGCGAACAGCCGGATCCTTCGCGCAGGCGTCGAGCCACTTCAGCTCTTTTTCGCGACGGCAGTAGCGCTCGTCGTTGCTGGGTTGGTGAACGAAGAAAATGGGAGGGGCGGGTTCGGTAGTGACCTCGGCGTGTAGGGTTGAGTCGGGTTGTCCGTCTGCGAGCTTGATTACCAGTCCATCCCTCTTGACGGTCAGGTCGGCGCATTGCTCGACGGTCTTATTTGTTGCATCGAGATACCCAGGGTTTGGTATGACACCGCTCATCCATATGGAACGGGACTCGGCAAGCGCGGCGAGTGCAAAAGGCCGCCTGAGCTGCCGGACTGATATTCCGATCCTCCCTACAACGCATCGTCGATCACAGATCGGTTCCGGGGATGATACCTAACTGCTTACCTTCGTCTGACTTCCAATCGGGCTTTCCGGTGTTAGGATGGACAGTATAATCCTAAGCGCGAGGACACGTAGAGGGTCGGGATCAGAGCTTGGCGAAGGATAAACACTTGCACTCCAACTTACTACGCGCTTACGATCTCAAGCCATGAATCTCACGACACTGACTGCCACTCAGCTTAGACAGGCCCTTGCGCTCAGAGAACAAATTGAAAGGCTGGAACAACAATTGGCAGCAATAACGGGTTCGACTGTGGTTAATGTGGTTGAACCGCGTGCTGAGCCTGACGTCGAAAGCACTCTGGCCGAGGTCAAAAGGGTCAAAAAGGTTAAACCGGCAAAGCGAGGTAAGCGTGGTGCGGTCAAGGAGGCCGTAATCGAGTTGGTCAGGACGGCAGGACCGGCGGGAACTACCGTGAAGGAAATTGCAGCGGCCCTTGGGAGGTCATCCCCGAGCATTTCGCTCTGGTTTTTCAGCACGGGCAAGAAGGTGAAGGAGATCAAGAAAATCGGTCGTGGTAAATATGCCTGGGCAGGTGCTTCAGAACTGACGGCAGACCCGTATGCTCCGATCGAAGCTGCCGCGAGGCCCAGGGCGGAGAAGCCAACGAGAAAGAACGCCAAGGGCAGTAAGCGCGGAAAGTTAAAAAACACCATCATCAACCTCCTAAAAGTCAGTGGCCAGTCAGGCATTTCGGCCAAAGATGTCGCATCCAGTGTCGGTCTGCCTCTGGCCCGGATCTACAATTGGTTCCTAGCGACCGGGAAGAAGGTGAAGGAAATCAGGAAGCTGGGGCCTGGGAAATACGCGTGGGGCTCTGCTTCAACCCCTTCTGCCCCCACCCAAGCCGGGGCAAAGGCCAAATCGGCTCAGGCAAAAGGGACAAAGCTCTCAGCCAAGGCATATGGTGGAACGAAGGAAGCGATCATCAACCTCATAAAAGCCAGTGGTAAATCGGGTATCACGGTGGGGGAGATCGCGGAAAAGCTGGGGGTGAAGACCGGGAATATTTACTCGTGGTTCACTTCGACCGGGAAGAAGGTCAAGGCGATCAAGAAGGTGGGGCCGGGGAAATATTCGTGGGTGGCTTGATCGATGGGCACTAGCTCCCCAGCACGCGAACCTCCTTACCGTCCTGGAGTATGAACCTGAACCAACTTTCGACCACCCAGCTAAAACGGATTGAGAAGTTGATAGAAATGAAGGAAACACTCTTGCTTGAAATCGCACAAATCGACGCTGAACTGCTCACATGCACGTGCCTGGACCGTCCGTCTCGCAGGCTTCACCCGATGAGATGAAGACGATACACTCCAGCCGGACGTCTGATAACTTAGCGTTCTTTTTCCTCGCCCTCCTCTTTGGGTTCCAGGGGACTTGCACGTGCCAAGATGGTGGAGAATTCACGGTGGATATTGGCCGCGTTCTCATTTCGACATCTGCCCAAACGAATTGGATTTGGTTTAATGACGGCCCGACTGAGGCTTCCTATTCGCTCTCATCTCCAGAGGCGCCTTTCCGTTCCCTGGGCGGAGCGCAAAACGGCATTCTAGGACCTGGGCAGTTTGCGGTGTTCACTTTCGACTACGATGCCCCGGCGACAACTGCTCCCATCGGAGCTCCCTCCGTTGGGGTGAATCAAGATTTGCGACTTACTGTGATTCCGGATACTACCGCGCCGGACGCCTCCTACACCGCCGCTGTCCACTTGAAAGCGTCGTTAACAGGGCCAGTGCCTATAAACGTAACGAAGAAGGAGGATAGCTTCAAGGAATACGCCGCAGACTTGCTCAGTACTGCTAGCCACGATGGGCCTTGGGACGCTGGCCGCTATCTTTTCACCCGTGTCACATGGGCCTCCTCCACTGGGAAGTTGCACGATTTGGACGCGCATGGGATCAGAGTTCGCGAGGTGATAGATTGGGCGGGTAGTTTGCCGCTAGCGATTGACCCACAGAATCCAACGATGGTTTCAGAGCCATTTCCATGGTCATTAACCTATAAACCAATGCATTGGCTCAACCCCAATTTAATGTTTCCGGACACCGGGTACTATAGCGACGATGGCACTCGGGAGGGTTTTGGAGATCACCACGGAACGGACTTGTTCCAACCTCTATCCGGATTAAATCTGGTTCCACAATCGGCGTTCTTTCAACTATCGCAACGATACGAGTGGACCGCGGACTGGCTTGTTGACGGGAACGGCAACAACCTTTGGTGGACGCTCTTGACCGATGGTATTCTCCGGACCGCATCCAACGAAGGCTTCTATCCGCGATGGGCATGTACAGTTAGCTGCTTCAACATTGTTGGTGACTCCGGATCTACTCAGCTGAACATTGTTGCCGGCGGCGCGAAACTGGAGGAAAAGCGCCGGTTTGAAAATTCGGCTGCGGCGGTGCGAAGCTCCATGTCGCTTGGAGAGGCTCAGGGTTCGATTTGATCCTTCATTCTGTAACTAGCGCC
>Ga0265314_10001819_pt1 | contig 22975 bp, 20 predicted proteins | sample 4126metaG_FD_203106 | JGI IMG/M metagenome (GOLD analysis project Ga0265314, IMG submission 203106) | Rhizosphere microbial communities from Carex aquatilis grown in University of Washington, Seatle, WA, United States - 4-1-26 metaG | ecosystem: Host-associated > Plants > Roots > Rhizosphere >... | reverse complement strand
GGCCGCGGCGATCAAGCTCGCTGCCGACGTACAACAAATCCAGATCCGGCTGCTGCTGGTGCAGCTCTTTGAAGAGCGTGAACAGGAGTTGGTGCCGCGGAAGGTAGAAGTCCTGCTCAACAAGCAGTTCCACCGCCACGCTTGCCGCACGCTCGTCGGAGAGCATGCAGCCCAAGACCCCCTGCTCGGCTGCTTCGTCGTGCCTCGGGATCGACTCCAGGACCTGGTCCAGCGTCTGTGGACGCTGCTCACGGTCCCGGTCGCGTTCTCGGCCGCGCGCCATGCGCTACCTCAGGCGCCCGGTGCTAGGCCGATTCCGCTACGATCCAAACCTTGATGGTGGCTTCCGCCCCCTGCGCCAGGCGCAAGAGCACATCCGGCGTGCCCAGCGTCTTGAACGGCGCTTCGATCGCGACCGCGCTTTCCGGAATGCGCAGCTTGTGTTCGTTGAACACGGCTTCGGCAATTTCCTTCTGGCCGACCGAGCCGTAGAGCTTCTCTTCCTGCGCCTTGGCCGTGATGGTGACCGAGCGCCCATTGAGCATCTCGGCGACCTTCTTCAGCTCTTCAACGCGGCGGGCTTCCCGCAGCGAGCGGCGCTTCTTTTCGGATTCGATGCGTTTTTCGGCTTCGGGCGTGCAATCGAACGCGAGCTGCCGGGGCAGCAGATAGTTGCGCGCGTAGCCATCCTTGACGGTGACCACTTCGCCCAATTGACCCAGCTTCTCGACGTCGTCGCGCAGAATGACCTTCATGGAACATCCCCCCAACGGGCTACAGTATCGGCTCAGGTTCAGGCAGGCCTTCAGGCACTGCCGTAACTTTTTGGCCTCTCGGGCTTGGCGCGAACAGTGATTGGACGCACCGGGCCCTTCAGGCTTCAAAAGCGAACGCCAAACCAGGCCGAAAGTCTGGCGCCGCTTTTACTCTGTAAGTCTTTGTGCAAAGCGCGGCTAGATTACTCGGGCAGGGGCGAAATTAAAGTAATTCCACAGCCCCAAACACGCTGAAAATCACGCGGCCCGAAAAGAATCCTAAGTCGTTCGGATTCTTAAATTTAGCGGCCCACAAAGGGCAAAAACGCCATGAAACGAGCGCGCTTTACCGCGACTTTGATCACGCGCTGGCAGTACGCGCACGCGCCGGAGCGCTTGCGGCTGTACAGCTTGCCCTGCGGCGTGATCAGCTTCATCAGCATGCGAATGTCTTTGTAGTCGACATTGCATTTGCCGTCCTTGAGGAAGCGGCAATGCCGGCGCCGGCCCTTGCCCGCATCCGCGCCCGGACCACCGGGGCCGCCCATGCCCATGCCGCCACCGGGGCCGCCGGGGCCTGCGCCACGATCTTGCATCTTCGACTGCATCTCTGCCATGATCCTGCCTCCTAAAGTGCTGCGGTTCCTGTGTGTGCCTGATGCTTAGAATGGAATGTCGTCTTCCCGGATTTCCAGATCTGCGTCACCGGGACCTGCCTGGTTTTCTTCGCCGGAAGGCGCGCGGTTCGACTGCGGCCGGCCGCGCCCGCTGGCGCCGCCCCCGCCCCCGCCACCACCGCCCGGGGCTCCACCGCCCCCGCCCGCGCCACCCGGCGCGCCGAGGAACTGGATGCGTTCGCCGACGACCTTCAGCTTCGAGCGCTTCTGCCCAGTCTGCTTGTCGTCCCACTGGTCGAGCTTGAGGCGCCCTTCGATCAGCACCGGGCGGCCCTTGCTGAGATACTGCTTGGCCGTCTCGGCCTGCTTGCCCCAGAGTTCCACGTCGACGAAAGTGACTTCTTCGCGCATCTCGTTGGTCTTGCTGTCCTTGAACTTGCGGTTCACGGCCACACCGAGCTGCGCGACGGCCATCCCGGAAGGCGTGTACCGGATCTCGGGATCCCGCGTCAGATTTCCCGCGAGGATCACGACATTCACGTTGGCCATATGAAAGTCCCCTTTCGAGGGCGCAGGTTCAAGACTTAGCGGCCGCGATCGCCACGGTCACCGCGATCGCCACGATCTCCGCGGTCGCCCCGGTCCCGGCGTCCGCCGCCACCACCGCCACCGCCGCCGCCTCCGAAGAAGCGTCGTTCGCCGCCGCCACCGCCGCCAAAGCCTTCGTCTTCATCCACGCGCACCGGCGGCGTCAGCACCAGGCCGTCTTCGTCGCGGGTGATCAGGGCGCGCAGGATCAGATCGGAGATCTGGATATTGCGCTCGAGCTTCACGATGATGTCCGGCGCCGCGGTGATGTGGGTGATGATGTAAAGCCCGCGCTTGCGCTTCTTGACGGGGTAGGCCAGGCGGCGTTCGTCCCACTTGTCGCCGTTGACCCAGGTCGCGCCGCTCTTTTCGATGAGCTCGCGAATCCCCTGCAAAATCTTGGTGTAATTCTCGCGCGCAGCGGTGGCATCGACCAGCCACATCGCTTCGTACAACCGCGTGCCTTCCGGCGCATCAAACGCGGGAACCGGCGCCGCCGCCGGGGCCGCCACCGTTGCACTCGCTTCCGTCGTCTTCGCATCCGACATGATTCTTCACGCCTCCTTAGTTTCCCGTCTCACGTTTCCCAAAAAGCCCAGTTTTCAGTTTCCCGGCTGCGGCTTCGCGTCCGGGTCTCGTTTCTCTTTCTTCTTGCCGCCCCCGCCCGCACCTTCGCGCGGATTGAAGCGGTTCATGCAGGCCTGCGTGCCCGAACCGGCCCAGACCAGGCAGGCTTCGGCCGCGCGGTTCAGCGCCGCGTCCAGTTCCTGCTGCTCCTCCTGCGAGAAGCGGCCGAGCACATGCCCGACCAGGCTCTGCACGGGCCGTTCCGCGCCCGCTTCACGCCCGCCCACGCCCACCCGCAAACGCGCGTACGCCGACGTGCCCAGGCGCTGCTGGATGTCCTTCAGGCCGTTATGCCCGCCCGCGGAACCGTCGCTCCGCACGCGCAACACGCCCAGCCCCAGCGCCACCTCGTCCACCACCACCAGAACGTCGGTGTGGGGAATCTTGTAGAACCCCATGAACCCCACCACCGACTCACCGGAGAGGTTCATGAACGTCTGCGGCTTGGCCAACACCAACTTCCCGTCGTCCGCCGCGGGCCCTTCAAAATCTTTCGGGAGGCGTCCTTCGGCATACAGCGCCTTGAACTTCTCCCGCCCGAAATCCGCATCGAGCCGCCTGGCCAGCCGGTCCAGCACCATGAAGCCCGCGTTGTGCCGGGTCTTCTCGTACTCGCTGCCCGGATTGCCCAGCCCAACGATCAGCTTCATGCGGCGCTTCCGATCAGGCGGCCGTTAAACAGGTGCGGCCTACTTCTTGGCGTCCTTCTTGTCGCCGCCCTTGTCGCCACCCTTCTTGTCGCCGGCGGCGGGCGCGGCGCCTTCGGGCGCTTCTTCCTTCTTCTCCATGAGCACTTCCGGTTCCGTCGGCGCGCCTTCGGCCGGCGTGGCGGCGGCTTCTTCTTCGCGCGGTTCGACGCAGGCCGCGACAACATCCGTGCCCTTGTTCAGCGCGGTTACGCCCGCGGGGAGCTTCAGCTCGGAGACGTGCAGCGCCTGGCCGATTTCCAGCGGATCGACGTCCACCGAAATGCGTTCCGGGATCGCCGTCGGGAGACACTCGACTTCCAGCTCGTGCAGCGGCTGGTTGAGCACGCCGCCGTCGGCCGAACCTTTGGGCGAGCCCTTGATCGTCAGCGGGATCTTCAAGCGCACCTTCTGGCCTTCGCGCAATTCGTTGAAGTCCACGTGCATGATCATTTCGCCGAGCGCGTCGTACTGCACGGCCTTGATCAGCGCCTGGGCCTGCTTGCCGTCCCACTTCAGCGTCACCACGCGGGTGCCGGAATGCAGGACCTTGTTGAAGGCGCGTTCCTCGACGGACAGGTTCGTGCCCGGCTTGCCTTCCTTGTAGAGCACCGCGGGAAAGAGCCCTTCCGCGCGCAGCTTGAGCACCTTGCGCGTGCCGGTCAGTTCGCGGGCCTTGACATCCAATGCAGCAATCATCGCAACACCTCTCTCAAAGTTCCTCCGCGGACAACCCAGTCCGCGGAACCGTGCTTAGACAAACATCTTCGAAATCGACTCATTGCGGTGCGTGCGCCGAATCGCTTCGGACAGGATCGGCGCGACGCTTAACGTCACCAGATTGATGTTCTCGGGGCGCTTCTTCAGGCTGATCGTATCGCAGACGGTCAGCTCCACGACCGGCAGGCCGTTCAGGCGTTCGAACGCGCGGCCGCAGAAGACCGGATGCGTGCACATCACGCGCACCGACTTGGCCCCGAATTCGATCGACGTGTGCACGGCCTGCGTCACCGTGCCGGCGGTCGAAATCATGTCGTCGACGATCAGCACGTTGCGGCCTTTGATGTCGCCGACCACGTGCCCCTTCTCGACGTCGCTGTCGCCGGTGCGGCGCTTGTCGATGACCGCGATCTGTGCGCCGAGGCGCTTGGCGAAGGAGTCCGCCAGCTTCAAGCGCCCCGGATCGGGGCTCATGATCGTCAGGTCCGTCAACTTGAGCTGCTTGACGTAGTTCACCAGCACCGGCCACGCGTACAGGTGGTCGACGGGAATATCGAAGAAGCCCTGAATCTGCGTCGCGTGCAGGTCCATGCAGATCACGCGGTCGATGCCGGAATTCACCAGCAGGTTCGCGACGAGTTTCGCGGTGATCGGCACGCGGCCTTCGTGTTTGCGGTCCTGGCGTGCGTAGCCGTAATACGGGATCACCGCCGTCACGCGCTGCGCGCTGGCGCGCTTCATCGCGTCGGCCATGATCAGCATTTCAAGCAGGTGGTCGTTGACCGGCGGCGAGGTCGGCTGCAGCAGGAACACGTCGCGCCCGCGCACGTCCTCGAGCACGCGGACTTTCGTCTCGCCGTCGGGGAAGCGCCCGATCTCGATCTCGCCCGCGGTGAGCCCCAGCACCGAGCAGAGCTGCTCGGCGAGCTTGGGATGCGCGTTGCCGCTGAAAATTCGCAGGTCTTTCAGTTCGTCCGACACGCTTGTCGAACCCCCACGTTGGGCACTCATTTTGCCCGGCGCTGGAGCACGAGCTCCGCCGCCGCCAACTCTTCCGGCGTATTGATGCCCAGGCACTCCTGCGCATCCGCCGCCTTCACGCCCGCCACTTTCTGCCCGCGCCCGGTGAAGTACGCCACCGTGTCGGTCAGGTAGTACTCCTTCTGGGCGTTGTTGTTCTTCAACTGGCCCAGCGCTTCAAACAGCACGCCCGGAGCGAAGACATACGTCCCGGTGTTGATCTCGCCGATCTGCTTCTCTTCGGCGTTCGCGTCCTTGTTCTCGACGATGCGCCGCACGCTGCCCTGCGCATCCCGCACGATCCGGCCGTACGCATGTTCGCCGTCGATCTGCGCCGTCAGCACCGCAGCCGCCGCGCCGGCTTGCGCCTGGGCCAGCGCCTTGATGCTCTCCGCGCGCAGCAGCGGCACGTCTCCACACAACACCGCGATCGGCCCGGCGTAATCTTTCAACACGGCTTCAGCGGAGCGCGCGGCATGGCCCGTTCCAAGCTGCTCGGCCTGCACCGCGTGTTCGACGCCTTTGGGCAGCACGGCCACGACCTGCTCTTTGCCGTAGCCGACCACCACCACAATTTTGTCCGCGCCGGCTTCACGCGCGGCTTTGACAACCCAGTTCACCAGCAGCTCGCCGCGCAAGGGATGCAGCACCTTGGGCAGGTCCGACTTCATCCGCTTGCCCTGGCCCGCCGCCAGAATGATCGCCGCAAATCCCATCGCGCAGAGGCGCCCTTTTTTTCACAGCCAAAACAAAACACACGTTGGCGGTCGGCCAAGCCAACCGTTTGAGTGCGCCGGTAAAGTTCGCGTTGTACGGCACCTTCAACTGCGTAATCCGCTCGCGAGGGGCCCGGTCCTGCAGACCTAAGCAGGTGTCCCTCTAAGCGCGTTCCGGACGGTGCGGCATTGCCGGCGCGCTCATGTGCATCCGCTTCAGGGCGAATTAACCTGGAGCGGGAAAGAGATTTAGCGGGCTTGACGTGCCCTGTCAAAAGAAGATTCGATCCGGCCTGCTTTTATAGCCGGCGGATCGCTTATGCCCGCGCCCGCCAAAGGCCGTTTCCATTCGACGTGAAAAAAGATGCACTAGGTGCGCACATCCTTTAGAGCATAACTTTGTGCTCGTGCCTGCAAGCAAAAGCGGTCCCAGATGCTCCTTATATAAGGAGTATCAGCCTGGCACCAGACAAGCCGGTGGTACCTTAGGCTAGGCTTCTTTTGGGGGGCCTGACCCATTTAATGTATTGCGGGGCTTGGAGTTGGTGCATGAGTTCTGTGGCCCTTTGAGGTCTGAATTGACCATTGCGGGGGTCCAGTGGTTCATTTAAGTTGAGGAAGCTCGGAACCTTAAGAAAGTCTGGCCACGCTTTAGCCGAAGCACTAATAAGGGCTGGCCACGGTTGGACATGCAGTTGGAGCGGGAGCGGGGGTCTTTCGTGCCACAAGGCTTGCGCAACACGAACCGGGTGCGCCCCGCGTTCACGCTGATCGAACTGCTGGTGGTCCTGGCGATCGTCGGGATCCTGGCTTCGATCATCGTCAGCACCTCTCTGCGCATGGTCGGCGCGGGCAAGCTGCGCGGCGAAGTCCAGAACCTCGTCACTGTGCTTAACACCGCCAAGAACCTGGCGATCAACGACAACCAGATCACGCACGTGCGCTTCATCAACCGCGACGCCACCGAACAGGGCATCGCGCTGTACCGCTTCGCGCGCACGTCCGATGCGCTCAGCGCGACCAGCGAAGGCGCGGTGCAAAGCTTCTCGAACGGCAGTTGGTACCGCGCCGACGGCCTCAGCTACAACAACCGCGTAATCCCGTCGACCTACACCAAGTTCGCGTCCGGGGTCTGGTACGAAACCAACTACGATCCCGCCGCGGTCTGGGACACCACCGCGATCACGATCAAGCCGCTGGAACAGATTCACCCCAGCCCCAACAACACGCTGTACTACAATCCGGTGCAAGGCAGCGCGCCGCCCGCACTGGACGCTCCGAACATCCTGCCCAAAATGCCGACCTATGTGCCGGTCACCGGGACGCTGACGCCTCCGGCGACGATCCCGACGCACGCGCTCCTGTTCTTCAATCCCGATGGCACGGCTTCCGCAAACGTGACCGTATTTGTGCGCGACCTGTACCGCATGTACTACATTCGAGTGAACAAGGGCGGCATGATTCACTCCGGTCTGATCCAGGGACCGGCGGACTACAGCAAGGCAGCGAATTAACTTTTTAGGAAGGCATCCATGTCCGGACGAGCCGTACCCACCCGCGGTTTCACGATGGCCGAAGTCCTGGCCACGCTGTTCGTGATCATCATTTGTTCAAGCGCGGTAATCGCGGTCTTCTTCACGGGCACGCGCGATGCCATTTCCGCGTCGGACCGCAACGCCGCGGGCCTGTTGTATTCAGAAGCGCAACGCGAGATCGAAAAAGACCATCTGCTTACGCCAGAAATGGCAACAACGCTCGGTATCGATCCCATTCAATATGGTGGGACGCTGGTGGCCACAGTCGCTTCCGATCCGGAATCAGAAAACAACAGCACTGCACCCTATCAAGATGTCTTCTTTTACGGTGCTGAGAAACTGAACGATGGCATATTCACGCTAAAAAGCTGCCGAGAAGCCGTAGGTAGCGATGTCGCCGTCTGGCCGCCTCCATCCGCAACACCCCGTAATATTGGAGGAGGTTATTATCGAGTACGCTACACACTTGAAAAGCACCCCGATTGGGTCGCGGCCTTTGGCAATTCGACAACTGAAGAACTCTGCCCAATGCGCGGCGTGTATGTGCTCACGATGATCTGCTACAGCGACAACCACCAGGACATGAGCAGCCTCGTGCAGGTCGCGCAGCCCGTGGTGGTCTACCTGCATGACCGGAAGGCGCGCTAACGCCATGAACCTGCGCACCACCCACCCCACCACCTTTGCGCGCTTGAACTTCAAGCCTGCGCGGCGCGGCTTCACGCTGGTCGAACTGATGGTAGCCATCGGCTTGGCCGCGCTGATCATGCTGATGACGCTAATGATCATGCGTGGAGCAAACCAAGCCCGCGCGGTCACGCAAGCCCGGCTTAACGCGGGTGAAGCGGCGCGGGTCTTCTTCGGCACCTTTGAGCGTGACTTTGCAGCGGCGACTCCGGGACCCTTCTTTTCGCCTCCAGATTCGACTACGCCATCACCATGGAGAAAATATGACTTGGTGGACAGTTCGTTTGGTCCCACTGCCTATTGGGGCGACATGATTGGCTTTCCAACCTCCTTAACCGACTACAGTTCCAGCGAGGTCCTCTCTAATCCCGCATACCAATCATATCACGGCTCCACAACATTGATCCCAATCACGGTCAGCACTGTGCGTTACTTTGTTGTGCCGGGTGACCCACTCACCTCCTATGGTTTATTGTGCCGGGAAGTTTCGCTTGCCCAAAACCATGATATCGCACGAACTATTACGGCTGCTGATGGATATCCGTTCTTAGTCACTCCGCCACCTGCCGCCGCTGATTACGTTCTCCTGGCCAACATTTCTGATTTGCGCGGTTCTTACTTGTATTGGAATGCAACTGAAGGCCAGTATTACTATTATAATACCCCAACCCAAGAGTGGGTCTCACCGATTGATTCCACCAAGAGGATTTCCGATATAACTCTCTCACTTGCCACGCATCTAAACATCGCGCTGACAACTTATGATCCGACGCCCGGGTTGCCCATGCCGCGGCGCTCGTTCCAGAAGATTCTGCCCATCCCCGCGGGGTTCCAATAATGCGCACCGCCCGCTTAAATACTTTCCGGAAGCCCCGCGGCAGCGTGCTGATCATGGCGCTGATGATGCTGGTGCTGATGGCCGGGATCGTGACCGCCTTCCTGCTTTCCGTGCGGCAGCAGTCGAAGGTCGCCACCAACGCCTCACAGACCGTGCAGGCCGACGGTGCGGCAAAAGCTGGCCTGAGCCACGCGCGCTCGCTCTTGCGGCAGGCTTGCCAGCAGTACGAGATCTTCACACCCGATGGTATTTTTTTCGAAGACCCGACTTCATTTCCCGCTGGCGGTCATACGTATCTCGACCCAAGCGCGATTGCGCCAAATCCACTGCGTGTCTTCGAAGCAAATCCGGGTGATTTGACTGCAGCCAGCACGATCGCACAGAATCATGCATGGCTCTATTTTGATGGCAGTGGATCCAACGTCTGCGGAACCACTAGCCTGGAACCCTCCGCATTGCTGTACTTCACTGATAGCCCATTGACGAATTTCAGTGAACCTAATGGGGAAATACATCAGAACTATTCTGGCGGCCCAGCGCACGCAGGTCTGGCCAGACAGTTCCTCGTGCAGCCTTCGAGTTTTACGCCGCTTTACGCACCCTTGAACATAAAACATCCGTTGCCGAGACCCGCAGGCGTGCGCGGTGAATACTATGTTTGGATCGACGACCTGGACGCCAAGCTTCACGCCAACCCGCTGGAGTGGGGCATGGACGTTTCAATACTTCCCACAACTGTTCCGCCCGAAACAAACATCACCGCAGCAACAGGTATTTGTACGAAGCTCTCCCATTATGGAGATACGACCGGATTCACCAGTGGGTCTTCTTATGATGGAATGCAGTTAGCCACGGGAACGCGTATTTCAGACTTGCTCACGCGGCCAGTAGGCGGCGCATACTCGAACATAGCCGACACTGCTGCGTATCTGGGTGTGGAAGTGCCGCCGAGCGGCCTTCTAACAGCCAATGAGTACTTGGCCTTCCGATATGGTCTGGAACGCTACTTCACGGTGCTTAAGGACAACAGTGCGCCGACGTATGTGAAGAATCACGAGGCCGCGCTGAATATCAATACGGCCTCGGTGGAAACCATTGCGGCGGCGATCTGCCGCGTGCCAATGGTTCCAGGTTACGACCCGAGCAATTCGGCAAAGGTCGACGAAAACTACAATAAGGCTTTGGCTCTGGCGCGTCGCATCTGCGCGAAGCGTCCCTTCCTCTGCCGCGTGGATTTTGAAGACTTCGTTGCGGCACATATCAACAAGGTCATCGCACCCTTCCCAGCCACGGCTGATGATTATGCGGATCCAACAACGCCCGTGGGGATGATTTACCTCGCTATCGACTCACGTATTTACAGTGCTGCTGGCGTCACATTGGCAGATTTAATGGAAGTGCCATATCCGGTACCCGACAGTAGCACAGTTTATAATGGATTAATGAATAAGCTTTGGCTAAAGAAGCGCTTTGAGTTTTTCCGAGATGACCACGAACCACTCGCACCAATTATTCCCGCCCTGCTCGATGAAAAAGGCTTCAATAACCTACTCAACGCGGTTTTTGGAAAGCTGCGCAATCCAATCTCTGGAAGTAGCTATGGCTGGAGTTTCTACAGCTACGATCCGGAATACATGACCGCGACACTTCCGCCGGCCCCGGTTGATCTGAAGATCGTTCAAAACGAAGCTGACTTCACCACGCGCCTAACCACCACCGCGAAATTTCAATACACGCCGCTCACCGCCGCCGATCTGCCCGGCCAACTGACCGTGGCAAAGCTCCTCAAATGGGTGCCCACCAATCACGCGACCTGGGGCGGCTACTACGAGATGCACTGGTCGAACGACGAAATCCAGAAGGTCATGCCGGGCACCACATCTTCCACGCCGGACGTGGTGGTCACCGCGGGCGCCGGCACACCGCACACCCCGCCGCTCAATGTGCCCTACGCCTTGACCAGCACCGATGTGGTCTCGGGCTCGGACATTCAGATGGCTTCTGACGGCGCGGTTCCAACGCCGACCTACACCGCGCACACGCTGGTACACCCCAAGCTGCGCGCGTACCGCATGCTCGCCGACGCCGCCAACACGGCCTTCACGACGCCCGAAGCCTCCACCTCCGATGTCCCCGACACGACCGTCGCCGGCCCAACGCACGGCGATGTCGCGTGGGCGCCGCAGTTCGCCTTCCGCTCGCGCTACTACATGATCTACGTTCTCGCGCGCGGTCAGAACACGGTTTACGGCACGTCGGTCAATTCGTCCTGGCGCCGCTTGCAGGCCTGCTACGACGCGCTCAGCGATACGGTCCTCTGGCAGCGCTCGCAGTTGACCGAAAAAGCCGCGCTCTTCGAACCCGAGCCGTAAACCCTCGAGGCCGCCCGTAACCCGAGCCAAGCCTTGTTTCGGGGTCCACAGCACCCTATCTCTTCCCTAAAATGGCACTCTTCTCGAAGGTTTGACCACGCCCCGCGTATAGCTTTCATGACGCGCATGCACCTATGGGGCCCGATCCCGGCAAAAGCTTATTGTCGGTCCGCGTGCATGCGTATAAATTCTTACCCAAGTTACGGTTCAATCCTGGCCGATACCCTCCGGATGCTGCGGCATGTTGTCGCGGAGGGCACCTTGGAGTTGCACAGCCGGATGCTTAGTTCAATACGCTTGGTATTGGTGTGGGCCGGCCTCCTCGGCGCCGCCAACCTGCTGGCGGCGGATGCCACGCCTACGCGCGTCGCCATGGCTTCCACCGCGCACGAAGCCAGCGGGCAGTCGCCTTCCGCCGATACCAAAGAAGCCAGCCCGCCGCCCGCGACGCGGGAAACGCTCGTCAGCGACCTCGCGCTGGCCGCGTTGAATGCCGCCAAATCCAAGTCCACGCCGCCTTTCACTGCCCTGCCGGTCGCGGTCAAGACCACGCAGTCGGAGCTGCTGCCCACGGACGGCAAGCCCGGCGACGTGCGCTTTGTCGTCGCCACCACAAACCTTGCCGAAAGCAAATCCTGGCTCGTCCCCGGCCTGCCCCTGCCGCCCTTCTGGCAGTGGAACAGGTTCGTCACGCAGCGGCGCTACTCGGCGCATTGCTCGATCGATTTCATGGACGCCGAAGGCAAGTGGTGGCACAACGAATTGCGTGGCTTCAACCACCACGAACCGCGCTACCGCGTGGGCCAGGGTGAATTCGTGGCTTCGGGGCTGACGGTGTACGGGATCTTCATTCTGCCCGGCCGCACGGACCTGGAAGACCAGCACATGCTGCTCGACGTCAAAGTGGACGTCGACTACCACCAACTGATCGAAGTGGCCCACGAATACGCGCGCAAGGACAAGCGCCCCGGCGACCCCGGGACGCAAGGGGATGGCTCGAAGAACGTAGGCCTGGGCGGGCCGTGCTTCAAGCCGTCCCAGTGCAGCAATACCTACGCGCACTGGGCGCTCAAGCATAGCGGGCAGGACATGCCGCAGCCGCCGGGCACCCTGGGCTGGGACACCACGCCCAGCTTCCCGTACTCGACGGAAAGCGAACCCTAGCCGGATTCCGCTGTATAGCCCGTCCGGCCCGTGTTCTAATCGCGGCACCCGGTTTTTAGCGTGAGGCCAAACGTTTGACGGACCGCACAAGGCTTTTGAAGAACAAGTTCGCCTGGCTCCTGCTGGGCGCGCTGGTGGTTGCCGGCTGCGTGCAGTCCGACCTGCGCAACAACATTCCCTTTTTGCCGCAACAGAAGTACGTCGAAGTCAACGGCCGCAAGCTGCTGCGCTCCGAAGTGAAGTACTACCAGGAAATGAAGGACCTCACCGACGCGATCAAGACCAACAACAAAGACGCTTTCGCGCACTTCAAGCTGGGCGAACTCTTCCAGATCAAGGGCAACTTCGAAGCGGCGAAGGACCTGTACGTCCGCGCGAACGAACTGAGCGCCTCGCTGTCCGAGGCGCACCACAACCTGGGCATCATCGCGATCCTGGAAGGCGACTACAACGACGCGCTGATCGACCTGAACCGCGCGCAGAAGCTTTCGCCCGACGACGCGCGCATCTACCACCGCAAGGGCCAGGCGTACTTCGGGCTGAATAAGTTCCCCGAAGCGCTGCAGGAATACGACGCCGCGCTCAAGCTCGACAACGAGTACACCCCGGCCTACCTGGACAAGGCCAAGCTCTACTACGCCACGCGGCGCTACCCCGAAGCCGAAGCCGCCTGCCGCGCCGCGCTGGCCAACCTGCCCAAAAAGACCACCACTACCGCGGCCAAGGATACCGGCGGCAACCCGATCGCCGACTTCCTCTTTCCCTCCGCGCGCGAAGAAACGCCCGTCGAGACGGTGATGGAAGAAGCCGCCTATGACCTGGCGCTAAGCCTGAAAGCGCAGGGCCGCCTGCGCGACGCGCTGACCGCGCTCGCACCCACCGAACGCGCGCTGCCGGCGCACGCCGACGTGCTGCTCCTGAAGGCGCGGCTGCTCGAAGGCCTCAATGAATACGGCGGCGCAATCGCGGCGCTGGAAACCTTGCGCACCGAACGCGAAGACCTGGCCGAAGTCCCGCGGCGCCTCTCCAAGCTCTACGAGCGCACGGGCAACAAGGAACTGGCCTCGCTGCGCATGGTTGAAGCCGCGGACCGCGACCACTCCGACCGCGCGCTCCAGAAGGAAGCGCTGGCCGTGGCGGTGGCCGCCAAGGACGGCGCGCGCCAGATCCAGGTGCTCGAACGCCTGGCCCGCACGGACCCCGAAGACCTCGAATCGCGCCGCCTGCTCGCCCGCGCCTACGAAGACGCCGGCATCAAACGCCAGGCGGCCTCGACCCTCCAGGAAATCGTGGTCAAGGTGCCCACGGACCTGGCCTCCAAGCGCCGCTTGGGCTTGTTGTACGCGGACCTGCCGGGCTTCCAGGGCAGCGCACAACTGAATTTCAAGGCGGTGCTGGATGCCAATCCCAACGATGCGGTGGTTCACCGCCGCGCGGGGGAATTGTATTACGACGCGAAGAATGCGGAGCTTTCCGAACAGCACCTCAAGCGCGCCGCGGAACTGACGCCCAACGACCCGGTCGTGCATGAAGACCTGGGCAATTTGTACGCCGCGGTCCGCCGCGCGGATGACTCGGTGCACGCTTACCGCAAGGCCGTGGAACTTGACCCCAAGCGCGAAAAAGCGCAGCTCAACCTGGCGCGCGTGCTCGTGGCCGTCGACCGCAAAGACCAGGCGGTCGGCCCGCTCGAAATCTACCTCAAGCTCAAACCTTTGGACGTCGACGCGCGCCGCCTGTACGCCGAAGTGCTGCGCGACTTGAACCGCCGCGAAGACGCGGTGCAGGAATACCACGCGCTGGCCGCGCTGGCGCCCAACGAGATCGCCGCGCAGCTCGAACTGGCCAAGCTCACCACGCTGTTGGGCAAGGGCTCCGAAGCGGCGGGCATGTACGAATCGATCCTGGAAAAGCATCCGGCCAACATGGACGCGCTGCGCGCCGTCGCGCGCCTGTACGAAGAGCTCAAGCAGCCGCTGCGCGGAATGTACTGCTGGCAGCGCCTGCTCAAGCTCGAGCCCACCGACAAGGAATCGCAAAGCAAGCTCGCGCAGATCTACAAAGAAGTCGGCTCCGAAGAAGCGGCGCTCGAGCGCTACGAGAAATTGGGCGCGGGCGGCGACGAAGAAGCCTGGCGCAATGTGGCCTTCCTGCGCTTAAAGCGCGGCGAAAAGGACAAGGCCATCGCCGCGTACCGCAAAGTCATCGAGACCAAGCGCAAGGACGTGCAGGCGCGCACGGCCCTCGCGCAGCTTTTGCAGTCCAGCCCCAAGCTCGACGACCGCGAAGAAGCCGTGCAGCTCTACCAGGAGCTGGTCCAGCTCAATGACAAGGACCTCAAGGCGCGCCTGAATCTGGCCAACCTGCTCACCGACGCCAACCGCCTGGCCGAAGCGCAGGATCAGTATGACGCGGTCATCGCCCAAGACCCGCAGAACGCCGCCGCGCATGTGGGCTCGGGCGTGATCCTGCGCAAAAAGGGCCGCGTGAAGGATGCGGTGAAGGAATACGAGACGGCGCTGAGCTCCGATCCCAACTGCAAGCTCGCGCACTTCAACCTGGGCCTGGCCTATGACTTTTACCTCAACGATGCGGACAAGGCGCGCGACCACTACGACGCGTTCACGCGCCTCGGCGGCGATCCGAAGCTGATCCCCGACCCCGACACCGGCGATCAACCCGCGCCCACGTCGCAGGCCACGAAGCCCGATCCGAATGCCAAGCCGGACCCGAACGCGAAACCGGATCCGAATGCCAAGTCCGACCCGAATGCGAAGAAGAACGGCGAATTCCAGGACACGCAGCCCTCACAGCCGGGCAAGAAGGATGCGCAGCAGCCGGACAAGAACGCTCCACAGCCCGCAACCGGCACGCCCGCGACGCCTACCAAGCAGACCCAAGGCACCCCCGCGCCCACCGACCCCAAGAAGGACGTGGGAAAGAATTAATAGTTCAGCTCCAATCTCCCCTCGCTTAGCCTGTATACTTTCGCTACACTTCACCTATGAGCGAACTGGGACGCAAAATCCTCGTCGTCGACGATGAGCAGGCCATCTGCTGGGCCTTCTCTCAATTCCTTAAGCCGCAGGGCTTCGAAGTCCTCACCGCCTCCAGCGCCGAAGAGGGCCTTGAACTCGCCGCCAAAGAAAAGCCCGACCTGTGCCTGCTCGACATCCGCCTGCCGGGCCTCTCGGGCCTCGACGCGCTCCCGAAATTCAAGGAAACCCTGCCCGAACTGCCCGTGCTGATCATGACCGCGCACGGGACCATGGACACCGCGATCGAAGCGATCCGCCGCGGCGCCTACAATTATCTGATCAAACCCATCCACAACGAAGACGCGCTCAACCAGATCAACACCGCGCTCAAAGCCACGAGCCTCTCGCGCGAAGTCGAACAGTTGCGCAAGGAACTCGGCGATGGCTTCGCGATCTCCGGGATGGCGGGGAAGTCGCCGTCGATGCAGGAGATCTACAAGAAGATCGGCGCGATTGCGGGCTCCGACTGCTGCGTGCTGATCGGCGGCGAATCCGGAACCGGCAAGGAACTCGTCGCGCGCGCGGTGCACCATTATTCCAGCCGCGCCAAGGGCCCCTTCATCGCGGTCAACTGCGCGAGCCTGCCCGAGACGCTGCTCGAAAGCGAACTCTACGGCCACGTCAAAGGCGCGTTCACGGGCGCGATCCGCGACAAAGCCGGCAAGGCCGAAGTCGCCGACGGCGGGACGCTCTTCCTCGACGAAATCGGCGACATGCCGCTGGCCATGCAGGCCAAGCTGCTGCGCTTCATCGAAGAGAAGAAGTTCGAACGCGTGGGCTCGACGGAATCCATCGAAGTCGACGTGCGCATCCTCGCCGCAACCAACCGCGGCCTGCCGGCGCGCATTGCCGCGGGCCAGTTCCGCGAAGACCTGTACTATCGCCTGAACGTGGTCTCCGTCGAACTGCCGACCCTGCGCCAGCGCAAGGACGACATTCCGCTGCTGATCGCGCGCTTCCTCTCCCGCGACGGCGAACGCCCGGGCGAACTGACCCAGGAAACGCTCAAGCTCTTGCTGCGCTACGACTGGCCCGGCAACGTACGCGAATTGAAGAATGCGGTCGAGCACGCCGTCCTGTTATCCAGAGGCCAGCCGATCCAGGCGGAACATCTGCCCGCACATGTGCTTCAAGCGCTGCGCGGGGAATCGCCCGTGCGCGGCGACTCGCTGGAAGACTTGGTGCGGCAGCGCGTGCAGCGCGGGCTCGATGCCGCTGAAGGCCAGGAAGAGGGCAACGTCTTCAATGAAGTCGTCGCCGACGTCGAAAAAACCGTGCTCGACACGGCTCTGAAACGGGTAGATGGCAACCAGGTGAAGGCCAGCCGCATGCTGGGCATTCACCGCACCACCTTGCGCAAGAAGATCGAAGAGTACGGCCTCAGCGGCACGTAACGCCGCCCCCGGAGAAACTTTCCATGCGCCTGCTACTCGCCCTGTCCCTGGTGCTGCTCGCCTTCCGCGCCCACGCCATTCAGAACATGGGCGAATCGCTCGAAGAAGCCAAGAAATACCTCACCACGCTCAAAGTCCAAAATCAGTTGCTGGACGCCTTTAAAGAACGCGTCCCCGAACTGAAAAAACAGGACCCCAAGTATTCGGCGCATACCTGGGCGCAGTTCGAAAAGCAGCTCACACCGGAAAAGGTGCTCGACCTGATCGCCTCCGACTTCGCGGGCGGCCTCAAAGTCGAAGAATGGAAGCAGGTCAACGAGTTCTACGCCAGCGCCACGGGCCAGAAGCTGCTTGCCGGCGTGGACCCCAAAACGCTGAAAACCAAAGAGACCGACGAAATCAAGACGTACACCTCCTCGACCGCGGGGCAGAAGCTGGCCACCGTCATCCCCACGTTGAGCGACAACGCGCGCAAGACCCTGATGCAGTGGGCCGCAACCACGCTTAAAGCGCTGGGGGACGAAAACGGGGACTTCGCGGACCTCAACAAGCCCAAACCCGCCGAAGGCGCCAAGCCCGAGGAAGCCGAAGCCACCGAGAAGGCCAAGGCCACCGAAGCTGAAAAGATGCTCGCCGCCGCCCAGGACTTCGCCAAACAGAAGATGTACAAGCTGGCTCGCGACAAGTGCCGCGAAGTGCAGGAGAAGTTCGCGAACTCCAAGTGGTCTGAACAGGCCGACAAGCTGCTCGAAGCCTACGACCGCGAAGAATAAGCCCAAAGCAGCGCCATTCGACTCGCCCAAACAAAAAGCGGCGCCCAAACGGGCGCCGCTTTCGTTTTACAGCCCTGCTACAGAAGAAAAAAAGGAGAGGCCCCTCGGGGAGGGCCTCTCCGGGAGTGGGAAGTGAACAGTTCACTTCCCCGGGGTTCTTGTTTACGGGCGAGGCAACTTCTAGTGCTGCGCCAAGGTGTCTTGCCCCGCCCGTCGGAATTCATATAGAGCAAGCACGCGGCCAATCGCAGCCAGAGCCATAACCCGCGAATTCATATGAAGATAAATTCAATGCTGTTTCAACAGACTCATCTTGCGCCAGGTCCGGACAACGCACGGTGTGGAAGGGGTCCCGCATTGTGCGACAGGTGGGTCTGGAAATCAGGCTTGCGACAGTTTTTGAAGCAGGTCTATTTCGCGGCTTCGAAGCAAAGGTGCCGCACACGTGCAGGCGGGATGTTGATCGGCACGATGGCCTGGTGCGTCTGGTATTGGTGGATGAACTCGTCGACCACCGCGCCGACGGCACGCAGGCGCTCGCGTTCGGCTTTGCCAACGATGAACGACTTCACCCGGCGGATCGCGACGTACTCGAAGTAGGTCAGCGTTCCGCCCGGCTTTAGAAGCTGCTTGAAGAGTTCCAGAAAGCCGCGCACTTCGGCCCCCGTGAAATTGTTCAATGGCAGGCCGCTGACGATGCAATCGAAGGTCGGTTCCTTGGGCAAGGCGCGCACGTCGCCTTCGTGCAATTTCACGCGCGTATCGAGCTGGCGGAAGGCATCTTCCTTGCCCAAGCGTTTGCGCAAGTGCGCGGCGAAGCTCTTGCTGATCTCGTACAGGTCCAGTTGCCCGCGATGGCGCAGGCGCTTGGCCAGGGCCTTGGAGAAGGCGCCGGTGCCGGCGCCGACTTCGAGCACGCGGAAGTTCTCGGGCACTTTGTCGGCGTGCGGCAGGGCGCCGGCCATGGCACGCGCGAGGAACGGGGAACTGGGCGCGATCGCGCCGGTCGTGCGAAAGTCCTTGAACGTCTGACTGATAAAGACAAACGGATCGGCCAACCCCATAACGCCCCCTGTCGGTCCAAGATTTATCCATAAACGCCCCCGGCGCAAGCGGGAGGCGACGGCAGCTTGCGGCGGCGGCGCTCCGCACTAGCGTTTACGCATGCCCGAGCATCTGCCGCTCTCCCGCCTTTCGCCCTATGCGCGCATCGTCCACGATTTTCCGACGGGCGGCTTCACGCTGTCCAACCGCTATATCAACGACCATGCGCTGCTGTATTTTAAAAAGGGGTCGGGTGAATTTCAGTACGGCCGCGAGACCTATGCGATCGCGTCCGGCACGCTTTTTTTCGTGCGCCCCAATACGCCGCACGGCTTCATCTGTCCGCCCACCGCGATGTACATGCTCAACATGCACTTCGATCCGATTGAAAGCCCGCAGAGCGCCGCGCGGCATTATCTCCAACTTCCGCCGGCCAAAAACGCGCCGCCGCCGGACGAATGCATCGCGCTTGACGCACCCGAAGCACCGCCGGTGTGCCTGCGCCTGCGCCGCCCCGCGATTTACGAACGGCTCTTCTTTCGCGCACATGCGCTCTTTTCGCTACGCGACGCGGCCAGCCGCATCCAGATGAAGGCCGCGCTGCTCGATTTGCTCGCGCAGGTCTTCGCCGAAGCGCGCACCGAAGCCAGTTCGCCGGCCTTGCGCGCGCAGTTGCCCGCGCTCTTCAGCGCGGTGCAATACATGCAGGAGCGCTTCCACACGCCCATCAGCCACTCGGAAGCCGCGGCGGAAGCCGGCATGAGCCCCTCGTACTTTGCGCGTTGCTTCAAACAACATTACCAGGTCTCGCCGATCCGCTTTCTCGCCGAGCTGCGCATGGAGAAGGCCAAAACTGAACTCACGCTCACCGCGCAGCCGGTCAAAGCCATCGCCGCGGCCGTGGGCTACAAAAGCGTGCATCACTTCACGCGCGCATTCACGCGTTATGCGGGCCAGGCGCCCGCGCAATACCGCGCCGCCAACCAGCCCGCTGGGTAAGAATGTGCAAAAGCCGGATAAGCGCGTCTAAAGACGCCGCGCGCTGCGCGGCGTATTTTGCCTTGGAAACAAACCACGGAGCCCGCGCGCCATGAACGATTTCGAACGCTACGAATTTGACCGCACCGGATACCTGGTGATCAAGAACCTGCTTTCGCACGATGAACTCAGGAAACTCAACGCGGGCGCCACGGAACTCGAAGCCCACGCGATGCCCAATCGCAGCCAGCCGCCGCGCAAGGCTTTCCCCTGGGGTACCGGGAATTCACACCGCAACGAACGCGGCTACCACGTGCATGGCGGAATCAACACCGGGGAGACGCTGGTCGTCGAAGACTTCTGGAATTTTTCGTCCGCGTTTGATGGCTTGCTGTGCCACGCGCGCACCGAGTCCTACATTTCCAACGTGGTCCTGGGCAAGGCCACGATCAACAATTCGGAGCTGCGCATTCGTTTCACCGGCAACAATACCGGCACACACATGGGCGGGCCCATCGACCACAAGTACCGCTATGGCTTTCACCATGGCAAAATCGACTGCATGATGGTGCGCATGATTTACTTCCTGCACGACGTCAGCGCGGAGCAGGGCGCGTTCTGCGTCGTGCCCGGCACACACAAAACGAATTTCAGTCCCACCTTTAAAGGCCCGCCCGAAGAAGAGCCGGGCATGCTGGCGCTCGAAGTCAAGGCCGGCGATGGGATCCTCTTCACCGAAAACCTGCGCCACGGCGGCTTCACAAATCGGTCGGCTCAAGTGCGGCGCACGCTGCATGTGGGTTACGGGCCCAACTGGATGATGTCGCAGAATTTCTCGACGATGGAAGAGCGTCCGCACATCACGCCCGAAACACGCGCGCGGCTCTCGCGGGAGCAGAATGAATTGTTCGTGGCCTGGCCGACGGTGCTCGACGAAGCGCGCTAGCGGTGTGTGCGCTTGGAACGCACAAAAAAACAGAGCCTGCTTGGGCAGGCTCCGCTTTAACTGACTGCGCGGTACGCTGAACAGCGTTACTTCATCTCGCCGTCCTTCGCGTCTTCTTTCTTGTCGTCGCCGCCTTTGGCGTCGTCCTTCTTATCGCCGTCGGTGGTCTTCGCTTCAGGCTTGGCGGTGGTGCCTGCTTCGCCATCCTTTTTGCCGTGCTTGCGCGTGTCCAGGAACTTGGCCAGTTCATCGGCGTTCAGCTTGCCGTCCTTATCGGTGTCATTCTTTTTAATGATGTGCTGGACCATCTCGGCCGTGACTTCCTTCTTGCCTTTCCCCTTCAGGTCGTCGGCGAGCGCCTTGGTGAGCTCGTCTTCATTGAGCTTGCCGTCCTTATCGGCGTCGAACTTGGCCAGGATGGTAGCAGCCTTAGCCTTGTTGGCGTCGGCTTCCGCTTTGGTGTCGGCCGGCTTGTCGCCATCGGCCTTCGTTTCGGCAGGCTTGGCGCCGTCCGCGGGCTTCGCGTCTTCCTTCTTATCACCGTCATCCGCAGCCCACAGGCCCAGGGGCATCAGCGTCGCGAGGGTCAGCACCAGCACAGGTCGCCAAAGCATTTTCGTCTCTCCGGTTTTGGGTAATCTTGCTTGCCTAACAGTAAGATTAAGGGCTGGGAAGAAAGCTGCGAAGAATTTACAACTCCCATAATTTCAATACATTACAGAAACGACCGGGCGACTTTGAAATGCTTAAAAACTCGCCACCACGCCAAGGTGGATGCGCCCGCCGTCGTTCTTCTGGAAGCCGCGTTCGAGCCGCCAGCCGTAGTCGACGCGAATCGAAAGATGCGTGCCCAGGTTGTAGCGTCCGCCCAGCCCCACGCTCGCGAAGTCCGGGGTCACTTCATGGGCCGAGAGGCGGCGGTTGCGGCCCATCCCGTAGTCGTAAAATGCGAGCACCTGCAGCGCGCTCGCGAATTCGGGCTTGGACCCCAGATTGCCCAGGAAAAATTTCGGCGAGCGCAGTTCGATGTTTGCGATCAAGCCCTGGTCGGCGTTGTACTCGCGTTCGTCGTATCCGCGGATCGTGCTGTAACCGCCAAAGCCCATCTGCTCGCTGGGCAGCAGGTTCTCGGTCGAAAGCTGCCCCGTGACTTTTGTGTAGAAGGAGAGTTCGCGCGGCAGCGCCCAGGTGCGTTCGAGCGTCATGGTGCCGTACAGAAAGTTCGCGTCGGCGCGCGCGCGCGCGGCCCGGTAATTCCGGTCGCGCTGGTGCTCGGTCATCCCGCCGGGGCTTTCAAAGCCCGTGATCGAGAAGGCCGTCTTGCCATAGCGGTCCGTTTCATTGCCCGTGTAATCAAGGCTGAATTCCACCACGTCGGTCGCGCTCTGGAACACGCTGGCGCCGCCGAACGCGAGGTTGTTATTGCTGCGCTTGAAGTCAAAGCCTCCGGTCAGGCTCTCCTTATAAATGCCGACCTCCGGCAGAAGCGCCTGGTAGCGCATGCCGATCTGCCAGTTGATGCCCGTCGAATTGAAATCCTGATTCACCGGGGCTTCGGTGGTGGCGTGGCTGCCGAAGAGCGTGATTTGCTGGCCTTCGAGCGGGAGCGGCACACGGTAATACGCCGAATGCGCGCGGTAGCGTTCGTGCGTGATGTCGGTGGTGTACTGGTAGCCGAGTTCGTGGTCCTGAAAAAACGCGTTGCCCCAGTTGAATCCGCCAATCACGCGGTCCTGCCCGGTCAGTTGCGTGCCGGAGTCTTCATACCCGCCATAAATTCGCACGGGGAAGCGGTCCCTGGCCGTATACACGATGTCGGTCAGGCCCTTCTCCGCGCCGGGCGTAAAAAGCACATCGACATCGCGAAACGCGTTGCGATTCAGCGTGTCGAGATCTTTCAACACCTGCGAGGCCAGAATCGTGTCGCCCGGCCCGGTTTTGATGCCGCGCCGCAGCACGCTTTCGCTGAACCATTTGTTGCCTTCGATGCGCACCTTGCCGACCTTCGCTTCGAGCACAAAAAACTGAACGACACCGGTGGTGACGTCCTGCTCGGGCACGAGGACATCGACCAGCGGCCGGTCCTGCTCGCGATAATACAAAATCGTGGCGCGCACGATCTGATTCAGCGACTTCATCGAAGCGGGCTTGCCGAGAAAAGCCGCGATGCGGGTTTTGAAGACAGCGTTGTTGAGCAGCGCGATTTTGTCCGCCTGCACGCCTTCCATGCCCTTGGTGTCAGGAAGCACTTTGTCGGCGGGCGTCAGAAAAATCACGCCCTTCAGTTCCTTCAAGATGATCTTGTCGTCGCCGGGAACGTCGCCATCTACGCCAGGCAGCTTGTGCTCGCGCTCGGCTTTCTCCAACTCTTTGGGCTTGGTCTGTTCGAAGGTGTCTTGCGCGCAGACCGAGGATCCGAGATTCGTAAAATAAATTACGAGTGCGATGGCAAGCGACGCCAGCCATCGGGCGCGATA
>Ga0265314_10001815_pt1 | contig 23013 bp, 20 predicted proteins | sample 4126metaG_FD_203106 | JGI IMG/M metagenome (GOLD analysis project Ga0265314, IMG submission 203106) | Rhizosphere microbial communities from Carex aquatilis grown in University of Washington, Seatle, WA, United States - 4-1-26 metaG | ecosystem: Host-associated > Plants > Roots > Rhizosphere >... | reverse complement strand
TGCACGCCGAGCAGGAATGCGGCAAGATGATCGGCCACGGCGTGGGGGGCTTGCAATGCGGTTGCGGCCTGTTTCGACGCAGTCGTGGTGGCAGGGTAAGACATGGCTCGCTGGATTTAGCAGTGGCTGGGCCACGCCGGCCGGGCCGTGCGTAAAACGCTTTTGATAATGCCTTAGAAGTATTTTTATCGGGCGCATTTGGCGGCTTCGTGGGGTTGCGACAGGATTGGCGGCAGACAGGGAAATTTTTGCCGCCGGCCCGGATCGCGAGCTCGGCCCGTCGCGGCGTGGTGCTGGGGGTGGCTGCGGCTGTGCTCGACAACGCTCCGCCGGCCGGCCTCGCTGGGATCGTCGCTTCCGCGACTCCCTCCACCGCTCGTGCCCGTGACGCTCTCGCCCGACGATCGCCCGAACCGCCCCGCCTCGCCCCGCCGCGTGCGCGTGTGCTATTTCAACGCCTGGGCCCGGGCGCTCGAGGATGCGGCGGCTTATGTGGCGCGCGTGCCCGCGATCGACCTCACGCCGCTGGTCGCGGATGCAAAGGATGCGGCGCTCCTGGCGAAGGCGCGGCTCGATTGCGACTGGTATGGCGAGAACACGCGGTGTTTTGCGTCGCTCGCGCATCCGGCGATCGAATTTTTGCCGGCGTGGGTGTGCGGGGTGACGGGTGTGCTCGAAGTGGGGCGCGCGCCGCGGGTGGACGGCGAGGAACGCTGGCTCGTGACGATGGGGCAGCAGCCGCAGGCGCTGGGAGCGTCGGCGCCGAAGGTGTTCGAGCTGCTGGCGCGCACCGGCGTGCGGCATTTGTTTTACGCGTTCGACGAGGCGAGCCGCACGATGCCGTGTTTCGAGGCGATCGCGCCGCACCTGCGCGTGCTGATCCACGACGAGTTGCCGCTCAGTGCGCGCGGTCGCGCGCGCCTGGCGCGCGAATGCCACGTCGAGCACCGCAGCTGGGTGGCGAACACGCTGCCGTTCGCCGTGCCGTTCGCCGAGGCGCCGGCGCCGGAGATTCTGTTTCTCGGCTCGCAACTCGGGCTCACCCCGCACCGGCAGCGGCAGATCGATTTTCTGCGCAAACATTTCGGCCCCCGCTTCACGGCGATCCACGATCACTCGCTGCCGGTGGCGGAGCGCGGGCGGCTCGCGGAGCGGTTCACCGTGAGCGTGTGCCCCGAGGGCCGGAAGTTTGGGACGCCGGCGATGAGCGCGGCGCACACGGACCGGCCGTTTTGGTCGGGCTGCCTCGGTCTTGTGCCGGTGGCGGAGGATTCCGCATCGGGCGGGCGGCTCGAGGCGCTGCACCGCGAGAAGCTGATCGTGCGCTACCGGCACGGCGACCTCGCGGCGCTGGCCGCGGCGTGCGAGCTGGCACTGGCGATGCCGGCCGGCGAGCGGCGGCGGATCTACGATTATTTCAACCGGCACGAGACCGTGGGCGCGGTCGTGGCGGAAGCCATCGCCGCGGCGCAATAGCCGCCCAGGAAAACCGTTTTCCCGATGTCGAAAAAAACGTCACCGCCGGCGCACACCGCCGCTGCCGCCAGCCCGGCCGGAAGGCGGGCGGCGGAACTGCAAACGGCGATGGGGCATCACCGGGGCGGTCGGCTGACGGAAGCGGAGGCCGGCTACCGCAAGCTCCTGCACGCGGAGCCCGACGACGCGGCCGTGCTGCGCCTGCTGGCGCTGGTGATGATGAGCCGGGGGGATTGGGCCCGGGCGGTCGAGTTGTTCGAGCGGGCGCTCCGCCGGCGGCCGGAGATGGTGGCGGCGCACCTCGGGCTGGGCAGCGCGCTCACGGCGCAGGGCAAACGGCTCGAAGCGGAGGCGGCCTTCGAACGGTCGCTCGCGCTCGATCCGCAGAATCTCGAAGCGCTGAACAATCTCGGGAACAGCCGCCTGGTGCGGCGGCGTTTTACCGAGGCCGCGACGGCGTTTCGGCGGGCGCTCGCGATCAATCCGCGTTTGCCCGAGCTGCACAACAATCTGGGCAATGCCCTGCAGGGCGAAAAAAAACCGGACGAGGCGATCGGGGCCTTTCGCGAGGCCATCGCCCTGAAGCCGGATTTTCCCGAGGCGCACAGCAACCTCGGCAACATGCTCAAGGCGCAGAACCAATTGCCGGAGGCGGTGGCGGCCTATCGGCGCGCGCTTGAATTGCGGCCCGGCTACATCGAGGCGCTGAACAATCTGGGCAATGCGCTGCACGCCAGCGGGCTTTCCTCCGAGGCCATCGCCACCTATCGGCGGAGTCAGGCGCTGCAGCCCGCGCAGGGCGACGCTTACTTCTACGAGTCGCTGGTGCATCTGGCGCTCGGCGATTTGGCCAAGGGTTTTGCCGAGTATGAAGGCCGGTGGAAGAGCGATCTCCGCGCGGGTCGGCGCGATTTTCCCCAGCCGCTTTGGTTGGGCGAGCCGGCGTTGACGGGGCGAACTTTGCTGCTGCACGCGGAGCAGGGACTGGGCGACACGCTGCAATTTGTGCGCTACGCGGCGCTGGCGGTCGAACGCGGCGCGACCGTCGTGCTGGAAGTGCAACCGGCGCTGCAGTCGTTACTGTCGCGGTTTCCCGGAGTGCAGGCGGTGGTGGCCAAGGGCGATCCCTTGCCGGCGTTCGACCTGCATTGTCCGCTGCTCAGTCTGCCGCACGCGTTCCGCACCACCCTGGAGACGATCCCGGCGCGCGCGCCCTACCTTTCGGCTGCGGCGGAGCGCGTGGCGCATTGGCGGTCCCGGCTGCCGCGCGGTCCGCGTGGGCGTCCGCGCGTCGGGCTGGTGTGGGCGGGAAATCCGAATCACAACAACGATCGCAATCGCTCCGTGCCGCTGGCGCTCCTGCGGCCGCTGTTCGCCCCGGGGAGCGCCGATTTCTACAGTTTGCAGAAAGACGAACGATCGGCCGACGAACGCCAGCTGGCCGCGGCCTTGGGCATGGTCGATCTCGCGCCGGAACTCGGGGACTTCGACGACACGGCGGCCGCGTTGGCCGAACTCGACCTGGTGATTTCCGTCGACACCTCGGTGGCGCATCTCGCGGGCGCGCTGGGCCGGCCAGTGTGGGTGCTGCTGCCGCTCAATCCCGACTGGCGCTGGCTGCTGCGACGCGGGGACAGTCCGTGGTATCCGAGCATGCGGCTCTTCCGGCAGGAGCGCGCCGGCGACTGGACCAGGCCGGTGGCGGAGCTCGCCGCGGGTTTGGCGGGTCTCGCCGCGGCGGGCGACGCCGGCTCGGCCGACAACACTCCCCAATTCTCATAGGCGAGATCATGGCATCGAAAATTTTATTCTACGGGGGACAGCCGGGCGGCACTTACGGTTGGGGCGTCTGCAACCGGCATCTGATCGACGAGCTGGCGAAGCTGACGACGGTCGTGCCGCTGACGGAGGCCGACCCGCGGTGGAATTCGCCGGCGCTGCCGGGCGACCTTTTCGCGCAGTTGGGCAACCATGAATTCATCCCGGTCACGCCGGCGCGCGGGGAACGGAACTTCGCCTATACGTTTTTCGAGACCGAGCCGAACCGGCGCTCCGTCGAGAATGCGAAGCGATTCGACATCCTGTTCGCCGGCTCGACCTGGTGCGTCGAGCGGATGAAAGCCCACGGGATCCCGCACGGCGTCGTGCTGGTGCAAGGCGTGGACGGCCGGGTGTTTTATCCGCAGCCCCCGACGCGAACCGACGGGAAGTTTCGGATTTTCTCCGGCGGAAAGTTCGAGTTGCGGAAGGGGCAGGATCTGGTGCTGCGCGCGTTCAAGGTGTTGCAGCGAAAATATCCGGACATGATTTTGGTGACCGCGTGGTTCAACCACTGGCCGAAGCTGATGACGCTGATGGCGAAGGCGCCGGACCTGAGGTTCGAGCTGATCGCGGGCTCGTGGGTGGAACAGATGGAGCACGTTTACCGGCTCAACGGCATCGATCCCGGCCGGGTCATCACCCTGCCGCTGACCCCGCAGGCGCAGATGGCGGAGGTCTATCGCGAGAGCGACCTCGGCCTGTTTCCGAATCGTTGCGAAGGCGGCACGAACCTCGTGTTGATGGAATACATGGCGTGCGGCCGACCCGCGGTTGCGACCGATGGGACCGGACACCGCGACGTGATCAACGAGAAAAACGCGCTCCCCCTCCGGCTGCTGCGTGACCTTACGATCAACGGGCCGGACAAAACCCCGGCCGCGCGGTGGGTCGAACCCACGGTCGACGAAATCATCGCCCAAGTCGAATTCGCCTATCGCCATCGCACGACGGCGGCGGCGTTGGGCCGGCAAGCGGCGGCGGATATGAAAGGGTGGACGTGGGAGCGGGCGGCTCGCACGATTCTGGCGCACACCGGCGCGGCGTGAGGGCCGTGGGCGGCTACGGGTTTTCCCGGTAACATTGCGCCAGCTCGGCCGGGCCGAAGTCGCGGGCTTCGTTCTGCAGCGTCACGGCCGCGCGCAGCAGCGCGACGGCGCGGGCCTTGCGGCCGCGCTGAAACCAGTGCGCCCCGAGGGCCTGGAGCGCGGCGATTTTTTCGTGGGCGACATTGCACGGCGGGATGAACGCGCGATGGGCGCAGCCGAGCACGCGTTCGCGCAACGCCACCGCCGTCTCGGGCCGGCCGAGTTTTTCCTCGGCGACCGCGCGGAGATTCAACATTTCCGGATGAGGCGTGGCGGAATCGTCGACCGGGGCGGCGACGTCGGCGAAGCGTTCGAGTTTCACGAGGCAACTCGCGATCCGCACCGCGGCGCCGGCGATCATCTCGCGGTCGCCGCTGGCGAGCGCGAGGCGGTGGGCCTCGCGATAGCTGACGAGCGCCGTGGAAGCGTCGCCGAGATCGAGGTGGCAGCCGGCGAGGAGAAAATGAGTGAGCGGCGCGAGGTCGCGGCCGGAGGCGATTTGCGCGGCGAGGATGTCGCGGTTGCGCTGCTGCTTTGCGCGGTTGCGCGACGGGTCGCTGTAGCCCGTGTGGAGGAACGCGATGCCGGTGTCTTCGATCGGGATGCCGGCGCGGGCCAGGCTGGTGGCGACCTGTTCGTGCACGGGCCACGCGAAGCGGACGTCGGGTCGGTTGGGGAAGAGGCGGATGATGTTGACGAGCATCCCGGTGCGGCCGCCGTCGGAGGTGTTTTTCTGGATCAGGCAGAAGGCGCGGTGCGGGGCGCCGGTCGCCGGCGTGTGCGCGTGCAGGAGCGCGCGGAGCGCGGCGTGTTCGGACTCGGGAAGAAATTCGTCGGCGTCGAGAATGAGAATCCAGCGGCCGCGGGCTGCGGCGAGCGAGAGGTTGCGCGCACGGCTGAAGTCGTTTTCCCACGTGGCTTGGACGAGCCGGGCGCCGTGCGTGCGCGCCACTTCCTGGGTGCCGTCGGTCGAGCCGGTGTCGACGACCACGATGTCGTCAACGAGCCCGCGGACGGAGGCGAGGCAGCGCGCGAGGTGCTCGCGCTCGTTGCGGACGATCATGCAGAGGCTGAGCAACGGCGGCGGCGCGGCGGGTGCAGTGGCGGCGGTGGACACGGCGTTGGACATCGGCTCAACCACCGTAGCGGGCGAGGCCGACTTTCACGAGGTGGGCGACCGTCGAGGGATCGAGGCGCATTTTTTTCGCGGGGTTTTTGGGATGGGCGATTTCGACCGCGTCGGGCCATGCGGCGGGCGGCGGTGGGGTGGGGCGCTCCGCGAGTTCGGCGGCGAAGCGGTCGTGCCAAGAGCGGGCGAGGTTTTCGTAGGTCTGGCGCGAGGCGGTCTGGATCGCGGCGGCGCTGATGCGTTCCCACAGCGGGACGTCGGTCAGCAAGCGCAGCACGGTGTCCACAAACGCGACCCGGTAGACATCGCTCGCCGGCTCGCCGTCGAGAAGAAAACCGTCGACGCCGTCGGTGATGCGCTCGGCGAGGGCGGCGCGCCGGGACGTGACGACGGCCAGGCCGGCGGCCTGGGCCTCGAGCACGGAGATGCAGAAGGTCTCGGCAAACGTGTTGGGGTAGGCGTAGACGAGGTGCCGGCACATGAGCGCGGCGAGGTCGCGTTGCGGAATGGCCCCGTGCAACTCGGCGCCGACGGCGGTCAGCCGCCGGTAGAGATCGCCGAAAAGTTTTTCCTCCTCGGCGCGGGCCATGCGGTAGACATCGAGGCCGCTGCAGACGACGAGGCGCGCGGCCGCGTGGCGGCGGCGGATTTCGGGAAACCAGTCCGCGAGGTGGCTGAGCCCGCGAAAGGGTGTCGAGGAATAGACGAGGCCCGGCTCGCGCTGCGCGCGGGGGAGCGGCGAAAAATTTTCCGGAAAGATGGCGTTGCCGGTGACGAAGAGTTTGTCGCGGGGAAAACCGAGCTGGTCGACAAACGTGTCCGCCTGCCAGCGGCCCACGCAAAAAATGCGGTCGATCGCGGGGAGGAACAGCGCGGGCGGAAACACGGGCACCGAATGGGCCTGGCCGTCGAGGGTGACGGGCATTTCCATCGCGCGGTGGAGGAACGGCTGGTCGTGGGCGTCGGGCGAAAAATAAATGCGCAGTCGCGCCCGCACGCCGAGCCAGAACGGCAGCCATTGGCGGATGCAGACGAGCACGTCGATCGGGTGGGTGGCGGCCCAGGTCTTGAGTTCGCGCAGCGGAAAATAGGCGACGCTATCGAAGCTGGCGGCGCGGGGCGTCTGGGCGAAGACGCAGACCTCGGTGTTCGCGAGCCGGGCGAGTTCGCGCGCGACGCCGATGAGGGCGGTCTCGGTGCCGCCGAGCGCGCGGCCGCGGAGCGCGTCGCCGTCGAATTCCAGGCCGGCGTGGACGAAGACGATTCTCATGCGCGGAGACGAAGCGGCGGGGCGGCAGACATGGGTGGGCATGATGGCGCGGGGCGCGGCGGCGACGACTCGAAAAAATGCGAAGGCCCCGGACAGAGCCGGGGCCTTGTAGCACACGAAACAAACCTGACACTAACTCTACTACCTGGCTCGGGCGGCCGGCCAAGAGTGGCCGGCGTTCTTTGCCGGGGCCTCCGCAGGAATTGTGGCCCGTCCGCTTAGCCCTGGCCGCCGCTCGCGCGGCGGCCAGGGGTGGGCGAATCAGGGCAATCCCTGAACGGAGTTTCCTTAGCCGATCAGTTTCAGGGCGCTTTGGGCGCTCTGGTTGGCCTGGGCGAGCATCGCGGTGCCGGACTGCACCAGAATATTCCAGCGGGCAAGCTGGGTGGATTCCGATGCGACGTCGACGTCGGTGATGCGACTCGAGGCGGCCTCGAGGTTGGCCTTGTTGACGGTGACCAGCTCGCTGGCGAAGCCGAAGCGGCTCTGCTCGGCGCCGTTTTGGGCGCGGAACGTAGCCACATTCTGAATCGCAGCCGAGATGTTCGCCAGGGTGATGCCACCCAGGTTGGTGACACCGGTGGCCGTGAGCACGCCGACACCCGTGGAGGTGCTGGTGAGATCGCGACCCGCGACCGTGACCGCGGTGTTGCCATCTTCCGTCACCGCAACCGAGAGGCTGCTGGTGCCGAAGAGGGACACGCCGTTGAACGTTTCGTTGGCATTGTTCGTGAGCTGCGTCTGGAGGGACGTGAACTCCGAATCGTAGTTGGCCTTGTCGCTGGCGCTCTTGGTCGCGTCGGAGTAGAGCGTTTTCAGCTCGCCGATGCGCTCAAGAACCTTGGCGCTGACACTCAAGGCACCGTCCTGAGTCTGCAGGAGCGAGACGGCATTCCCGATGTTGGACACGACGGCGCCCTGACGGACGGCCGCGGCGGACAACTTCATGGAGACCGCCAGACCGCCCGCATCATCGGAGGGGTTGACGATTTTCGAGCCGCTCGAGAGCCGGTTCAGGCTCTTCTGCAACATCGAGGTAGAGCTGGCGAGATTGTTAGCTGCAATCGTCGCTGCGTAGTTGGTATTAATCACGACTGACATGGTTCTATCCTTGATCTTAATGCGACTATCCGTCGTCGCCACGGGCCCTGATAGTCGGCGCGGGCCGCGCCGTTTACGGCAGAAGCCGCAAAGGGGTTCGCGCCGCCGCTGAAGGCGGCGCGAAAAGCATGGGGGGAGTAACAAAGAACGCTGGCCTGGCCCCGACCCGAGACAGACAACCGCGTGAGCTCGGAACCGCGCGACCGGAGGACTAGTCCGGCCGCGCAGCGGCGGGGAGGCCGGCGGGTTAGCCGATCAACTTGAGCGCGCTCTGGGCGCTCTGGTTGGCTTGCGCCAGCATGGCGGTGCCCGATTGCACCAGGATATTCCAGCGGGCGAGTTGGGTGGACTCCGAGGCGACGTCGACGTCGGTGATGCGGCTCGAGGCGGCCTCGAGGTTGGCCTTGTTGACGGTGACGAGTTCGCCGGCGAAACCGAAGCGGCTCTGCTCGGCGCCGTTTTGGGCGCGGAACGTGGCCACGTTCTGGATCGCCGTCGAGATGTTCGCCAGGGTGATGCCGCCGAGGTTGGTGACGCCGGTGGCCGTGAGCACGCCGACACCCGTGGCGGTGCTGGTGAGATCGCGACCCGCGACCGTGACCGCGGTGTTGCCATCCTCCGTCACCGCCACCGAGAGGCTGCTGGTGCCGAAGAGGGACACGCCGTTGAACGTTTCGTTGGCGTTGTTCGTGAGCTGCGTCTGGAGGGACGTGAACTCCGAATCGTAGTTGGCCTTGTCGCTGGCGCTCTTGGTCGCGTCGGAGTAGAGCGTTTTCAGCTCGCCGATGCGTTGAAGAACCTTGGCGCTGACGCTCAACGCGCCATCCTGGGTCTGCAGGAGCGAGACGGCGTTGCCGATGTTGGACACGACGGCGCCCTGACGGACGGCCGCGGCGGACAACTTCATGGAGACCGCCAGACCGCCCGCATCATCGGAGGGGTTGACGATTTTCGAGCCGCTGGAGAGCCGGTTCAGGCTCTTCTGCAGCATCGAGGTGGAGCTGGCGAGGTTGTTAGCGGCAACCGTCGCAGCGTAGTTGGTATTAATCACGACTGACATGGTTCGATCCTTGATCTTGTGCGACTATCCGTCGTCGCCACGGGCCCGGAGAATCGGCGCGGGCCGCGCCGTTACGGCTGAAGCCGCAAAGGGGAAGTGCGCCGCCTTGCCGGCGGCGCGAGAAGCAATGGGAATGACTGACAAAGAACCTATGGCCTGGCCCCTGCCCGAGACAGACAACCGCGTAAGCTCTGGGCCGCGCGACCGGAGGACTAGTCCGGCCGCGCAGCGGCGGGGAGGCCGCGGGGTTAGCCGAGGAGTTTCAGCGCGCCTTGAGCGCTCTGATTGGCCTGGGCCAGCATGGCGGTGCCGGATTGCACCAGAATATTCCAGCGGGCGAGCTGAGTGGATTCCGCCGCCACATCGACGTCGGTGATCCGGCTGGCGGCGGCCTCGAGGTTGGCCTTGTTGACCGTGACCAGCTCGCTGGCGAAGCCGAAGCGGCTCTGCTCGGCGCCGTTTTGCGCGCGGAACGTGGCCACATTTTGGATGGCCGACGAGATGTTCGCCAGCGTGACGCCACCGAGGGTGGTGACGCTGGTGTCCGTGAGCACGCCGACACCGGTCGCGGTGCTGGTGAGATCGCGCCCGCCGATACTGACCGTCGTATTGCCGTCTTCGGTGACCGCCACCGAGAGGCTGCTGGTGCCGAAGAGGGACACGCCGTTGAACGATTCGTTGGCGTTGGCCGTGAGCTGCGTCTGCAGGGAGACGAACTCCGAGTCGTAGTTGGCTTTGTCGCTGGCGCTCTTGGTGGCATCGCTGTAGAGCGTTTTGAGTTCGCCGATGCGTTGGAGGACCTTGGCGGTCACACTCAATGCGCCATCCTGCGTCTGCAGGAGCGAGACGGCGTTGCCGATGTTGGACACGACGGCGCCCTGACGGACGGCCGCGGCGGACAACTTCATGGAGACGGCGAGACCGCCGGCGTCGTCGGCCGGGGTGACGATTTTCGAGCCACTCGAGAGCCGGTTCAGGCTCTTTTGCAACATGGCGTTGGAGCTCGCGAGGTTGTTCGCGGCGACGGTCGCCGCGTAGTTCGTGTTGATGACAACTGACATGGTGATCTTCCTTGATGCTGATGCGACGTCCGTGTCGCTAACGTATCCGGGGGGGCGGCTCCGGATCGCGCCGGTCTCGGCACTTGCCTCGACAGGCAGTGCTATCGTCGCGGGCGCGGAATAACTTTACGCGAACACGCAAGATTTATTTTCAGGAAAATCGCAGATTTTTCTAAAGTGTCGGTTTCCTTAAGGCCGCCGGGCGGCGTGCCGATAAGGGGATGGCGCATTGCGCCCCAAACCCTACCCACACATGGCTGGCATCCAAATCTCCGGACTGGTCGCGAACTCGGCGTTCGACTGGAAATCCGTGGTCGATCAGCTGATCGCGGCCGACAGCGCGCCGATCACCAAGCTCAACACCGAGAAGACCACCAACCTGGCCCAGGTCACGGCGCTCACGGCCGTCAACACCTCGATGGCGGATTTGCAGAGCTCCCTCGAGGCCATTCGCAGCGGCGACCTGTTTTCCCTGCGCAACGTCTCCTCGGACACGACCGGCACCACCTGGGTGTCGAACTCGGCGTCCGGCGCGGCGATCGGCGCCTATACGTTCGACGTTTCGCACCTTGCGACCGCCGCGCAGGTCCAGGGCAGCGCCGACATCGGGTCCGGCCTCAGCCCCACGAACAGTGTGACCGGATTGACCGTCGCCAATTTGCGCACCGCGACGGCGATCAACGCCGGGACCTTCACCGTCAACGGCCAGCAGGTGACCGTCGCCCTGACGGACTCGCTGCAGGACGTCTTTAACAACATCGCGGCCGCCACCGCCACGGCCCCCGATGGCGCGGTGACTGCGAGCTACGATCACACGACCGACACCATCACGCTCAGCAGCGCCGGCAGCGGTCTCGTCCTCGGCGCGGCCAATGACACCAGCAATTTTCTTCAGGCGATGAAGCTGGGCAACAGCGGGGGCACCTCCACGAGCAGCTTTGCCTCCCTCGGCGTGGTCAGTCTCGCCAGCCCGCTGATCAGCAGCGGACTGAAAACGCCCATCACGGCCGTGGACTCCAGCGGCAACGGCACCTTTTCGATCAACGGCGTCGCCATCAACTACAACGTCAACACCGACACGCTCGGCTCGATCCTGAGCACGATCAATCAGTCGGGCGCCGGCGTTAACGCCACGTTCGACTCGCTCAACGATCGCGTCGTCATCACCAACGGGACCACCGGCGACGTGGGCCTCGGCCTGAACGAAACCTCTGGCGGTTTGCTCGGAGCGCTCGGCGTGGCGGGCGGCGCGGGCACCTTTGTCCGCGGCAACAACGCCCAGTTCACGCTCAACGGCGGCCCGCCGATCACCAGCACGAGCAACACGCTCGACTCCTCGGTGACCGGCATCACCGGCCTCAGTGTGACCGTGAATTCCCAGATGAAACAGACCGTGACGGTGTCGAGCGACACCACTTCGATGCAGACGGCGGTCCAGACCTTCATCGACAAATTCAACGCCCTCCAGGATCTGATCAACACCGACACCCAGATCCAAGTGTCAGGTTCCACGATCACGACAGCCGTCCTTTCCGGCAACCATGAGGTGGAGGGCTGGGCCGCTCAGCTCCAATCGATGGCGTTCGACGTCGTGACGGGCGCGACCGGGTCGGTGCAACGCCTCGACAATCTCGGCATCGACTTCAACTCGACCAGCGGGCATCTCACCATCAAGAACACCGATGCCCTCACCTCCGCCCTGGCCAATCATCCCGACGACGTGAAGAATTTTTTCCTCACCCCGACCACCGGCCTGGTGCCGAAGATGTTCGATTACCTGAACAATCTCACCGCCTCGGACAACACCCAGCAGGGCAACCTCAGCAAGGCCAACTCGGACCTCGATACGCAGATTTCGACCCTGCAGGCCAGGCTCGACGACGAGCGCTCGCAGCTCACGACCGAGTTCACGGCCATGCTCGATGCCCAGTCGGCGGCGAACAGCCAGAATCAGACGCTGACGAGCGCGTTTTTCAACAACAACAATAACAACAACAATTCCTGCTGGGTGGCGCGCGCCGTCTACGGTGCGCACAATCCCCGCTGGCTCGTGTTTCGCTTCTGGCTGCTGCAACGGGCCCCGGCCTGGTTCCGCTGGCTTTACCTCCGCTACGGCGCGCGCGTCGCGGCGTGGCTCGGCGACAAACCGCGGGTCAAGGCCGTCGTCCGCCGCTGGATGGAAGCGCGGATCGCGAGTCTCACGCCGCTGTGATCGGCCGTCCGACCCACCGCCCACCGCTCATGCAGCACACCCACGGCATTCCTTGTCGCAACCCGGCGGGACTCCGCGCCCCCTCCACCCGCGCGTCGCGCGGCCGGCAGTTGGTCCGCTTCGCCCTGCCGGTGCTCCTCGCCGGCGGATTTTTCGCCGGCTGCATGCAGCCCGCGTTCAACGACTCCGCGCGCATCGGCCCCTTCTTTGTGCCGGCCAACCACACCGGCGAGCCGAGCCTCGGCGGCCTGCATCGCGTCGTCGTGCTCCCGGTCTACGGCGGCGCGCTCGCGCCGGCGGAGAGCCTGGCGGCGTTCGACCCGGTGTTCATCGCCGCGCTCCAGCAGGAAAACCGCTTCGAGATCGTCGCGCTCTCGCGCGAGGACTGCCGCCGTAAATTTCACGCCGACGAATTCTCCTCGGCCGCCGCGCTGCCGCACGATTTTCTCGCCACGCTGCGCCGCGAGTTCGCGGCCGATGCGGTGCTCTTCGTGGATGTGACCGTCTTCCGCGCCTACCGTCCGATCGCGCTCGGGCTGCGGGGCAAGCTCGCCACGCTCGACGGCACCCGGCTCGTCTGGACCTTCGACAACGTGTTCTCCGCCGACGACCCCGCCGTGGCGAACAGCGCGCGCCAGCACTACCTCGGCAGCGACCGCGGCGGCGTGCCCGCCGACCTCAGCCCCGGCGTCCTGCAGTCGCCCACGCGGTTTGCCGGCTACGCCGCCGCGGCGATGTTTGCGACCCTGCCGCCCGTGCAGGCGCCGAAATCGCCCGATTCCGGCGCGCAATCGTCCGCGCGGCACTAAAGTTGCTCCCATCGCGGCCGATAATCATCTTGTTCAGAAACCAACGGCGTTCCCTGTAACCGACATCAGCGGCAGACCGTTTCGCAATCCGAAATAGCCAATGATCTCATCCACGTCTTCCTCCGACCGCGCCGCGCGCTTGGACCTTGTGTCCCCGCACGGCCCGCACGCGGCGCGCCCTGCTGCGCCCCGGCCGGACCAGATTTCCACGGAGCACGCCGCCGTCCTGCGCGCCGCTCTCGACCGTCAGCCCGCGATCCGGCCCGAGGTGGTCGATCGCGCCCGCACGCTCGCGGCGGATCCGAATTATCCCCCGCACGCCGTCATCCAGAGCGTCGCCTCCCGGATTCTCGGCGCGCCCGATCTCAGCGAAGACGAATCCTGAACGGGGCCATGTTCGCCAACGCTTACGCGCGGACCTACCGCGCCAACGCGGTCCTCACGGCCAGCCCGGGCCAGCTCGTCCTGATGCTTTACGACGGGGCGCTCAACGCCCTGGCGATCGCCCGCGACGCGTTTGACCGGCCCCCCGAGGATGCGCGTCGCATCGAGATCATCAATCAGCAGCTCCTCAAGGCGCAGGCCATCCTTTCCGAGCTGCAGGGCGGGCTGAACATGGAGGCCGGCGGCGAGTTTGCCCGCACCATGAGCCGCCTCTACGACTACCACTACCGGCGCCTCGTCGAGGCCAACATGCGCAAGCAGGTCGCGCCGGTCATCGAGGTCGAGCGCCTGTTGCACGAGTTGCGCGGCGCCTGGGCCGAGATGCTCAACAAGCACGACGACTCGACCGCCGTCGAACGCGTGCGCGGGGTAGCATAACCGAGCCCCCGCGGGGTTCGGAAATCCCAAACGTCAAACGGCCAAGCGCCCAAAAAAGCTCCCACGATGAAATCCGCATGTTCGAGCTTGGCCTTTGGGTTTTTTTTGGCCTTGGGAATTTTGGGATTTGGAGATCGGTCCTGATGGAAACGCCCGCACAAACCTGCCTGCGGTTGCTCGCCGCGCTCGAGGATCTGGCCGTGCAGGAGGCATCGGCGCTGGATGCCCGGGACTTTGCCGCCGCCGTCGTCATCCAGGAACGCGCCGCGCCCCTCGTCGAGCATCTCGCCGCCCACGGGCCGGAGATCGCGGACCGCGACGCGGCGTTTCGCGCGCGCGTCGCCGCGTTTCACGCGCGTCGCCAGCAGACTGGCGAATGGCTGGCCACGCAGGTGGCCCGCGCGCGGGAAGAATTGCACCGGATGCAGGTCGGCCAGCGCCGCGTGGCGCAAATCGCGCCCGTTTACGGGCGGGCCGGCCGGCCGCGGCGGCAGCTTTGCGTGGTGGGGTGAGGGGACTCCGGCCCATCCGCGGCCGGGCGCAAAAAAAGGGCGCGGCCGAAACCGCGCCCGAGCAGAACCCAAAAAATGTTACATCGCGACGGCGGCGAGCGGAGCGAGATCCTCGGCGGGCGCGAAGGCGGCCGCGGCGGCGGTCGGGCCCTCGAGCCAGGCGGTCGCGATGCGCGACGCCTCGAGTTTCCAGTTCATCGTCGGAGTCGAGTAGACAGCGATCACCGGCGCCGCTTCGCTGTCCTTCCAGCTCAGGCTGGCCTTGAGGCACAGGGAACCGTCGGCGAGGGAGAAACTCTGGAGGAAAATGGCGCCGCCGGTCAGGGGCAGGTCGTTGCCGGGCCGGGCCGCAAGGGTCAGGCGGGCGAGTCCGTTGTGAAAGTTGATCATGCGGGCCGTCTCCCAAGCGCCACCATCGACGGCAGGCGACTCGGCGAGCAACGACCGCTCGATATCGGTGAGGAAGGAGAGTAGGCGCATCGCTGATCCGGGTCATCGGCACCCCGGCGGCGCGACTTTAGAGATATTTCTAAAGATTTTTTTTGGGGTGCCGAACTCAGGCCCATGCCTGTGATGTCCGTGGCCCCCGCCGAGTCCTTCCAGCCCGGCGTGCACGAATTTCCTGCGGAAACGCCGCCGGTGGCCCGCGATGCCGTGCTGTTGGTCGAGGACGACGCGCCCGTGGCGGCGCTGGTCACGCACATCCTCTCGCGCCTCGGTTATCGCGTGCTGCACGCCCGCGATGGCGCCGAATGCCTGCTTGTCTTCGCCGCGAATTCCGCCGCCATCGCGCTCGCCTTCATGGACTGCACCCTGCCCGACGCCCACGGCGGCGCGTTGAGCCAGAAATTGCGGGCGACCCGGCCCGGGCTGCCGGTGCTGCTGACCAGCGGTCGCGAACAGCCGGGGTTGCTCAAATTGCTGGCGGTCGAGGGACCGACCGCGATCCTGCCGAAACCGTATCTGCCGGGCGCGGTGACGCAGCACTTCAAGGTGCTGCTCGGCTCCGAAACGTGCGGCCGTAGGTAGTCTCCGCCGGGCGGCGGTGGGTAGAACATTTGTTTGAACTGTGCCGCGCCGTGTTCTTAGTGGGCGGTTCCTTGTTCTGCCGACCGATTCCCCTGCGCCCCCATGTCCTTTGAGAAAATTCTCATTGTCGAAGACGACTTGGTTGTCCGCAACCTGCTCCAGAGTATTTTTCTGCGCCACAAGCTGCCGGTCAGCTGCGCCGACAACCTCGCCCAGGCCAGCGCGCATCTCGAACGCGAGCAGTTCGACCTGATGATGCTCGACCTGCGGCTGCCCGACGGCGACGGCCTGAAGTTTCTCGAGCGGGTGAACACGATGCCGGAGCGCCCGCTCGTCGTGATGGTGACGGGCTTCGGCTCGATCGAGTCCGCGGTCGCGTGCATGCGGGCGGGCGCGTTCGACTATGTGCTGAAGCCTTTTTCGCCGAGCCAGATCGATGTGATCCTGCGCAAGGCGCAGACCTACCGGCAGCTCCTGCGCGTGAGCCGCCTCCTCAGCGACGATCCCGAGGACGAGGATGCCGTGCTCGTCGGCCGCAGCCCGGCGATGACGCGCCTCCGGCAGTTGATCGACCGCGTCGCGCCGACCGACGCCACGGTGCTCATCACGGGCGAAAGCGGCACCGGCAAGGAAATGATCTCGCGCGAGTTCTACCGGCGCAGTCCGCGCCGCGGCCAGCCGTTCATCAAGGTCAACTGCGCCGCGGTTTCGGAAACGCTGATCGAAAGCGAATTTTTCGGCCACGAGCGCGGGGCGTTCACCGGCGCGACCGAGCGGCGCGAGGGCCGCTTCGAGCTCGCGAACAACGGCACGCTGTTGCTCGACGAGGTGAGCGAAATCCCGTCGCCGCTCCAGGCGAAGCTGCTGCGCGTGCTGCAGGAGCGCGAGTTCGAGCGCGTCGGGGGCACCCGCACGATCAAGGTCAACGTCCGCATCATCGCCACGTCGAACCGCGATCTGCTCGGGCACGTGGGCAAGGGCGAATTCCGGCAGGATCTTTATTACCGGCTCAATGTTTTTCCCGTCCACGTGCCCGCGCTGCGCGAACGCATCGAGGACATCCCGGTGCTCGCGGATCACTTTCTGCGCCGCTTCACGCGCAAACACGGCGTGAAAGTCACGGGCTTTTCCGACTCCGCGTGCGCGACGATGCTCGCCTACCGCTGGCCCGGCAACGTGCGCGAGCTGCAAAATACCATCGAGCGCGCGGTGATCATGTCGGAACCCGGCCGGCCCGTCACGTCCGCGACGCTCGGCCTGCCAGCCGACCTCGCGCCGACCGATGTCAGTTCGACGCATCCGTGGGGCCACCGCGGCGTGAGCGAAGAGCCCCTGCGTGTCGAGGAGCCCGCCGCCCCCGGCGGCCTGCCCACTTTCAACGACGCCCAGGGTCAGGTTTTGCCCCTCGGGGAGCTGGAAAAACAGGCCATCCGGTCCGCCCTCCGCCAGACCGCGGGCAACCGCACCCAGGCCGCGGCCGCGCTCGGCATCAGCATCCGCACGCTGCGCAACAAGCTGCAGGAATACCGTGAGGCCGGCGATCCCGTGGACGCCGGCATGGAGTCCGCCGAGGCGTAAGTCGGCCGTCCGGCCGGGGTGGTGCAGGCCGGATGCGATATTTCGCAAAAAATCCGGGCTGTTCGGACGTTCGGGGTTAAACCCCCGCACAAACGCGCCGATAGACCCGTAATCACCCCGACCTGCACCCTCTCACCATGCCTGCCACCGTCGAAATCACCGAGTCACTGATCCGAGAGTATATCAACCGCGCGGTCGCCGACGTTTTCAAAACGATGCTCGGCCGCGAGCCGACATTCAGCGCCGCCGCGAGCTGGGTCCATGGCACCCCGACCATCCCCGTGGCGAACAGCCGCCCCCAGGTCGTCGGCACCGTCGGCTTCGTCGGCGACATCAACGGCCTGATCTATCTGCACCTCGACCTCGGCTTTGCCCGGGTCTGCACCTGCCACCTCCTCGGCATGACCGAGCGCGAACTCGACGAGGCGGGCGACGAGGTCGTCAACGACGCCATCGGCGAACTGACCAACATGACGGTCGGCGGCTTCAAGAACGGCCTCTGCGACGCCGGCTATCCCTGCAAGCTCACGATCCCCTCGATCCTCCGCGGCTCCAATTTCTCCATCGAGCCCGTCGGCTCGATCGTCCGGCACATCTACCATTTCGACTGTGCCGAACACCGCGTCATCGCCGACATCCTGATGAAGACCGACGAGTAACCCGCCTTTCCTCTCCCATGCGATACAAAGTTCTCACCGTGGACGATTCGAAGACCGTCCGCATCATCGTGCGAAAGGCTTTCAAGCCCTACGACTGCGAAATTCTCGAGGCGGGCAACGGGGTCGAGGGCCTCGCCGTCGCCGCGAAGGAAAATCCCGACCTCGTCCTCCTCGACGTTACGATGCCCGTCATGGACGGCGTCGAGATGCTCACCAAGCTCAAGGCCGACCCCGCGCTCAAGGGCATTCCCGTGATCATGCTCACCGCCGAGGGCGGCCGCGACAACGTCCTCAAGATCGCCAAGATTGGCGTGCGCGACTATCTCGTGAAACCCTTCAAGGAAGAGGTCCTGATCGAGAAATGCGGCCGCGTGATCGACCTCAAGCCGATCGCCGAGGCGCCCGCGAAGATCAAGTCCATCACCGATCCGGCCGACATTCTCATCGTCGAGGACAAGCCCGCGATCATCCAGCAGATCCAGGAAGGCCTGCGCCACACGCCGTGGCGGATCAAGGGCGTCGCCACCCAGGCCGAGGCCCAGAACAGCTGCAACCTCGCGCCGCCCGACCTCATCCTCGTCAGCCTCTCGCTGCCGGAGGAGTCCGCGTTCGCCTTTTTCCGCTACGTCCGCACTCACGCGAAGACCAAATACACGCCGGTGTTCGCGCTTGTGGTGAAAACCGAGACGGTGCAGCAGCAGCAGGCGCAGACCGTCGGGTTCAGCGCCATCGTCACCAAGCCCATCGACACCGGCGAACTCGAGACGAAGATCGCCAAGGCGATGAACCTCGACACCTCGCAACGCTACTACGCGACCGAGGGCGAGGTCCTGGTGATGCGCCTGCCCGAGAACTGCGCGCCCGCCGTGCTCGCGGAAGTCGCCGGCCACCTGAAGCCGAAGTTCGCCGAGGCGGTCGACGCCGGCTTCAACAAGGTCGTGATCGACATCCACCAGATCAAGTCCCTGCACATGGGGATCATCAAACTTCTGTTCCAGGCGATGCAGACCTGCCGCGAACTCGCGGTGCAGTTCGCGCTCGTCGGCAACCCGCAGATCGTCTCCGAGTGCAAGGGCTTCGAGGACACGCGCGGCTGGACGTTCTACGACTCGCTCGACGACGCGAAGGCCAATCTCGGCAAGGGCGGCCTCGTCGCCCCGCAGCTCGCGGCCGTCGGGTGATCCAACTTTGTTAGGGGTGTGAAGGATAGATTACGTTAGGATAGGCTCGGCGGGCGGCGTGCAATGTGGGCGCGCCGCCCGCTCTGCTTTTCCGGGATGCGCGCCGCGCCCCCGGCGTCGGTCCGACGCCCCGGCTCTTCATCGAAAAGGCGCTAAGCTTTTCTTTCGTAGACCCGCAGCAGCTCCGACACCAACACGCCGTGGATCTTCATGCCGCTGATGTCGCAATCCTCGATTTCGACGTTCGAGAGATTCGCGTCGCTCAGATTAATGTCGGTAAATTCGGTCTGCGCCAGGTTCACGTCGGCGAACTGCGCCGCGTGGAGGCTGACGTCCGTGAAGCGGGAGCCGGAGAGATCGGCATTCGTGACCAGCAGCGTTTCCTTGGTGTCGCGAAGGTTCATCGGGAAATTTTTTTCGGCGGACATGACAGGTGCATTACGTCGCCGGCAGACGCGGGGTGTGCGCCAGCACGATCCGTGACAGACGGTGGCGTTTGGCTGACGGATGGTTCGACCTTTTCATTTCGCCGCGGTCAGTAACCTTTGCTTTTGGCTTTCGAATTCGGCGTCAGTGATCAAACCCTTCTTCCTCAGATCATCGAGCTTCAAGATCTCGGTGTATAAATCTGACTTCTTTTCGCTGTCGTCTTTGGTGCGCACATCAGCTGAAATCTTTTCCGTCTTTTCTACGACTACATCCGCTCGCGGAACAAGCGATGTCCTTTTGGCTTCCGGGTCATTCTTATCAACAACGCGAAACTGGTATTCAAACGTCGCAAAGTGTCCTGGATAGACGGGCGTCTCGTGGCTTTGGAGTGGAATAGCGACCTTCCCTTGGCTCTCGGCAAACTCGTTGGCATCTTTTATCACACCTGCCTTCAATGCTGCGGAATTACCGAAGATTCCAGCGCGATCAGCGCGAGACAGCATGTAGGTGTCGGGTGAAAGCTTGACGATCCCGGGATTACTGCATGCGACCAGCAACAGAGCCGCAGTCATACAAATGACGCTATGGTGAGTTTTCATGGAAGCGGGATCGATTTCTTTTGCCGAACCGTGTTATTCGCCCTTACGCGATAGTCTTACCTGGGAGGGGAGCTTGGGGATAAGAAGATGCGCGCGGTGCGGCGGGGCAAGGTCGGAATCTTTTCGCTAGGCTTGTAGTATTGCCGACATCGGCGGCGGGAGCGATGTGCCGACGGTGTGTCCGGCCGGCGTCCGCCGTCTTGTCGGCGTGGCTCTGATCGCACCGGAGGCGCGACCAGGCCCAAACCATTTTACAGGAGATAACGGAGATAACGGAGGGAACGGAGAAAAGGCATGAACGAGAAAGCACCTCTCTGTTTTCCTCCTGCAAGGGTTCAAGGCTTGAACATCATGGCCAGCCGGCACGATGCGGAACCTTCCCGGCGTTCGACGCCGATCGGGGCGTGTTCGCCAGATCGGTGCGGTCCGCCGCCGCGCTTGTGACGGTCTTGGTCGCCCTCGCGCTGTTCGTTGTTGTGCTTCCGCCGGTCGTGGCAGCGGCCAAGCCGGATCGGGCGGCGTTCGCGCGCCCAAGTGGGCGGCCGCAGCGCCGGTGTGGGCTGCCTTCGAGCTGATGCGGGCAATCGTTGAGCCGGTGTGGGCAGCCGTCGCGCTGAAGATGGCAGTCATCGCGCCGATGTGCGTGGCCGACGAGCCGGTGTGGGCAGCCGCTGAGCAGATGATGGCAGTCGGCGAGCTGATGTGCGCAGCCGTCGAGTCGGTGTGGGCAGCCGTCGCGCCGGACAGGGCCGTGGCTTGGGATATCCCTGACAGAGCGCTTTTTGCGTTGAAAGACAGGTGGAGGTCAGCCCACTGGCTCGTTCGACCCACCATCAGCGAGGGCTCCGAGCCTGTCGAGGGGCCGACGCGCCTTGGGCGGCAACCTTCGGCATAGGTGAAATACCTTAAATAGCCGCCGAATAATCCAACGGCGGCGGGTTCTTGGCGGTCTAATTTGTCGGCCCCGCTCGTCGCCCCGGCCTTGTTTCTAGCCACTCCGTTCTCCATGTCCCCGCTTTATGCGGACAACGTGCCGAGGCACGACAGCTAGGCTTGTGGCATTGCCAACGTCGGCGGCGGGAGTGAGGCGCCGGTCGCGGCGAGGTGTGTCCGGGCGCCACCCACCGACAAAACGGCCCGGCGCGGACTTGCGTCCATCGCCGGGCCGCTTGCGCCGGGAAATGTTTCTTTGGTTCGTCAGACCGCCTGCACGATCGCCTGCACGGTTTCGGGCGCGACGACGCGGTCGATGTCGAGCAGCGTCTTCACGGCGCCCTTCACCTTCGCCATGCCGAGCAGATACTCGGTGTTGATCTTCGCGCCGAAGTCGGGCGTCGGCTCGATCTCGGGCGCGGTGAGGGTGACGACCTCCTCCACACTGTCGACGATCAGGCCCATCTGCACGGTCTGCTCGGTGGGGAGCTTGACCTGCACGACGACGATGCAGGTGCGCTCGGCGAACTCGGCCTTGAGGCCGAACTTCACGCGCATGTCGATGACGGGAATGACGCGGCCGCGGAGGTTGATCACGCCTTTCACGAACGCCGGCATCTGCGGCACGGGCGTGATTTTCTGCATGCGGATAATTTCGCGCACCTTGAGCACGCCGATGCCATAGGCCTCGTTTTCGAGCACGACGGTGAGATATTTGCCGGCGAGGGAGGTGGTGGCGATGGGAGCGGTGGCGGTGGACATAAGATGGATGGGTGCCGAAGGAGACCGCCGGGACGCAGGGATTGCGCGGCGTGGCGTTTGGAGAGTAATTCGGCTCCGAAGGGGTGCGGGTTAAGGGAAAAACGCACAGCTACGTCCCCCGCAAAATCGCTCCGGCGGCGGAGATTTCCGCGGCGCGGCCCGGCCGCCCGCCGTGCAGCCCGCGCGCCGGCCAGCACGAGGGAGAAAACGGTTAACTTCCGCCCGATTGTTCCGATTTTGAGGTTTGCGCTTTGTCGCCTGACCACATGCCCATTTCCCTGGACCAGCTTGCGAAGATTGAAGAGACCATCAATCGCCTCGCCACCGAATCGATCCTTGCCCAGTGCGGCCGCGACGACGGCCTCGTGCCGTCCTACAGCCTGCTCGGCGATCTGCGCGACCAATGCACGCTCGAGCCCGCGTTGGGCGAGCCCATCGCCGCGCAACACGCCGCGCTCGAAAAACTCCTCGACGCCGCGAGCCCGTTCGACGCCACGACGCTCGGCAACCTGCGCGGGCTCCTCGAATGGCTGCCCGTGGCCGTGGACGCCCTGAAGGCCGGCAACGGCGTGCCGCCGTTCGGCGCGTGCGTCACCCCGGCGAGCGAGAATGCCTCGGCCGCGTTTGGGGAGGCGGGCATCGCGCCCGACGACGAGATGCTCGAGCTTCATCTCGAGGAGAATCGCGAGCTGCTCACGGAGTTTCACGGCGAGGCGGTGGAACATCTCCAGCAAATCGAGGCGGCTTTGCTCGCCCTCGACCAGCATCCGGAGGATCCCGAGGCGCTCAGCTCCATTTTCCGCTCGTTCCACACCTTCAAGGGCAACGCGGGCTTCCTCGGGCTCGGGCCGATGCAGGCGCTCGCGCACGAGGTGGAGTCGCTGCTCGACCTCGCCCGCAATCGCAAGCTGCGGCTCAACGCCGCGATCATCACCGTGATCCTGCGCAGCCGCGACGCGCTGCAGTTGCTCACGCAGCAGGTCGCGCTGGCGCTCGAGAAGGGCCGGCTGCCCGACCAGATCGTGCCGGTCGGCGAACTCATCGTGGCGGTGAAGAAACTCGCGGCGAATTCGGGCGGGGTGGAAACGCCGGCCCCGGTGGCGGGGGACGCGCCGCCCGCGGAAACCGCGGCTCCGCTGCCGCTCTTCGACGCCGTCCCGGAGTCGGTCGTGGTGCCGATGCCCGTCGTGGCGCCGGAGCCGGCGATCCCGGCTGCGAACGCCGCCCCCAAGGCGGTCGTGGGCGCCAAGGCGGCGGCCGCCGCCACCGTGCGCGTCAACACCGAGAAACTGGATTCGCTGATGGATGTCGTCGGCGAGCTCGTCATTGTGCAGAGCCAGCTGATCGAAAGCTCGCGGGAGAACGGCGGCGGCGCCGGCGGTTCGCCGCTGCAGCGCAACGTCGCCCAGCTCGCCCGCATCACGAAGGAGCTCCAGAGCACCGCGATGGCGCTGCGCATGATCCCGATCAAGCCGGCCTTTCAAA
>Ga0265314_10001814_pt1 | contig 23024 bp, 17 predicted proteins | sample 4126metaG_FD_203106 | JGI IMG/M metagenome (GOLD analysis project Ga0265314, IMG submission 203106) | Rhizosphere microbial communities from Carex aquatilis grown in University of Washington, Seatle, WA, United States - 4-1-26 metaG | ecosystem: Host-associated > Plants > Roots > Rhizosphere >... | reverse complement strand
TACATGTGGAAGGTGGCGCCTACGTAGCGCCTGGCGTTAACGCGAGAGACGTGCGCCTGGACGCCAATGTTCATGCCGATCAGAGACGCCTGCTGATTTCTTCAATCGTGGCGCGATTGCGGCAGGGCGGCCAGGTTGAAGGCGTCGTCGATCTCACCTCGTGGCTGGGGCCAATTCCGGGAGAGGCATCGATTCAGGTGGCAGAGCCAAAAGATTCTCGCAACAAAAATCTTCGCAAAGCAGCGACTTCACCCCTTCCTATCAATGGAAAGGTGACGGCGAATTTCAAAGACGTATCGCTCGACACCATTCTCGACATCGTGAGCGCGCCGCCATTTCAGCGGCTTGGCATTGGCACACTCCTCAGTGGCCCTGCGACGGCTACGTGGGAAAACGGCCAAAACGATTCCGTTGTCGTATCGACGAATCTGAATTTGCGACCGTCACCGCATCCGCTGGCGGGCGAAGTCGGCGCCTCGGGTGAAGTTGACGCTACGTACACGCAGCGCAACGGCGCGGTGGATGTACGCAGACTCGCATTGCATTTGCCAGCGAGTGATTTAACGGCGCATGGCGCGCTCGGCGCCTATCCCATCACGAACGCGACGGCGCTGATAGTCGATTTTCATACCCGCGATCTGGGCGAATTCGATGCCGTACTGCGCAGCCTGGGATTGCAACGTAACGGCAAGTCAGGCACAGCCGCCCTGCCAATTTCGCTGGGCGGACAAATGGATTTTCATGGCTCATGGGCGGGCTCGCTTGTGAATCCGCGCTTTGCAGGCACAGTGAAGGCGACGCAGCTCGATTTAGAAATGCCTGCATCCATCACGGATAAAAGCGCGCCGCAAGGACAGGCGCAGACCGTGCATCTTGACTCGGTTGATGCCTCCGGCAGCTACTCCGCGGAGCGCATCGCGATTGATCGCGGCGAATTGCAGCGGGGCAACACAAAACTCGAAGTGAGCGGTGCGTTGACAGCATCAACTTTGCACATGCCCGCCGGCAAATCTCAAAAGACCGCTAACGGGAGCAATGCAGTACCGGTGTTCGATCAAAATGCGGTGCTGAATTTGCGTCTCAACGCGGCGAAGGTAAACGTTGATCAGGTACAGCCGTTCATCAAGGAGAAGTTGCCATTAACCGGAACGATCGATGCGCAGTTGCAAGTGGAAGGACCAGTTCGCACACCCACGGGCAGCGGTTGGGTCGAGCTTGATTCGGGCAGTGTGTACGGCGAGCCGGTGAATCGTCTTCGAGCGCAAGGGAAGATCGCCGACAGAGTGCTCAGCTTATCGTCGATTTCGATTGCCAGCGGCGCGGGTGCGATCACAGCGACGGGCAATTACGATCTGCAGTCGAAGCGTTTCCAGGTGGACGCGAAGAGCGCGGGCATCGACGTTGCAAAAATCGATTCCCTCAGCCGGCAGAATTGGGGAGCTACGGGCCGGCTGAGTTTTAACGTGAGTGGAACGGGCACGTTGGACGATCCGCAATTGCAGGGTGATGCATCACTGGCCAACCTTGAACTGGGCGGCGAGCCGGTTGGTGCTCTGCAAGTGAATGCGCACACGGTGAATCACGCACTGGTGTACGACATGACTACCCGGCTGGATACTGCGGCGCTGAACCTGCACGGCCAAACCACGCTCAAACCCGACTACACGACGCAGGCACGCATTGATTTTTCGCAATTCAATATTGATTCCATCCTGAGGCTTGCGCACATCAAGCAGTTAAGCGGTGAGTCTGCGCTTGCAGGCAGTATCACGCTGCAAGGACCGCTGGCACATCCTGAGCAACTCCGCGGTGACGCTCGCCTGCAGAATATCGTGGCGACAATTGCCGGCGTGCACCTGAAGAGTATCGGGGATGTGCACGCAACGCTGGCTAACCAGCGAATCCAACTCGATCCGTTGCATGTGACTGGAGAAGACACAGATCTGCGAGGGCAGGGAACGCTGGCATTGAATGGCGCGCGGCAACTCGATCTCGCGGCCAGTGGATCAGTGAATCTGAAGCTGGCGCAAACGGTCGACCCTGACCTGACTGCATCAGGAAACACAACTTTCCAGTTGGAGGCGCATGGGCCGCTGAAAGATCCTTCGCTGCAGGGCAGGATCGATATTGATAACGGGGCTATGTCGTTTGGAGACTTGCCAAACGGCTTGAGTCAATTGCGTGGCAGGCTGGAGTTCAATCAGGACCGGCTTGAAGTACGATCGCTGACGGCGATGAGCGGCGGTGGCCCATTAAGTGTGGGTGGCAATCTGTCGTATCAGCACGGAATATACGCGGACCTCTCGGTCACCGGCAAAGGCGTGCGTATTCGCTATCCGCAGGGCATCAGCTCACTGGCAGATGCCACGCTGCACCTGCAGGGTTCGCAGAGCAGCATGCTGCTCTCTGGCGATGTGCTGATCACGCGCTTTGCGATAAGCCAGGACATGGATTTTGCCGCGCTCGCCTCGCAGGCGAAATCCGCACAGGGCACGGCGCCGCCAAATGCGCCCACAAACCATGTGCGGCTGGATGTGCGCATTCACTCGTCGCCGCAGTTGAACTTCCAAAATGCATTCGCCAAGCTTGCCGGCGACGTGGACCTGCGGCTTCGCGGAACATTAGCCACGCCTTCGTTACTGGGCCGAGTTTCTGTGACAGAAGGCAATGCCATCATCGCCGGCACGCGTTATGAACTGCAGCGCGGTGATATTACTTTCACCAACCCGGTGCGTATTGAACCGATCATCGACTTGAGCGCAAACGCCCGCGTGCAGGACTACGACATCACGCTTGCGCTGCACGGAACTCCCGACAAGATGTCAGTTACGTATCGCAGCGATCCGCCGATGCCTGAGTCGGACGTGGTGGCGCTATTGGCGCTGGGGCGAACCGGTAGTGCGCAGCGGCTTTACACGCAACAGCAGGAACAGGCGCTTTCAAATCCCACCACGGACGCGCTGCTGGGCGGAGCGCTGAATGCCACAGTGTCAAGCCGCGTGCAAAAACTTTTTGGCGCCGGATCTGTGAAGGTCGATCCTAACTACCTCGGCCCGTTCGGTAACTCCACCTCGCGAATCATTGTCGAGGAGCAGCTTGGTCGTAACGTCACATTGACCTATGCCACGGACGTGAACACCACGGGACAGCAGCTGCTGCAGGCTGAAATCGCCATTAACCGGCATGTCTCGTTATTGGTTGCCCGCGACGAAGCGGGTGTTTTTTCGATGGTAGTGAAAGCCACGCGTAGGTACCGGTAACTTATAACCCGGTGCAGTTACGATAACTAGCTAACTAGCTCTTCCATTGGCTTTGCGCGCGGCCGACAGGCTTGTTTGCCCTTCCGGGTAAGCCACTCCAGCCAGAACATGAGTAACTTTTTCCCGTGATCCGTGTCTATTTGGACGGGTGATGCAATGGCCATGATCCTAAGTCGTTCCGGCCTGCATCAAAGGTCCAGTAGGAACGAGGAGGTTTTTGAAAATGCGAAATCTAGTAGGGAAGATTGAGACGATCCTCGCAACGGTCGTTTTTGCCGGAGCTGTTCTGAGCGCTCCTTTGGTTGCCAGCGCGTCGGCTGTGCCTGCCGGCGCACAGGTTCAGGCGGGGGATAACGTGACCTCTGCCGCACAGTCACGGTTGAACAAGAAGCAATACCAGAATGTTCATGTAACGGTAAATGACGGTGTTGCTACCCTGTCGGGAACCGTAGAACTTTACGAATACAAGGCCGACGCGCTGAAGTCTGTGTTGCACACCAAAGGCGTTAACGCAGTGCGTAACCAGATTGAAGTGACTGGAAATGTGTCGGACGCAGAGCTGCAGAAAAAGCTCTCTGACAAGCTGGCATACGATCGTGTCGGCTATGGCAACCAATTCGACGCCGTTTTGCTGAAAGTGAGCAACGGAGTGGTCACGATAGGCGGTCACGCTCATAACTATGTGAATCGGGACTCAGCGCTCGCTGTGGTGGCAACCACTCCTGGCGTAAAGGACATAGTTGACGAGCTTGAGGTCGATCCTGTCTCGCCGATGGACGACCAAACGCGTATGGCAGTTGCTCGCGCTGTTTACGGGTTCACGACGCTGAACAAGTACGCGATCGATCCCGCGAAACCGATCCGCATCTCAGTGCAGAACGGCCACGTGGAGCTCTATGGCGTGGTTGACTCAAAGGCTGACAAGGACGCTGCATTCATTCAGGCGAACAGCGTTCCTGGCGTGTTCAGCGTAAAGAACTATCTGCAGGTGGCGGGTCAACCCACCGAACGCCAATAAGCATGCGGCTGAACGGCTGAAGGCAAACACGTAAACGCAGAACGGCCCCGGAGCCAATTGCTTACGGGGCCGTTTTGCGGGCTTAATACTCGGTGCAAAGCAGCCGCGCAGGTGTCTCGTCTTCGTAGATCTGTGGAAACCGCGGGAGCGGCTCAAGGAAATAGTTGTCGGTCGCATCGTCGTTCACTGAGGAAACCTCGCCAATCAGCCCGTCACCATCGAGTGCGTAGAACTGGTGAAATAGATAAGGCGTTAGCGTGATGGATTCGCCCGGACCCAGCATGACAATGCCGCCAGCCTCAACGTTGCGCCGAACTCCGTCGCAGACCACCGTTATGGGTGACTGCTCGAATCCGCCGTCGAGTCCGCGATTATAAAGCTGCACTGCCAGCCGGCCCGTGCCGCCGCTGCCGCGGTTGATAATGTCCTCGGTTTTGCGCACATGATAGTGAAAGGGCGTTACCTGGTTTTCGCGCACATACATTATCTTTTCCGCGTAGACTTTGCCGCTGCCATCGGGTGGGCCGTTGCGCAGGGTAAAGAGCGTAAGGCCAAGCGCGGGAAAGTTGCCGGAGTTGAAATCCGTTACATCCCATCCGAGTTTGAAGGCGCGCAATTCTTCAGCCTCGCTGCCGCGCTGTTTCCACTCGGCGGGCGTCCAGTCTGCAAAGGGCGGTAGCACAAAGCGGTTCTCGGCGAAAAAAGTTGCGGCCTCGGTAATGCAGCGATTGACCTGCGATCTCTTCATCCTTCATCTCCGATGAGTCACACCAAGAAAGGTACACCGGCAAGGCTGCGCCGCGATAGCCGAGCGCACTCGACCGCCGTAGAATGATCCTTCGCATGAGATCCAGGATCAGTCCAAAGGCTCCGCTCATCGCCGTCAAGGTTATACACACCATGGTATGGGTGTTCTTTGTTGCATGTATCGCGGCTGTTCCAGTCACAGCGGCATTACACTGGTTCGACCTGGCAGGCGTGTTTACGGGGCTGGTGCTGCTTGAGTGCCTGGTGTTGGCGGTGAATCGCTGCCGATGCCCGCTGACCGATGTGGCCGTGCGCTATGCTCCGGAGGACGCGCCGAATTTTGATATTTACCTGCCAAGATGGATGGCCAAATATAACAAGCAAATTTTCGGAACCCTCTTCATTCTGGGCGGCCTGTTCGCGCTTGCGGAATGGGTGCTGGCCGCACGGTGAACGCGTGCAGCCACACTGTGGTGCTCAAGTACACTTGAGATAGAGCAAACATGGCTGGAATCCTTCATAAAATTCGCACCACTCTTGAAATGATCAAGTGGGAGCACTCGATTTTTGCGCTGCCGTTTGCGCTTACTGCGGTGCTGCTGGCGGCCAATGGTCTACCCGCGTGGCGCACGGTTGGTTGGGTGTTGGTGGCCATGGTTTCCGCACGATCGTGCGCGATGGCGTTTAATCGCTGGGCCGATGCCGATCTTGATGCGGCAAATCCGCGCACCAGCAACCGGGCCATTCCCGCCGGCTTGTTGTCAAAACAATTTGTGCTTGGATTCACGATCGTGGCCGGCTCGCTATTTGTGGGCGCCGCCGCGGCACTGAATCGGCTCACGCTTTATTTGTCTCCGCTGGTGCTGCTGGTGCTGCTTGGTTACAGCTACATGAAGCGGCTGACGCGCTGGTCGCACCTGGTGCTGGGACTTGCCCTGGGGCTGGCGCCTTCCGCTGCATGGATCGCGGTGCGCGGCAGTCTTGACCCGCGCATTCTTGTGCTGACAGCGGCGGTCACGCTGTGGGTGGGCGGGTTCGATGTGCTCTATGCCTGCCAGGATTTCGAACATGACCGTGAGGTGGGGCTGCATAGCCTGCCGCAAGCCATGGGAGTTGTGTCGGCGTTCTGGGTAGCGCGCGTAATGCATCTCACCATGCTCGCGCTGCTGGTTTGGTTCGGCCTGCTGTTCCACTTCAACGTGGCAGGCTGGATCGGCGTGGCCGCCGTGGCGCTGTTGCTGGGGTATGAGCACTCCATCGTCTCGCCGCGTGATCTGCGCCGCCTGAACGCCGCCTTCTTCACCATGAACGGCGTGATTGCGATGGTGTTCCTAGCATTCGTGGCTGTCGATCTCTGGCTGCGCAGCTGAAGCCCTGTAGTATGGTGCGAGGGATTACAGAAATCAACGTAAGACAGGAGCAACTCACGTCCGCATGAAGATCGCCATCCAGGGAGAACCGGGGGCATTCAGCCACGAGGCCGCATTAAAGCTGGTGCCGGGCGCGGAAATTGTGCCGTGCGCGCTTTCTGCGGATGTGTTTGCCGCGCTCACTGAAGCTCAAGTGGACGCCGCGGTAATCCCCATTGAGAACAGCCTGGCCGGTTCCGTGCTGGAACATTTTGATTTGCTGCTGGCGCACGACGTAAAAGTCGATCGCGAAACGTCGATCCGCATCCGGCACAATCTGATAGTGATTCGTGGCGCCGACATGAATGAAATCGACCGCGTGTATTCGCATCCAGTGGCGCTGGCGCAGTGCCGGCATTTTCTGGCCGAGCATCGCACCATGCGCGCTACCGCTTTTTACGACACCGCCGGCAGCGTAAAACATATCGTGGAGCAGCACGACCGCCGCGCGGCAGCCATTGCCAGTGCATCGGCAGCAGAGTATTACGGTGCGCAGATTCTTCAAGCCGGTATTGAAGACAATCCGGAAAACTACACCCGCTTTTTTCTGGTGCGGCGTGGGCCTGAGTCGCAGTCCGATCCAGAGGCCAATAAAATCAGCCTCGCTTTCTCAGTCGAGAATCGTCCGGGGTCGCTGGTGGCAGTGCTCAATGAGCTTGCCTCGCTTGGCACCAACCTGACCAAGATCGAGTCGCGGCCAGTGCATGGCAAGCCGTGGGAGTACATTTTTTACGTGGATTGCCAGATCAAATCGAGCGAGGAGTATTCGCTTGCTCTGGATGCGCTGAATCGGCACTGCGCGATGGTGAAGGAATTGGGCCGCTACAAAGAAGCGGAGATGTAGCAGCGGCGAACATCATTTTTGACTAAAACAAGAGGGGACGGGCCGCAGCCCGTCCCCTCTTGCTGTTGCAAAAAAAGTTATTTAGAAGTGATACGCAACGCCGACAACTGGATTGCTGATGTTATACCAGCGGTTGGCGCTCAACTGCGACAAGCCGAAGTTCGGAACCTTGGTCACCAGTCCGCGATATTCCACGCGGATATCAAAGCTGGGGCTGATTTCGTAGGCAAATCCAGCACCATACATGCCACCCACAGTAGTTTGCTGTTTCGCGTCTACGATGGTAGTGCCGGAGTTGCGGATCGGCAGAAAGATGAGCGCCGATGGACCCGCTTCAACAAAAGGATTGAAGTTCTTGAAAACGAAGGAGCGAACAAACGCGGCTGAGATTTCCTGCGTCCGGGTCAGCACCTTGTAATGGTTGGGGTTTACGTAGAAACCAATGCTGTTCTGGTAGGTGATGCCGTAGTTGGCTTCAAGTGCATTGGAGGGAGTAAGCATAAACCGGTAGCTGAGCAAGCCGCCGTAGGCTGGGGTGGAATTGACCTGAACGGTGGTGGAAGAAGCCTTGAACGGCTCAATCAACGCCGTACCACTAAGGCTTATGTCCTGACGGCTTTCCTGCGCACGGCCTGCGGCCACACACACGACCAGCAGTAAAGCTATTAAAGCGATCTTCTTCATTCGATCCTGATCCTCACGACTGCACAACCGTCCGGCTGGCAACAAGCTTTGGCAATTCCGGCGCGCCGGTACCTCCGGGCCCCGCTCTCAGCATTGTAAATGGCCTGACCGGGTCAAAAGGGGTTCAACGTCATCGGAATCTTCAGTTGGTGTTTAGACGCAAACACATGCAATCCGGCAGCGATGTCACCCGTGCCTTTCCACCTGGAAATAAAATGGTGGCCCGTTGAGCCGGGCAAGCTCTTTGAGGGTGTGCAGGAACGCTTTACCGGCATACGAAAGAGTGGCCGGGCGGCGGTGCACAAGACGCAGAACCCGGCGAATGTCGAGCTCATCCACAAAGACGCGGACCAGGTCACCGGTTTCGAGTTCGCGGGCCACGGCCAGGTGTGGCACCAGCGCCACGCCGTTGCCCATGGCCACAAATCGCTTGATGGCCTCAATGGTCGGCAGTTCGATGCCCATATTGAGCGGAGTACGGTAGCGCTGAAATGCCTCAATGACCTTGCGTCGCAGCGGCGACGTGACGTTGTGGGCCACAAAGAGCTCGCTACCAAGGTCGTTGATGGAGATCCGTTCGACCGAGGCAAGGGGATGATTGGGGCTGACAATGAAAGCGAGACTGTCGCCATAGACAGCGATGCTGCGAAATTGCGCCGGGTCAGGCTTGAATGAGACGACGCCAAGCTCGAATGTACGCAGGTTCAGTTCCTCGGGCACACGCGAGGCCAAAGTGCGGTGCACCGTTACATTCACATGGGGATACTCGCGGCGAAAGGCGTCGATGGCCGGCAGTAGATACATACAGGTGTATTCGTTGGCAGCCAGTTGCAGGTGTCCGCGTTCCACGCTCTTGAGCTCGCCGAGCGCGCTTGACGCTTCTCGCCGCAGTGCCAGCAACCGCTGTGCATAGTCACGCAGCAGAGCCCCGGCGGCTGTCAGCGAGCCATCGCGGGCGGCGCGGTCAAACAGCGATTCGCCCACGGATTCCTCAAGCTTGCGAATGACCTGGCTGATGGCAGGCTGGGTGCGATGCATGCGCACAGCGGCGCGCGAAAAACTACGTTCCTCGGCCACGGCAAGAAATGTTTCAAGCTGGTTAAGTTCCATGGATTTGCTCCCGTTTGGACCTGCGGCTTGACTGCCTTCATTATCATAAGCATTATTTATCGAAGCTACAAAAATAATAACTTTGCGTTATAGGCGTCTGATGCGAGAGACTGGAGAAGTCAGAGAAGGGCTTCCCCCTGACAGGCGAGTTCATGACTCAAAAACATGTAGTATTTTTCGACACCACCCTGCGGGATGGCGAGCAGTCGCCGGGCTGCAGCATGACGACGCAGGAAAAGCTGACTATGGCCCACGCGCTTGAGGATCTGGGCGTGGACATTATCGAGGCTGGCTTTGCCATGGCCTCGGAAGGCGACTTTGCGGCCATCGCCACCATTACGCAGGCCATTCGCAAGCCGCGTATCGCTTCGCTTGCGCGCGCCAAGACTGAAGACATTGAAATGGCGGCTCGCGCGTTGCAGTTTGCCGATCGCGCCCGCATTCACGTGTTCCTTGCGTCGAGCGACCTGCACCTGGAGTACAAGCTCAAGATGAGCCGCGCCGAAGCGCTTGAAACGTGCGGCGAATCAGTTCGTCTGGCGCGTTCGCTGGCGGATGACGTTGAGTTTTCGCCCGAAGATGCCACCCGCTCCGATCGCGATTTTCTGGTGGAGATGGTGCGTATTGCCGTGGAAGCAGGCGCAACCACTATCAATATGCCGGACACAGTTGGCTACACGACGCCTGAAGAGTACGCGAAAATGTTCCGCGATGTGCGCGAACGCATTCCCGCGATTGATGCGCAGGAAATTGTGCTCTCGTCGCATTGCCACGACGATCTTGGTCTGGCCGTGGCGAACTCGCTGGCCGCTATCGACGCAGGCGCGCGGCAGGTGGAGTGCACGATCAACGGCATTGGCGAACGCGCTGGCAACGCATCGCTGGAAGAACTTGCGGCGGCACTTTATGTGCGCCACGATCGCTACGGCGTTGAATCGTCAATCAAGCTCGACCAGCTCTATCCAACCAGCGAGGTGCTCGGCAACCTGATCACGTTCAAGCCGTCGCCGAACAAAGCGGTAGTCGGAGCGAATGCGTTTGCACACGAGTCGGGCATTCACCAGCACGGTATGCTGGCCAACCCGCTCTGCTACGAAATCATGACGCCGCAGCTGGTGGGCGTGGCCAGAACGCACCTGGTTCTTGGCAAGCACTCCGGCCGCGCTGCGCTTCGCCATCGTCTCGAGCAGCTTGGCTACACGCTGACCCGTGATGAGTTACAGCACGTGTACTACCGGTTTGTTGCGTTGGCCGATCGCAAGAAAAATATCTACGATCAGGATCTTGTCGGGCTGCTGCCCGATCAAATTCGTGAACGCAAACAGGAACCGGTAGCCGAGCTCGATTGAAACTCTCGTCAACAGTCGTGCTATGACGCGCAAATATCTGGTATGCGGCTGCGTACTTAACTGATCACTGTTCACTTTCTACTGAGGAAGCAATGAAGCTGAAGATTCTGGTTACGGCCGGAGACGGCATCGGTCCCGAAGTCACCAACGAAGCGGTTGCGGTGTTGAAGGAAATTGCCGCGCAGGGTGGCCACGATTTTTCATTCGACGAAAAGCGCATCGGCGGCGTGGCCATTGTGCAGGATGGCACGCCTCTTCCGAAAGAAACGCTGGATGCGGCGCTTGCGTCCGACGCGGTTCTGCTGGGCGCGGTGGGCGGCAACGAATTCAATTCGCTCGCGCCGGACAAGCGGCCTGAAGCTGGTTTACTGCAGATTCGCGCCGCGCTGGGCGGCTTTGCCAACCTGCGACCTTGCTTTTCGTTCAAGGAACTCACCGTCAACAGCCCCTTGCGCCCCGAAATCGTCGAAGGCACCGACATCATGTTCGTCCGCGAACTGCTCGGCGGTCTTTACTTTGGCAAGCCCCGCGAGTGGAACAAAGAAAAGGGCGAGTCGTGGAACACTATGCGCTATACCCGCGATGAAGTTGCCCGCGTGGCGCGTATTGCATTCAAACTGGCGCAGCGCCGGCGCAAGAAGCTGACCAGCGTGGACAAGGCCAACGTACTTGAGGTTTCGCAGCTTTGGCGGGCAACGGTGATTGAAGTTGCCGCGGAGTTTCCTGACGTGACACTGGAGCACCAGTATGTGGATGCGATGGCGATCCACATTATGAATCGCCCGCGCGATTTCGATGTAGTGGTGACGGAGAATTTGTTCGGCGATATTCTCACCGACGAATCCGGTGTGATTACAGGCTCGCTGGGCATGTTGCCTTCAGCCACAATCGGCGGCAAAGTGAATTTGTACGAGCCGGTACACGGCTCCGCGCCTGACATTGCGGGCAAGGGACTGGCCAATCCGCTGGGCGCAATTCTTACGGCCGCGTTGATACTGCGTCACTCCGGCGGCCTTGAGGCTGAGGCCGCGTTGGTTGAAGCATCGGTGCGCAAAGTACTGGAACAGGGATTCCGCACGCCTGATCTGGCGCGCGGCAACAAGGACGGGATCACCGTACTCTCGACAAAAGAAATGGGAGCAAAGGTGCGGGAGACAGTGAAAGAGCAGCTCGTAAATATTTAAGAGCTGTCAGCATTCAGCCATCAGCCCAATTCCGCTGAGCTGGAAAGTATCAATGAGAGTTGAGAAGACTTTACGCGAAATTGGTGGTGCATCGATTTCGCAAAACCAGAGCTGAAAGCTGATAGCTGAAAGCTGCATTCAGGAGTTTCAATGAGCAATCCGAAAACGTTATTTGAAAAGGTATGGGAGCAACATGTGGTGGTAGAGCCGAAGGGCGAACCCACATTGCTTTACATCGACCTGCAATTGTTGCACGAGGTCACTTCTCCGCAGGCGTTCGAGGGACTGCGGCTTGCCGGGCGCAAGGTTCGCAGGCCCGATCGCTCCATTGCAACCGTGGACCACAATGTGCCCACGACGCTTGAGGGCCGGCTGAATATCGTTGACCAGATCGCGGCCAAACAGATTTCCACGCTACGCCAGAACTGCGCCGATTTCGGCATCGAGCTCTACGATGTCGACTCGCGCCAGCAGGGAATTGTGCATGTCATCGGACCGGAATTGGGCATTACCAAGCCGGGCATGACGATTGTTTGCGGCGACTCGCACACATCGACCCACGGCGCATTTGGCGCGCTCGCATTCGGCATCGGCACCAGCGAAGTGGAACATGTATTGGCTACGCAGACGCTGCCGCAATCGAAGCCGCAGACCTTCCGCATTTCAGTTGAAGGCGAATTGCCGCAGGGCGTGACAGCGAAAGATGTGATTCTCGCCATCATCGGCAAGATCGGCACCGACGGCGCGACCGGTTGCGTTGTTGAGTATGCAGGCTCGGCTATTCGGTCGCTCTCAATGGAAGGCCGCATGACCGTGTGCAACATGAGCATTGAAGCCGGTGCCCGTGCAGGCATGATCGCTCCCGATGAAAAGACATTTACTTATTTAAAGGGACGCCAATTCTCGCCTAAAGGCGAGGCGTGGGACAAGGCTGTGGCAGAGTGGAGTAAGTTGCCATCCGATCCCGGCGCAAAGTTTGATCGCGAACTGGTGATCGATGCAGCTACGCTGGTTCCTTATGTGAGTTGGGGAACGAGCCCGGGCATGGTCGCTCCGGTTACAGCAAACGTGCCTGACCCGGCGAACGCCGCTACAGAGATCGATCGCAAGTCGTTTGAGCGCGCGCTTGAATATATGGATCTGAAGGCCGGCACGCCGCTGGCTGAGATCGAAATTGATCGCGTGTTTATCGGCTCCTGCACCAACGGCCGCATTGAAGATTTGCGCGCCGCGGCACGCGTGGCGGCAGGCCGCAAGGTATCGAGCCACGTAAGCGCGATGGTGGTTCCTGGTTCGCAGCAGGTGAAGGCGCAAGCTGAGAAGGAAGGCCTCGATAAGATCTTCCGCGAAGCTGGATTCGATTGGCGCGAGCCCGGCTGTTCGATGTGCCTGGGCATGAACCCTGACATTCTTTCGCCGGGCGAGCGCTGTGCCTCAACCAGCAACCGCAACTTTGAAGGCCGCCAGGGTCGCGGCGGCCGCACGCACCTGGTTTCGCCGGAGATGGCTGCAGCCGCCGCGATCGCCGGTCATTTCGTAGACATCCGCACTTGGGAAGTGCGGGAGGAGGTAACAGCTTAATGGAACCGTTTCGTACTCTTACTTCGCTCGCCATGCCTCTGGACCGCACCAACGTTGATACGGACCAGATTATTCCCAAGCAGTTTTTAAAGCGCATTGAGCGCACCGGCTACGGCGATTTTCTTTTCTTCGATTGGCGGCAGACGCCTGCCGGTGAGCCGATTTCGGATTTCGTTTTGAACGATCCGCGCTACAAGGGTGCGCAGATCATGGTTGCCGGCAAAAATTTCGGCTGCGGTTCGAGCCGCGAACATGCAGCGTGGGCACTCTCCGATTACGGATTCCGCGCGGTGATTGCTCCGACGTTCGCCGATATTTTTTATTCGAACGCAGGCAAGAACGGCATTGTGCTGGTGAAGCTGAGCGAGGAGCAGGTAGATGAGTTGCTGAAGAACGCCAGCACGATTCCGAATTATCGGCTCACTGTTTCGCTTGAAGCGCAGACAGTAACGGATGGACGCGGATTCAATGCAAGTTTCGAGTTCGATGCATTCCGCAAGTTCTGCCTGGTTGAAGGACTGGACGATATCGGCCTGACCCTGCGCCACGCGGCAGAACTCGACACGTTTGAAAAGCAGCACGACGCAGCAAATTGGTTGAAGGCGAAATAAGCCAGCTTTTAGCTGCTGGCTTCTAGCCTCTAGCTTTTTTGTGGCGACTTCAGGCTGCGATGCTAATCGACTGAGTTTGACGAAGGTAGAACTGAACGAAATTTAATCGCAGCACAAACGAGCTAGGAGCTAGTAGCTAAAAGCTAGAAGCTAGCAAACGAAGAGAGCTAAATGACCATCGAAGGAAAGCGCCAGAGTATTCCGTTGACTGAGGGCCCCAGCCGCGCCGCCGCGCGTTCTTATCTGCGCGGAGCCGGCTACGCAAAGGAAGATCTGCACAAGCCGATCATCGGCATAGCCAATACCTGGACTGAGATTGGTACTTGCAATGTGCATCTGCGCCAAGTGGCCGAGGCGTTGAAGGAAGGCATTCGTGAGGCCGGTGGCACGCCAATGGAGTTCAATACGATTACCATCTCCGACGGCATCACGATGGGCACGCAGGGAATGAAGGCTTCGCTGGTTTCGCGCGAAGTAATCGCCGACTCAATTGAACTCGTCGCTCGCGGAAATCTTTTTGACGGGTTGGTGGGCATTGGTGGCTGCGATAAAAATATGCCCGGCATCATCATGGCGCTGTGCAGGCTCGATATTCCCGGCATGATGCTTTATGGCGGTTCCATTGCACCGGGCAAATTGAACGGCGTCGATATCACGATTCAAAATGTGTTCGAAGGCATCGGATCGTTTGCCGACGGGCGCATCAACGAAGCACAACTTGAGGCGCTTGAAGCGAATGCTTGTCCGGGTGCGGGCGCATGCGGCGGCCAGTTTACCGCCAATACCATGGCCATGAGCGCTGAGATCATGGGTATCTCGCCGATTCAACTCTCCGGCGTTCCCGCAACAGCAAAAGACAAGCACGCTGCCACGCGCGAGGCAGGCCGCATCCTGATGGATGCCGTTCGCGCCAATCGCCGCCCTTCGCAGATCATTACGCGCAAATCTATTGAGAACACGATCGCCAGCGTAGCCGCCAGCGGTGGTTCCACCAATGCGGTGCTGCATCTGCTTGCCATCGCGCGCGAGATGGGCATCCAGCTTTCAATCGACGATTTTGATGTGATCAGCAAGCGCACACCGTTTATCTGCGACCTGACACCTGCCGGCAAGTATGTCGCTTCTGACTATCAAGCGGCGGGCGGATCGCGGCTGCTGGCAAAGCGCATGATCGACGCTGGATTCGCGGATGGATCGACGCTCACCATCAGCGGCAAATCTCTTGCCGAAGAAGCGACGCTCGCGCAGGAGACGCCGGGGCAGGTGGTCATCCACACCTTTGACAAACCGATCAAGCCGAATGGCGGACTGGTAATTCTGAAGGGCAACCTTGCGCCGGAAGGCTGCGTAATGAAGATTGCCGCAGCCGGCCGTTATGAGCATCGCGGGCCAGCGCGCGTGTTCGATTGCGAAGAAGATTGCTTTAAGGCAGTGCAGTCAGGCGGCATCAAACCCGGCGATGTAGTTGTCATCCGCTATGAAGGCCCGAAGGGCGGCCCAGGCATGCGCGAAATGCTGCAGGTAACGGCGGCCATCAGCGGCATGCCCGAGCTAAGTTCCACGGTGGCGCTGCTTACCGATGGCCGCTTCAGCGGCGCGACGCGCGGCTTTACCGCAGGTCACGTTGCTCCTGAAGCTTTCGTGGGCGGGCCGATTGCTGCAGTTCGCGAGGGCGACATCATCCATTTCGATATTGCCAACCGTAAGTTGGACGTTGAAATCAGCGATGCGGAAATGGCAACACGGCTCAAGGACTTTAAAGCGCCGGCACTGCGCTGGCCCAAGGGCGTATTCCGCAAATATGTTGACCGTGTCAGCTCTGCTTCGCTTGGAGCGACGACGTAGAGCAGCTATTAGCTGTTAGCTATCAGCTTTCAGCGAATGCGTCGAAGTTGCCAAATGAGTTGCATGATTTGGCAGTCTTGGTAGGGAACGAGAAAGAAACAGTCAAGCATTGAAGCAACAACAGGCTGAAAGCTTATAGCTGATGGCTGAGAGCTAAATAGGAGTCAACAATGGGAACTAAAACGAACGCAACGACAGCATCGGATCAGAACGCTCACCTGACCACGCCTACACGCCTGACTGGCGCAGAGATTCTATGGGCCACGCTGGTAGGTGAGGGCGTTACCGACGTATTCGGCTATCCTGGCGGCGCCATTCTTCCTGTATATGACGCGCTTCGTAAGTTCCCTATTCATCACATACTGGTGCGCCACGAACAGGGCGCCGCGCACATGGCCGACGGCTTTGCACGTGCGTCGGGAAAAGTCGGCGTGTGTCTTGCCACCAGTGGCCCGGGTGCTACGAATCTGGTTACTGGCATTGCCACGGCCATGCTCGATTCGATTCCAATGGTCTGCATTACCGGCAACGTTTCAAGCAAAGTGCTCGGCACCGATGCGTTTCAGGAAGTGGACATCACCGGCATCACGCTCCCTGTAACGAAACACAATTTTCTGGTTAGCCGAACTGAGGATGTGGCGAAGGCGGTTCGCGAGGCGTTTCAGATTGCCAAGTCGGGTAGACCCGGTCCGGTGCTCGTCGACATTACGAAGGACGCGCAGCAGGGAACCGCGATCTTCGATTTTGAAGCAGCTAAGCCAAAGCCTTATCGTCCGCATCCGATGCTTTTAGTGGAAGACTCAGGTCTGGCGCAGGCGGCAGAACTCATTCGCAGCGCCAAACGCCCGGTGATCCTTGCCGGCCACGGCGTGATCGAGTCGCAAGCCATGGAACAGATTCAAACCCTGGCTGAACGCGCACAGATTCCTGTTGCCCTCACGCTGCTCGGGCTCGGCGGATTTCCCGCGTCGCACGCACTCAATCTGGGCATGATGGGTATGCACGGCGAAGCATGGGTAAATCACGCGATTCAGGAAGCCGATCTGTTGATCGCCTGCGGCATGCGCTTTGACGATCGCGTGACCGGAACAACGGCAACCTACGCGCTGAAGGCAAAAAAGATTCACATTGAAGTGGACCCGGCGGAAATCAACAAGAACATCAAGGTGGATGTGGCGCTGATTGGCGATCTGCGCCAGGTGCTGGAGCAGCTGCTGCCACGTGTCGGCGGCCGCGATGGCTCTGCCTGGATCAAGGCCATCGAAGCGAGCAAGGGCGCTGTTTCAGTACACGACATCAAGAATCTTCCCGACTCCGGCCACCTGTACGCTGCGCATGTGATGCACGATTTGTGGCGCATTACCGGCGGAAATGCCATCGTCGCTACCGACGTAGGCCAGCACCAGATGTGGGAGGCGCAGTATTTCCATCACGAGCATCCACGCACGCTGGTTACATCAGGTGGACTGGGCACCATGGGGTTCGCGCTGCCCGCGGCCATCGGCGCTAAAGTCGCATGCAAGGACAAGGAAGTCTGGGTGATCGCTGGAGACGGCGGCTTCCAGATGACAGCGGCTGAGCTCGCCACCATCGTGCAGGAAAAACTCAAGATCAACATCGCCATCATCAATAACGGCTACCTGGGCATGGTGCGGCAGTGGCAAGAATTTTTCTACGAGAGCAACTACGAAGCCACACCGCTGGTAAGCCCTGATTTTGTAAAGCTGGCCGATGCGCACGGTATTCCGGGACGCGCCGTTCGCACCCGGGCTGAGGTTGAAGCCGCTGTTCAAGAGGCTCGCTCCAGCAACGGGGCGTTCCTGCTCAACTTTATGGTCGAGAAGGAAGATTCCGTTTACCCCATGATTCCTGCCGGCAGCGCGCTGCATGAAATGATTCGCCGGCCCGACAGCGACCCGCTCGAAGAAAGAGCGGACGACAAGTAATTAAAACAGCCTTTAGCTGCTAGCTACTAGCTTCTAGCTGCGTCATGCAGTTACAAGCCGAACAGGTTTCCAATGAGTTGGCTTGTCCCGTCCAGGTCGTTTCGGGGCGACTGACAAGCAGATGGAATACCGACCAAAAGCTAGAAACTAGGAGCTAAGAGCCAGGAGCCTGCCTTTATGCTGCATACGTTTGTTGCTTACGTTGAAGATTTGCCGGGCGTGCTTACCCGCGTGGCATCGTTGTTTCGCCGTCTCAACATCAACATCAACTCGCTGACGGTTGGCCGCAGCGAGCGGCCGGGACTGTCGCGCCTTACGCTGGTATGCGAGGCGTCCGGCGAGGCCGGCCATCGTATCCGAGCCAGCCTGTTTAAACTTGAGAATGTTGTTGATGTAGACGACATTGCACAGGCGCCTTCGGTCACACGCGAACTGGCGCTGATCAAGGTTGCTGCAACGCCTCAGACGCGCGGGCATATTTTCGATTTGGTTGAAGTCTTCCGCGCGCGCATCGTCGATCTCACTTCAGAGTCGCTGATGATTGAGATGACCGGCGTTGAAAGCAAGATCGAAGGCCTTATCGAAGTGTTGCGCGAAGACGAAGGCCGCATTCTTGAAATTTGCCGCAGCGGCAAGATGACTATGCGCCGCGGCCACCACACCAGCGGCGTGCTCCGAGCAATGGGCACCGTCGCCGAAACAGAGGTTGAGCAGTCCGCCGATGCAAGCGAAGACGACACGGCTGCCAAATTGAAGTAACAGGATTCACAGGCGACCCCACTTGAATTGAACCGAATCTCACTGCGCAAGCAAAAAGGAAAAAAAGAGAAATCATGGCCAAGACTTACTACGATCACGACGCTGACCTCTCCCTGATCCAGGCGAAGAAGGTAGCGATCATCGGATACGGCTCTCAGGGGCATGCCCACGCCCTCAACCTGAAGGATTCCGGCGTGCAGGTCAAGGTCGGCCTGTCTGCAACTTCCAAGTCCATTGTCAAGGCACAGAAAGCCGGCCTTGAAGTGGATACGGTTGCCAACGTTACCAAGTGGGCCGATGTGGTCATGGTCCTGGTTCCCGATCAGACCGCGGCTAAACTCTACGCCGAAGAGATTGGACCGAACCTGAGCGCGGGCAAGCTGCTGATGTTTGCGCACGGCTTCAACATTCATTTCAAGACCATTGTTCCGGCAGCGGGCATTGACGTGGGCATGGCCGCTCCCAAAGCGCCGGGCCATCGCGTGCGCGAGGTCTTCACTGAAGGCGGCGGCGTACCGGGCCTCATTGCCGTTCATCAGGACGCAACCGGCAACGCTCATGCGCTTTGCCTCAGCTATCTAAAGGGCATTGGCTGCACGCGCGCCGGCGTGCTTGAGACTACGTTCAAGGAAGAGACCGAGACCGATCTCTTTGGCGAACAGGCTGTTCTTTGTGGCGGCGTCAGCGCGCTCATCAAGGCTGGATACGAAACTTTGACCGAAGCCGGTTATCAGCCGGAGAGTGCCTATTTTGAAGTTCTGCATGAGCTTAAGCTGATCGTCGATCTGATCTATCGCGGCGGCCTGGCATACATGCGCTACAGTATTTCGGATACGGCCGAGTGGGGCGACTACGTCAGCGGCCCGCGCGTGATCAACGAGGAAAGCAAGAAGGCGATGAAGCAGATCCTCACTGAAATTCAGGACGGAACATTTGCCAAGCGCTTCCTCGCCGACCAGAACTCCGGCCGCAAGGAGTTCCAGGCCTTCCGTGATGCTGAAGCCCAGCATCCCATCGAGATCGTCGGCAAAAAGCTGCGCGCAGCCATGCCGTTCCTCGATCCGGTCACCGAGGAAGAAGTCGCCAAGAACCGCTAAGTTGCACCCTGGGACGAAACGCCGGACGGCTTCGATGCTGTCCGGCGTTTCCATTTGCATCCCGTGCTGTTGTCGTGCGGGATACGAGAGCGCAATTTTCGCTGCCGGTGAACCTGCCTTCGGATAGATAAAAGATAAGGATGAAGCGCGGGTGCGCGGCGCGGCGAGCAAGCTCAGGCTTGTAGAATCGAGCTATATCCCGCCTTGATTCCGGCATGGAGGCTACTTGCTTTACTGGCTGCTGTACGAAAAGCTGTTTCCGTTCTTCCATCCATTCCGGATCTTCCGCTATCTTACTTTTCGCACTGCTTTCGCTTCGTTGACTGCGCTCATGATCGCGCTGTTCATTGGGCCTTACGTCATTCAGAAACTGCGCGAGTTCCAGATTGGCCAGTATGTCCGCGAAGATGGGCCGCAAAGCCATCTCAAGAAGACAGGCACTCCCACGATGGGCGGCGTGCTCATCACAATAGCCATTCTGCTGCCCACAATTCTGTGGTCCGATCCTGCCAATCCGCTGATTTGGATCACGGTATGTTCGACGTTCGCATTCGGCGCCATTGGATTTGCAGACGACTACATCAAGGTAATCAAGCGGCGCAGTCTTGGACTCACCCCGCGCGCCAAGCTGTTTTACCAATGTCTGGCCGCTGCGGGTGTGGCAATCGCGCTGGTCGTTTTAACGCAATTCAAAATGTTCTCGACGCAAATGTCGGTGCCGTTCATCAAGAGCCTTCGTCCCGATATGCTGTGGCACTGGCCCATGGCCATCCCGCATTTATATTTCCTCGCTTTTCTGCCGTTTATCCTTGCGGTCATTCTGGTTTTGCTTGGCTCAACCAACGCGGTGAACCTGACCGACGGACTGGACGGGCTGGCGATTGGATGCACCATTATCGCGGCAGGCGCGTTGACCGTGCTCACCTATGTAAGCGGTCACGTGGTGTTCGCCGACTATCTCGAATTGCAACGCATGCCATTGGTTGGCGAACTGACCGTTTTTTGCGGGTCGATGGTTGGCGCTTCCATTGGTTTTCTCTGGTACAACGCACATCCGGCTGAAATATTTATGGGAGATGTAGGTTCGCTGGCGCTGGGCGGAGCTATCGGCACGGTAGCCATCATCATCCGGCAAGAGTTGCTGCTGCCGTTTATCGGCGGGGTGTTCGTTCTTGAGGCGCTTTCGGTCATACTGCAGGTGGGCAGCTACAAGCTGCGCAACGGGAAGCGAATCTTTAAGATGGCGCCGCTGCATCATCACTTTGAGCAACTGGGCTGGAGCGAGTCGAAAGTGATTACCCGGTTCTGGATTATGGCGCTGGTGTTTGCACTGTTTGCACTTACTACTCTCAAACTGCGGTAGTCCCGCGCGCGCCTGCCGCTCCCGCGGTGCACAATAAAAGTACGCGGGCCAAGGATGAGATTTGCATGATGGAACTCAAAGACAAAAAAGTTCTGGTGGTTGGGCTGGGAAAGTCCGGCCTGGCGGCAGCCCTGTTTCTACGCCACAAAGGCGCGCAGGTCACGGTGAGCGACGTGCGCAGCGCCGAAGCGCTGGCCAGGGATATTCCCGCATTGCTTGAAGAAGGAATTATGGTTGAGGCCGGCGGCCACGGCCTGCTCACTTTCCGGCGTCAGGATTTGATTGTTGTCAGCCCCGGGGTTCCGCTGGACACGCCTGAACTTGAGCAGGCGAAGGGCTTTGGCCTGCCCATTATCGGCGAAATGGAACTGGCTGCGCGCTTTCTTAAGGGAAAAATGCTGGCCATCACAGGCTCCAACGGAAAAACAACAACGACCGCACTGGTGGGCGAGATTCTTGTAATGGGCGGCTTGCCTGCGCTGGTCGGCGGCAATATCGGCGTACCCGTCATCGAACTTGTAGAGAAGAGCAATGAAAACACATGGTCCGTGGTTGAGGTCTCCAGCTTCCAGCTTGAAAGCACCATTGAATTCCATCCCAAGATCGCTGTAATCCTGAACATCACTCCCGACCACCTTGACCGCCACGGCACATTTGAAAACTACGCGCGCGCAAAGGAACGCATCTTCGCGGCCATGGATGAGCACGATTGCGTGGTGCTGAATGCCGACAATTCTCCCACAGTTGATGCCGCGGCCCGCACGTCCGCCAAAGTGTTCTGGTTCTCGCTTGAACATCCGGTTGACCAGGGTGCATGGCTTGAAGAGGGGTCGCTGGTGTTCCGCGGCGCAAAGGACGCTGAGATTGAGAAGGTCATGCCGCTCAAGAGAATTCCGCTGAAAGGCTCGCACAACGTTGAGAACGTGCTGGCGGCCGTAGTTGCGTCACGGCTCGCAGGCGTGCCTGCTGAAACCATTCGGCGCGCGGTCGAGGGGTTCCAGGCAGTGGAGCACCGGTTGGAATACGTCGCCACGGTAAATGGCGTGGAGTTCTACAACGACTCCAAGGCCACCAACGTGGACGCTACGGCCAAGGCGATTGCCGCTTTCTCATCCGGCGTTCATCTGATCATGGGCGGCAAGGATAAGGGCTCACCCTACACGGTCCTGAATGATCTGCTGCATGAACGGGTGCGCGCCGTGTACACCATCGGATCGGCAGCGGCCAAGATCGAATCGCAGCTTCGCGGAGTGGTTCCCGTTCTTGCTTGCGAGACGCTGGCAAAGGCAGTAAGTGAAGCCGCTGGCAAGGCTCGGCCCGGCGAAGTGGTGCTGCTGGCTCCCGCATGTTCGAGCTTTGACCAGTTTGAAAACTACGAACATCGCGGACGCGTTTTCAAGGAACTCGTCGCCGAGCGGGGATGGAAAACATGGCAGCCCGCATAGGCGTCGACAAATGGCTGTTCTTTACCACGCTGCTGCTTGTCGTGGTCGGCCTTGCCATGGTTTTCTCTGCGTCGGCGGTGGTTGCGGAAGCTAAATATCACTCTGAATTTACTGACGTGGGGCGGCAGGCGATCTGGGCGCTGGCGGGTGTGGCGGCCATGCTTGTGCTCATGAACATCGACTACAGCTTTTATAAAACGACGAAATTTATATATCCGGCTCTGAGCATCACAACGCTGTTGCTGGTCTCGGTGTTCTTCATTCCCGGTTCGCACAATACTCATCGCTGGATTCGCTTTGGCGGGCACTTTACCTTTCAGCCTTCTGAGATTTCCAAGCTGGTGCTGGTGCTTTTTCTGGCATGGTTTCTGCACACCCGGCTCGACACCATGCGCGACTGGAGAAATACCCTGTTGCGCGCCGCCATCATCCCCGTAGTGTTCATTCTGCTGATTGTGAAGCAGCCCGATCTTGGCACGTCGCTGGTACTGGCAGGCGTAACAGGCATGCTGCTGTTGCTGGCAGGGATGGAGTGGCGCTATCTTTTCGGCGCGATGATTGCGGCCCTGCCCGGGCTGGCCTTCCTGCTCCTCATGGTTCCCTGGCGGCGCGACCGCATGCTGGTCTTCCTGAATCCCAACTGCGACTCGAAAGATGCCGCCGGCGCAAGTTACCACGTGTGCCAGTCGCTCATTGCGGTAGGCAGCGGCGGCTTTAGCGGTCGCGGATATATGGAAGGCATGCAGAAGCTGTTCTATCTGCCGGAAGCTCC
>Ga0265314_10001812_pt1 | contig 23041 bp, 17 predicted proteins | sample 4126metaG_FD_203106 | JGI IMG/M metagenome (GOLD analysis project Ga0265314, IMG submission 203106) | Rhizosphere microbial communities from Carex aquatilis grown in University of Washington, Seatle, WA, United States - 4-1-26 metaG | ecosystem: Host-associated > Plants > Roots > Rhizosphere >... | reverse complement strand
CCGCGGAGAACATGTCGCCTGGGATTCACTCTGCTTTGATTATTCCAAGTACGAAGTCCAGCGGTTCCTGCTCTCAAACGTCCGCTACTGGCTCGAGGAATTCCGCTTCGATGGTTTCCGCTTCGACGGCGTCACCTCGATGCTCTATCTCGACCACGGCCTGGGCAAAAAATTCTCCAGCTACGACGAGTATTTCACCCTCAACACCGATGGCGACGCCCTTGCCTATCTGCAACTCGCCAACATCGTCGCTCATGCCGTCCGCTCTCCCGTCACCACCATTGCCGAGGATATGTCCGGCATGGTCGGCACGGCCCGGCCGGTCGCGGAGGGCGGCATCGGTTTCGATTACCGCCTTGCCATGGGAATTCCCGATTACTGGATCAAGCTCCTCAAGGAAAAAACAGACGAACAGTGGACCCTCAACGAAATCTACCAGATGCTCCTGAACCGGCGGCAGCACGAAAAGCACATCGGTTATGCCGAAAGTCACGACCAGGCGCTCGTCGGCGACAAGACTCTGGCATTCTGGCTCATGGACAAGGAAATGTATTTTTCCATGAGCAAGTTCATCCAGAACCTGACCATCGACCGTGGCCTCGCCCTTCACAAAATGATCCGCCTGATCACTTTCGCCCTCGGCGGCGAGGGTTACCTGAATTTCATGGGCAATGAATTCGGTCATCCCGAATGGATCGATTTCCCCCGCGTCGGCAACAACTGGTCCTATCAGCACGCGCGGCGGCAATGGTCCATCGTCGATGCCGAGCACCTGCGTTACGCCGGCCTCAACAATTTTGACCGGGCCATGCAGATGCTCGACGAGCAATTCAACCTTCTCGAAGATCCGTTCATCCAGCAGCTTGCCTGCCACGAAGACACCAAGCAGCTGGTTTTCCGCCGGGGCCCGCTGGTTTTCGTTTTCAATTTCCATCCTACCGAAAGCTACGTCGGCCTGCGCATTCCGGTCCCGGACGCGCGCGATTATCGCGTCGTCCTCAACACCGATTCCCGCCAGTTTGAAGGCTTCGGCCGCGTGCCGGAATTCGCCATGTACCCGAAGCAGTCCACCGCCATGTACGGCCAGCCGCAGTCTCTCCAGCTTTATCTGCCGGCGCGCAGCGCGCAGGTGCTTGCCCCCATCTGACACGAATTACGGACGGGGAAGCCCCAGGCTCTTTTGCAGAATCAAAAACAGATCGTTGGCATCCGTCGGCTGCGGCGTGGCCCAGCGCGATCTGAACACGAGCTTCGGCACCGCATTCCCGCTCTGGTCCGGCAAGATTGTGTCGCCATAAATCCGGATTGACGTTTGCATGTACCGGCCAATCCAGGGATCGGCAAGGGCCGCATCAAGTTTCGCCTGCCCGAGCAGTTCAACCGCCTTGGCTTTCGCACTCTCCAGACTCTTGGGATGCCAGAGGTCATGGCCCGGCTCCGGCGTGAACATCCAATCATCGAACACGGCAAAAGAACGCCGATCAGCAACCCATACCGCCATGCCCAGCCGCGCCAAGTCGCACGAGTCCTTGAATTCATCCACCTGCCGCGAGATATAGGGATTGCACTGGGTGTTCAGGGGCGCGGGACACAACGCGAACGCCAGCTTCCCGTGATACCGTGCCATCACTTCTTCCAGCATCTCATGGGTCTTCTGGCAATGCGGGCATTTGTAGTCAAACAGGAGTGTCACCACGTACGGAGCGTCCGGCGAACCAACCAGCGGCACCGCATGCGGATCAAGCGCCGGCAAGCCATTCTCCCGCATCTCTCCGCCCTTATACACATTTTGCGGAGTCAGTAACACCTGCGTCACGGCCAAGATCCCCGCCAGCCCCAGACCAACCACCGGCAGCACCACCGCCGGCAATCGACCCACCCCGCGCCCCGCAAGCGCTCGCGCGAGAACGAGCACCGCAAGAAGCAGCCCCGTGACATGAGTCGCCATGCAATAAGGGCACAGCGCTCCGACCATCCATCGCTGCACGATAAAAAACCACACCGCACTCCCCGCCGCCGCCCCAACCAATACCAGCATCGCACCCCACGCGAGTTGCCGGTCCCGTTCCGCCGTGGACGGTCCCACAAAAAAACTCGCCACCAGCAGCGCCAGGTAAACCCCCGCCGCCAGACCGCTCACTGGCAACACCCCGCCGATTGCCGACCACCGGCTGCTGAGCACCTCCTGGCAAGAACTCCCCCCGCCGCACCCAATCACCGTTCCCCCCGTCAGATAGTGCCAGCTTAGATAAGCACAAAGTGCCAGCGCAAGGGCGCTCAGGCCCGTCAGGCCCCATCGCCACCACGGCCAGGACCGGACCAGCCCCGAGTTCTCCTGGGAATCGTCCAACGTTCAGATGCCCTTATTGAGGTCGCTGGTTGGGTGCACCGGGCGTGGGCGATTGTAACTGGAAATCGGCGCAGTTGCTGTCAGTATCCGCACCGTCCGTGACACGCCCCGCACTCCTGTTGGGAACTGCCACTGCCGGCGCGGTGGCCGCCGGAGCGCCCCGCCCCCGGCCAAATCCACCACGACCAAACCCGCCGCGCGCCGCTGCCGGAGAGGCGACGCTGCATCCGCTTCGGCCGGAACCTCCCGCCGCCTGGTACCCCTCTGCGGCCCAGGGATCAACCAGCCCGCCGTAGTTCAGGCTGTCAACGATCAGCCCCGCCGCATCGCGCAGCACCATGTTCCCGGCGTTGCTGAGCGCCGGCCCGCCGAACCACTGGTTGGCCGCTCCCTGGTACCCTTCGATCGTGACCGCCGCATCGCGGACCGCCGCATTAATCGCGTGCTCGCCCGCAAGCGCTCCATCAATCGTGATACCAACACCCAGCGGCTGGACCGGTTCATTGCTCATGTGAACAAACGCCGTCGCCGGCTGAAAGCTGATCCCGGTTCCCCGGGCACTCATCGGTAGGTTTGCGGCATGATTGAATTTCAGCGGAGCCGAAAGATGGACCGTCCCCTGAGCCCCCGGTCCTCGCCCAAATCCACCCCGGCCGCCCGGGCCAGGCCCGGCGCCGCCCGGTGCCACGGCAGCCGGAGGCGCCTGCGTCTCCACCGCCGAAACCGTCACCGTCTCAATCCCATGGTCCACGCTGGCGATGTCCAGCGTAAGCTTGTCGCCCGCCTGTATATTTGCGACGTTCTTCACCTGGATGCTGGCGTCGCCGGCTTTCGCATCGGCTCCAAGCGCCGTCTGCGTCCCGGGCTTGCCCACCTCCGTGATCGTCGCCACCTCATATTGCTCGATTTCCCGGGCCACCGCAGGCCCGCTCGTGCCGTACCCGATGGCGATCTTGTCGCCAACTTCAAATCCGGCCACGCTCGCCACCGGCACGTTCGTTGAACCTGTGGGAATCGTGAGCGTCGGACCATCCGGCAACGGCTGCCACAGCGTCGTCGGGGCGCTCGCCGCTCGCCCAATGCTCGCAATCTTGTGCGTTTCCTTGCCTGAACCGGTGTCGATTTCCACCGTATCGCCCACATTCATGCCCGCCGCGCTCCGGACATAAAGGGTCGTATCGCCCTTATGAGCGGGGATCGCCAGGCCGGAGTCGGAAAGTCCGAGGACATAAAAGCTCTTCGCGGCAACTTTGGTCCCGGCCGGAATCGTCACCGCCGAAAAAATCGCCTGCTGGGTCGCATGTTCGGTGAGCGTCCAGTTGGAAACGTCAACGTCACTTTCTCCGGCGTTGTACAACTCGATGAAGGAATTTGTCGCGTTCGAAGGCGTATTGGAGCCCACCGCAAATTCATTGATCTTGATCGGGCTCACATTCCGCACCTTCTCCACGGTTTTCTCGGTCTGCTTCTGCCCGCTGGCGGTCGTCCACTGGACGCTCCCAACAAGATCCCCGTTGAACGCCGTGGTTCCTGAGGTCACCTTGAAAGGCACAACTGCTGTCGTCCCCGGAGGAAGTCTGTCGATGGATGCACTGCTTCCGTCGGCAACGCTCGTCCACCCGGCCGGCGTCGTGATGCTCAGGGTCACCCCGGTCAACGGCGCCTCGGTGGTGTTGGTGAAGGACACTGCGATCTGCTGCGTCGATCCCGGTGAAAATGTCTGCAGCCCCGGCGGAGTCGCTATTTGCGCCGCCGGCCCGATGGCCACCCGCGCTTCCTCATAGCGCGCCGCAACAATATTCGCCTGCACCTTCTGATCGGTAGCATCCGACGGAAACGTCTTCGCCGCCGTCATTGCGCCTTCATAAAACGTCCCCTGCGAACCATTGCTGTTGTCGCCGCCATTCCCAAGAAGAATTCCGCCCTGTTTGCGCATCGGGTCGTACGAATTGTTGACCCGTGGCCCATCAAACATCACCTGCAACTCGCCTTTTTGCGCATCGCCCCCAAGCGACGTCCAATGGTGCGCTTCGCCCTTGGCCATCCCGGTGACAAATCGCGCCTTCATGTTCGGCAGCCCGGCGCAGTTCTTGTCGCTTCCATCCGCGTTTACGCAACCCACCAGGTTGTTCTCCTGGTCGGTCATCACCCACGGCCCGGGAGGCGGACCGTGATACCAGTTCCCTGCACTTCCGAAGTAGGTGGTTTCCATTGTCCCGTTGCCGTCGTCGCGGCTGTCGGTCTCGGCGTTCCCATAATCAAAGCAGCAGCCGGAATTGTAATGATGCCCGTTGACTACCCAGTACTGCCCTTCTGACTGATCATCAACCGCCGTCCCCTTGGCGTTGTTCCAGCGCAGCCCCATCCCCGGCTCAATAAACACGCCGTACACCTTGTGCCCCATGATCGTGATCGGCGCCATGTCCGCCACCGGCAGATTGTTCGCCCCTCCCATCGCCGGCCCGGAAAAATTGCCGCGCGGCGCCTGGATCAGGTTGTTGCCGTGTCCGGACTGATCATAAAGCGTCGTAATCCAGCAGACCGTATTGGCACAGAACGTGTCCTGCACCGCGGCATCGGCATATCCGCCACCATCCGTCGCCGACGGCTGAACGACGCCAATATCCTGCGTCTTGCCATCCGATTGCCGCATCACCTGGTAAAGTGGGCCGTTGTAGGAGGCGTACATCGCACGCGTGCTGCTGTGGGCCGCCACGCACGGCGCATCACCCGCGGCATAAACATCACAAGGCCCTTCCGGCCGCGAGACTCCGTTCCGCCCCGCCCCGGTTTGCTGCGCCAGGATCAGCGCCGCCGGCGGCAGCGCGAGTGCGAGTATCAGCATCACCCCGAGAGGGATTTTCGTCTTCATTTTTTCTACGCCTCTAAAAACAACTCGTTTCTGTCAGACTTGCGCCCGCAACTGCCGCGAACGCCCACCAGTTTACTCCGCTCTGCCTGAACAGCAACCAATTCCTTAAGGGCGTTCAATTTATGCGGGCGCCCTGGATCTTTCAGTCTCCCTTCTCGATCAAATCGCCACTCCGAGGGCCCCATAAGAATCGCCTCCCGTTTCAAACGCAGCTCCCAAATCGTCCTTTTATTTTTCGCCATATGCTGCGAGAATGGCGGGTCTAATGCGTTGAGCACCTGAGGGAATGCGCCGCAGCGATAGCCGCGCGGCGCCGCTTTTCGGCCGTTGCGTACCCCATTCGCTCATCACACGCCTGAAGTTCTCCGCTTACACACGGGAACCAATCGGGCCCTCATGCGTCAAAGGAAGTGAGCCGTGGAACAACCACTGGCTTCAAAATCAGGTTCCGCTCCTCCCGCGCCGCTGGTGGCAGGCGGTGTTGCCAGGCAAGGGAAAATGCAGGATCCGGGCGCCCCCGCAAAAGCGCCCATCGAGAGCCTGTCGTTTCAGGACGGCCAGACCCTCGCCCAGCTTCGCCGCGGCAATTGGGCCGCCATGGAGCAGCTCGTCGGCCGATACCAGGACCGGCTCTACGTCACCATCCTCCGGATGGTCAATCACCCGGAGGACGCCGCCGATCTCGTGCAGGAGACTTTTGTGCGGGCCATGCAGGGCCTGTCGGCATTCGAGGGAAAGTCCTCGCTCTACACGTGGCTTTTCCGGATCGCCGTAAACCTCGCGATCAGTCACCGCCGCGCCAGCCGCTATCGCTCGGCCGTCAGCCTCGAACAGGGGCGTGAGGAAGAAGACGGCATAAATCAGCAGGCGGCCGGCCTCCGGCGGCAGCTTGAGCAGGACACGGAGGACGATCCCGCCCGGACCGCCGAGCGGAACATGGAATACGAGCGGCTGGTCGCCGCCATCGCCCGGTTGGACGGTGAATTTCGCGCGGTGATCGTGCTCCGCGACGTTGAGGAATGCGATTACGAGCAGATCGCGGAAATCCTCGACGTCCCCATAGGCACCGTGAAATCCCGGCTCTTCCGCGCCCGCCTCGCGTTGCGTGAGGCAATAGCGGCCGCGGACAAGAAGGCCGGCTGATAAGGCTGTAGTTCGCCCGCCACTGGCGGACGCTGATGGATGCAGTAATGATCGATATTCCTGAAGAACTTCAAGAACGCATCGCCGCTTACCTGGATGGTCAGCTTCCCGCTGCCGAGGCGGCCCGGCTCGAAGTCTATCTCGCCAACACCGATCCCGCGCTTGTGAACATGGTGGTCGGCATGCTCGCAGATAAGGTGCAGGTCCGGGCGATGCCCCGGCCACGCCCCCCCGCGGATCTCGCCCAGCGCATCATGGAATCCGTGGAACGCGGCAGCCTGCTTAAGGATGTCGAGCACCTCGCCGGTACCCGGCGCACCTGGTGGCAATCGCGCGCCGCGATCGCCGCCGGCCTGGCCATTGTCCTCGGCGGATTTTCGTATCTGGTAATTACCTCCGTGGTGCGGCAGCGCCCGCCGGAATTTGCCGCCGGCGGCGCCGGACCACACGCCCCCTCCACGATTCCCTCCGGCTCCGAACCGCAATTGGCCTTCGATTCCCAAAAGGGCTTCGAAAAATCATTGCGAGGCGTGCCTTCTCCAGAGAATACGGATCGCCTCCTCGGCAAAGATGAAGGAAGTAATTCGCCGGCGCCCGCTGGCGGCATCGCCATGGGCCCAGCACCAGATCGCGACGCTGTGCCCCCGACGACCGGAGATCGCAAGATCCCGGACGTATTGCCGGATCTCGAACGACAGGCCGCCGCCGCTGCGCCAGCCGCGGCATCCGCCCCCTCACAAGCAGCCGAAGGCCTCGCCAGCAGACCCCCTTCCCCGCCTCCCAGTCCCGCCGCATCCAAGCCTAATCTCGATGAAACCCAGTTGGCTTCGAGCGCACCAGCCATCGATCTGCCGGACGCGGCCCGGCGCACGAGGGAAACCACAACCGCCCCATCGGCAATAGCCGTCGCTCCGGCGCCGGCCTCCCCAGCCCCGGCCCTCGCAGCCGGGACGCAAAGTGCGCCTGCCAGTACTTCGTCCAGCCCCGCGAATCGTGGCCCCCTCGCCAGTGCCGGCGGCGGATTCGGGGGCGCGGGTGGCGGAGGCGGCGGTGGATTCAGAGGCGGAGGTTTCGGCGGGGGTGCGGGCGGTGGTGGCGGTGGATTTGGAGGAGGCGGTGGCGGATTCGGGGGCGGACGGGGAGGCCGCGGTGGGCGCGGAGGCGCCGGTCGTGGCATCGGAAGCGGAGGACCGGGAGGTGCGGCGCCCCCAGCGGCTCAAACCCTCACTCCCCAACTTGCACTTGCTCCCACCGATACCGCTACGCCCCAGACGCTTCCCGCCAGTGCGGAAAACGCAACCCATGCCCTGGACGCTCTCGCTTCCAATGGAACCGGCGCACCGCTTGTCATAAGTCTGTCGGCCACGGCAGACGAAGATTTCTCGCGACTTCTGACCGCGCTCGGGGCCGATAGCGCTGCATCTGTCGGCCGTCCCGCGAATGCCGGCGGCGCTGATGCGCAAAGTAGGCTCGCGGCCTCCAACGGCGCGAACCATCGCGCAGTCGAACTCAACGACAAGGGCGTCGTCGTCCTCGAGGATAAAGAGCTTCGCAGGGCGGAAGATAACAGCAATTCGACGGGCGCACCGGCGACGTTCAATCAGAGCGCCACCAGCACGCTTAACCAGGCGCTCCAGCATGGCGGCCCGTTCAGAGTGTCACTGACGCATTCCCAGCTGGAATCACTGACCCGCGACTTCCACGTGAGCGCGCTCGCCCGCGGGAACGACGTATACGTCTTCGCGGCCGCCGGGGACAAAATGCCGCCGGGCGCAGATGCCCAGAGCCGCGCCACCCTGCTTGATCGCGCCGGCCTCGCAACAAAAGCCCAAGCCGACGGCACTATCGATATCCGCAACGGAAACCTGGGCACTGTGGCATCCGGAGCTCGCTCCACCACCGGCGCTCTCCCCGGCACTCAGCCCGCTTCCTCTGAAACCATCGAATGTGTCATCGTCATGTCTCCGCCGACGCCCTCTCCCTGATCCATACCACCGCCGCGTCTCGTGCCGACGCATTCCCACCCGCTTGCCTTTGGCTATACTGCCGCCATGAATATCGTCCTCATCGGTTATCGCGGCAGCGGCAAGAGCAGCATCGGAAAAAAACTTGCCGCCAAACTCTGGCTCGACTTTGTCGATTCCGATGCGCTCATCACGGAGCGCGCCGGCATGACCATCCGCGAAATATTCGAAAAAGAAACCGAAGCGGGCTTTCGCTCGCGTGAGAACGCCGTCATCCATGAACTCGCCGGGCGCGACAACCTCGTCATCGCGGCCGGTGGCGGCGCCGTGCTCAATCCGGGGAACGTCGAAGCACTCCGGAAAAACGGCAAGATCATCTGGCTCCATGCCGAACCCGCGGTCCTGCACCAGCGCATAGAGGCCGATACCGCAACCAGCGCCACCCGCCCGAACCTCACCGCATCCGGCGGGCTCGACGAAATTAAAACGCTCCTCACTCAGCGCATGCCCATCTACAAATCCGCCGCCCAGGTAACGCTCGACGTCACGCATCTTTCGATTGATGAAGCCGCCGTGCGCCTCGTGAGCCTCATTTAGGACGCTGCCCGCACCATTATCGGACACCCCGCCGCAACGCCCGAAAATCTGATGTCGGGTCCCTGCTCCGGACGATATCCACCCAAGATAGCGAATAATGCGCTCTCGCGCAAAAACGCCCGCCGCATGGCCGCGGCTTGGAAATTGGAAGGAGCCATTATGGTTGCCGGATTCTGCCAGACCCCCACCCTCGCACCCGCACCCTGGCAAACACCCGCCGAAACGCCCACCCGCGCCATCAAAATGCTCGACCTTCTGACCAACCGCTTCTACTCCGGCGTCGTCCGCGGCGTCGCCGGCATGCGGCTGGAAATACAGATGCCCCTCGCCGCCCGCTGGCAGCCGGGCCAGCGCGTGCGCTTCGCCCTCGAAGACGATGGCCGCATCGTCTCGCGCCGGGATATGCAGCCGGCCATTATCACGCACATCGAACGCACGTCCGGCGCCGGTCTGCACCTGAATCTCACCGCGATGACGCCGGTTGTCGCCAGCTGAAAAACTGCCCCGCGGAGCCTTTTGCCTCCGCCATTTCTTGACCCATCCGATGAGTCCTGCTATTTTGAAACAAGCCTCGGGGGTATAGCTCAGTTGGGAGAGCGTCTCGATGGCATCGAGAAGGTCAGGGGTTCGAGCCCCCTTACCTCCAATCCTGCAGGACCTCACCTGCACCAGGCTAAAAAAGGGCCGGAGTGGCAAACTCCGGCCCTTTTTTCATGTTCCGCCATTTTACATCAGTCTGCGGTGATCGCGTGCAGGCACCACGCGAGAAGATTCTTTTCGCGCGTGTCTTGAGCCTGCGCCATCGCCGCCTCCACTTGCGTTTTGGCCCCCGCCGCTCCGGGCCCCATGCGGCCAAGCGCAACCGCCGCCCGTTCCCGCACCGTTTTGTCTGTGTCTTTCAGATGCGGCGCGATTGTCCGAATCGATTCCTCGGGCGCCGCATTGAGTATCCTGTAACCCCAGTCCGGAACGCTCCCGGCGGTTCCTTTGATCACCCGGGGCGCGAGGGCAAGCGCGCAGGGCCTGAGCCGCTCTCCCAGCGCCGCCACGAACCCCGCGTACACCGAATCCCCAATCGAGCCCAGCATATCTGATCCACCACCGAGCCAGGGGATGCCGCTTGGGGCGTTCATGGCCCAATTTGCGGCCTGGCTCACTGCGTAATTCGGCATCGGCACCGTCCTGATCCGCGCCGCGGGTCCGCTGGCGATGGGCCCCATCAGGGCGAGGTATTCCACCATGTTGTAGGCATCGATCTCCGCGACGTCCGCGATGTGACTGGCAATGTACTCCGCCGCCGGCAGCGATTCCTTCCCGCCGATCTGCGACATTCCCCTCAACGCCGCCAGCCGTACCTCTGTCTGATCGGATTGCAGCATCGCGACCATCTTTGCCGGCACCGGTTGCGCTCGCGGGCCCATGCGTCCCAATGCGTCGGCCGCACCGATCATCTCGTCGGGCGAATCCAAAAGTGCCGCCACCTCATCGCGCGCCCCCGCAGCCACGGGGCCAAGGGTGCCAATGGCCTCCAGCGCCGCCCACCGCACGCCCTCGTCCGGGTCGTTGAGCAAACCTGCCAGCATCGGCACCAGCGGCTCGCCGGCCCTGCCCGTCACTGCCGCCGCCTTCGTGGCATCCCTGCGGGTCATCCAATCAGCGCTCGAGAGCCCCTCCTTGAGCACACGAAGCGCCTTCTCATGGCCGTGCGTTATCCGCAAAATCGTCCCCGCAGCGAGGCACCGTACCTGCGGCGAGCTATTGCCAAGGCATCCTTCCAGCGCAGGAAGTGCGGCCCTGGTGCGCGCGGCGCCCAGCATCTCCGTCAGCTGCCGAATATCCTCAGCGGCCGCCGCGCGCGCCGTTGCATCGCCCGTCTGAAGCGCACTCACCACCGACGGCAGCTCCGTTTCGTCCACGGGCCCAAGTCCAACCACATACGCGGGGTTGCTGGAGACCATAAACACCGTTCCCGGCATTTTCAGGTTCGCCCGAATGCGCTGCACTTTCACCAGCGCCGGATACGCCATCCGGTTGAGCGCCAGGTCAAACCCCACATTTTCCGCGTCTCCGTGCGGAACCACCGTCAGCACTGCGTCGCCGCCGGCGAGCATCCGTTGCAGCCCCGTGGCGAGCCTTGATACCGATCCGTAATAAGTCAGCGTCAGTTCCGGCCGATCCAGCCCGAGCTTCCACTGGTCGCCCGCGAGCCGGAGCTGATACCAGGACTGCCCGATGCACACGATCGCCGTGCGAGCAGTGGAAAACACAATCCCCTGCGCGCCCGGTTCCGCCCACTGCACGATGCTCCGCGGAATGTCCGCCTGATCGCTTTCGGCGACCTGCTCGATGAGCGGCGTCTCCCCCGCTTTGCCTTTCAGGACCGTCCGTTCCCTGAGCGTGAGCGTATGCTTCTGCCGGTCCAAGTTCACGACTTCGACCAAAGCAATGGTCCGCGAGTCTCCGATCACCTTACCGATGGTGGGCGAGAGGTCCACATAAGCCGCCGCCGGCCGCGGCATCACCGCAGCGGCCAACAGACTCGCAACCACGAGAAAGCGACGTTTCACCGGCACGATTAATTCTCCTCACCTTCCACGAAACCCGTCTACTCAATCCAGGACGCCTAAATACACCAGCAGCGCCGTCTGGCTGATTGTCAGATACGGCGCCAGCTCACCTTGTGCCGCCCTCAGGTCCTGGACCTCACGTTCCCGCACCGCCCGTACGGCGGCAAGTTTCTCGCGGAGCGCTTCGTCGGTCGTTTCGCGCGAATCCATGAGTGTCCTGAGCTCCGTCATCACCGACCGCAACGGATGCCGCTGATCCGGAATAACCATATTGATCATCGTTCGAATCGCGATGCCGCGCAGCGCCGCCGAAAGTGAGGATTGTCCGGTAGCTCCGGGAGCTTTCTTCGGATCAAACGGGCCATTTCCTCCGCCCTGTCCGCCGACGCCACCGCCTCTGCCACCCCGATCCGGCATTACCGGCGCATTGAGGCTCGTGCCCCCCATTGGGCTGTCGAACACGCCGTTGGTACGGCGACGCCCTTCCGGTGCGGCCGTTTCTGGAGCGGTATCGATGTCCTCGCGCATCATGCGAATCCGCCAGAGCTGCGGATAGATTACGCTCCATTCCTCGTTCGTTGCCTGCAGCAGCTCCTTGATCTGCACCCAATCCGCCGGATTTATTTGATCTGCTGCGGGGGGCTGGGCGTCGCCGGCGGCCCGCACGCCGGAGGCGCACAGGAACAACCCGACACACGCAACTACCAGCACCAGGAAGCAAAAACTTCGCGACATGCCTTTTCCCTTTCTCGCCGGCTCGAAGAGCAGCCACCGGTCTTTCTAACACATTCTTAATATACGCGACACCGCCTCCCACTGCGCTGCTGGGCTGTCCAGGAATTGAATCCGAAACGCCCCGCCCTGTTGCCGGTCAACAAAGTCAATTCCGCGCCGCCCCAAATTGCTGCTCCATCGCGATCACGCAGCTCGTCTGTTTTATTGGACCGACAAACGTCACAGAAGCTTCGCACCGATTCCCATGCCTCGCCGCTGCAATTGCGTCACCTCTGGTCTCCCATCTGCGTACTTATATGTTAGAGTTTAAAACGTCTTTCGAGAGGTTTTCTCATGCGTAGCACCCACGTCGCGATCGTCGCCGTTTCCGTCCTCCTCGCCGCATCCTCGGGACTCGTCGCAGCTCAAGTCACGCGCGGCGCCCGCGCCGAAGTGCGCACCGCCGCGGATTCCGCCGAAGTCGCCGCCCTCAAGCCCGCTTTCGATACCCTTCTCACAGCCGATCACGATTACCAAGGTCACCGCGTCAAAGCGATGCGTGAAATTGCCCAGGCCTGCCGCCTGCTCGGCACCGATATCCTGCCCCCGGATTTTGAGGAACGCGTCAAGGAACGCAAAGCCGAGGGCGGCGCCGCCACCAAGCCTGCTACCCGGCCGGCGAAGCCTGAGCCCGAAGGCCAGTCCAATTCCGACGACCAGCTCACGCACGCCAAAGGCATCGTGCAGCAGGTGCTTAGTTCTATTCCCGCCGGCACGCAGCCAAAAGTCGTCGAGCGGCTTCAGAACGCGGTCAGCGAATTGACCACCGCACTCTCGATCAAGTAACCGAACGCTAAATGTAATCCACCATGTGAAACACCCACGGTGTCCACGGAAAGCACAGCGACAGTCGCGCCACATCGCCATCTGACAGCGGCGCGGCGGCCACGAGCGTGCCATCCTGCAGCGCTCCGGGCAGGTCCACGCGGTTCAGGAGCAGCCGCGACCGGGTTGCCGCATCCGAGTGCAGCACGATGGAATTCGCCGGCGCACTGCGCGTCCCACGGCCCAAAGTCAGCGGCAGTTCCCCGGGCGCATTGAGCTGAATCCAGAAATCCCCGAGTTCCCTGGGCAGCGTCTCCCCGAGCCGATCCAGATACCGCTGTGCGTGGAGCCACTTCGCCAGCATCGCATATCCCCACCGGTCCACGAATCCGATCCGCGCCAGGTGCCCGCGATACGGATCGTGCACGCTGATCACCGCCCGGACCTGGGACACGGACTTGCTCTGGGCAAGCTGGCAGGTCGCGGCAATCAATTCCCCCGCCACTCCGGAATCCCACTGCCGCGTCGCCAATTCCAGGATATCCATCCGTGGCCGCTTGGAATGCCAGCCCGACCATCCCACGAGCGCATAGCCCGCGAGCGTCGCATTGCCGGCCGCCGGCGGTGCGGACCACAGTCCCAGGATTTGGAATTGATAATGATCTCGGTAAAAATGATGCGCCAGCGTCCCGGCCCAAAAATCATTGCCGCGAGCAACCGCCCCGCCGCACGCGGCATAAACATCCCCATAGACCGCCGCCATTTCCTCCTGCCAGCGCCCCGCCTCCCACGATTTTTCCGCCGGGTCCACCACCTGCATGTGGTACCGCGTGGCCGGCGCCGACCGCTCCGCCTTGGAGACGCCGGCTTCCATATCCAAATAAAGGCAGCGGATCGAGAGCACTTCCGCAAAGCCAGTCTGCCGATACCACCGCGCCGCCCCCCCGCCGCCGCCGAGCAGCGCCCGCTCCTCCCGTCGCATCACCAGCAGCGCATCGACTTCCGGCAAGAGTGCCGCCCAGTGCGTTTCGCTCTCCCGGGTTTGCCGACGCCAGGACATCCGGCTGGCGAACTGATTGCTCGAGAGCCAGCCCAGCTCGAGTGTCCGTCCCGGCGCCGCCCGGATCGTCCGCCGGGCCAGCGGCATGAGCGCATCAAGCTTCTCGGCGTCTCCCAGCACAATCGCCGTCATCCGGTCATGATCCCAGGATCCCCGCGAACGGTGGGTGCCTCCCCCGGCCCCCAGCAAGGCCAGAGCGGCGGTGACTTCCTGGTCTTTTAGCCGGCGAACAAGCGACATGGCTGGAATTGTACCGCCCGCTGCGCCCGGTGACGATTCGCCGGAAAAACCACAATCTCCGCCACTGTCGCTTCGCCAGCTGCCAAAACCCCCGGATGTGTGCCGATTTGACAAGCAGGCGAGGCCACGTTGAAATCCAACGATCGCACCGCGGGCCATTTTCCCTCAAAAAGGCCCAAACGTGACCCTTGCACAGCATCCCTATGCCGGTCCATCATTTGCGTTCCGGTAATGTTGTCCGGGCCTGCCAACGGCCTACGGAGGACCAAGGAATGAATTTCTCACAACTCCATGACATCGCCCGGTTAATCGCGTTACAGATATTTTGCGCAGGCGATTCTCGGACTTGTGAATCTTTAATCGGATCAAATGAATGGCCTCACCACGCCGATAAGTGGTCATAGCGGACAGGGCTTGTCCCTTAACCCGCGGTTTGCCGTTTAGAAGCGGCAGTCAGGCGGAGATCAAAGGACTATGGGTATCTCTCTTTCAGACTGTCTCAAGCAGCAACGCCAGGAGGCTTTGGGACCCGTGAATAAATGGTACTGTTCGCAGTACTTCGGATATGAAGTAACGGACCCGGAAATCCTGATCGCCTATTACATCAAGCATGGCGGAGCTCAGGCATTTCGCCGGGAGCACATCATCGAAAGCCGGCCGGAAAATCAGTCCGCCGCCCGCCAGTGCTAAGGTAAGCCGACGGCCCCTCATGAAGCGGGCAATCAGGCTTTCCCACCCCCATTAAGATTGAATGGATTCAAGCCGCGCCTTACGTCGCGTAGGGATTCCCCTTCCCTTCAAGCTGCAGGAGCGCCGCGATCCGCTTCTCAGTCGCCGGGTGCGTCCGGAACAACTCCGTAAAACCGGTCGAATGGCTCGTCAGCGGCATCACGATGAACATGTGGCTTTGGGAGGGTGAAACATTCATAGGAATTCGGCGATTGGCGCTCTCGAGCTTCTGCAGCGCGCTGATCAGGCCCTCCGGGCCGCCCGCCAGCCGGGCGCCGCTGGCATCCGCCGCATATTCGCGCGACCGGCTGATCGCCATCTGTACCAGCGCCGCGGCAATGGGCGCCAGGATAATTGTCAGGATCGTGGCAATCGCGCCAAATGCATCATTTCCCCGCCGCCGGTCTCCGCCGCCATAACCCCCGCCAAACCAGAACGCCATCCGGGCAAAGATCGCGATCGCCCCGGCCATCACCGCCGCGAGCGACGAAATCAGAATATCCCGGTGCTTGATGTGCGATAATTCATGCGCCAGCACGCCTTCGAGTTCCTTTCCGCTCATCATGTTCATGAGGCCGGCGGTGACGCACACCACGCCATGCTTCGGGTTCCGCCCGGTGGCGAAGGCGTTTGGCGCCTGTTCCGGAGAGTAGTAAATCCGCGGCATCGGCAGGCCGTCGCGCTGGGAAAGATCCTGCACCATGTCATATAGTTCCGGAGCCTGCTCGCGCGTGACGGGGTGGGCGCCAGCCGACGCAAGGGCGATCTTGTCGCTGAAGAAGTAACTCCCCATGGACATGAGCCCGCCGATCACAAAGCCGGCATACATGCCATCCATCCGGCCGGTCGCGTAACCAATCCCCACGCACAACCCCATCAATAATCCGAGGAGGATTGCAGTCTTGAGTCCATTAACGAACACAGGCATCGTAACCCCATCATTCCGCCGCCTCACTCTGGCCTTCTCGCGCTCCGGTTAAACACACGCACCGGGGATCCCGAAACGCAGCCAGTCGAGGTCGGCTTATGCATAAGTATACGCACCCCAGATACGCGGACGCGTTGTGCTCATTATTTTTCATCCTTCCTCATCTTCTCGTGCCGTTCATCGAGCTGTAATTTCGGCAGAAACCTGTCACAGCGGCAGCTGAAAGTGGTTCGTTATTCTGATGAATGCCAGTTTTTTGAGTTCAATTTCAGGGGTTTTGCATGGCATGATTTTTGTAAATTACTCCGTTCGTAAAGGATGAAATCCCATCTGTTATTGCAAAGGAGACCTTCATGTTAGCACGCAGAGACAACCCCGCAGAGTATCTGGACCGCGAATTCAATCGCATGTTGAGCCGTTTCTGGGGCTCGGGCGCGGAGATGCCGCAGACCCTGGCGCCCTATGCGGTGGACGTCCACGAAGATGCAGATCACTTCTATGTGGAAGCCGAGCTTCCAGGTTTCACCAAGGAGGAAGTTGACATCACGCTCGAGGATGGCGTCCTGACCCTCCGCGCGGAGCAGAAGCACGAGATTCAACAGAATGCCAATAAGAAGGATCGCCAGCCGCTCCATGTGGAACGTCGCTGGTCCCGTTTTGAACGTTCCTTCACTCTCCCGACGGCGGTGAATGAGAACTCCGTCCGTGCGGAACTTTCCGAAGGCATCCTGACCATCACGCTCGACAAGCGCGAGGAAGTCAAACCGCGGAAAATTCAGATCAACGCCGGCAACGGCGCCAAACCCCAGGCAAACGGCGGCGCGCCGCGGACTGTCTGATACATCAACCGCTCTAGGCGTCAGCGCGTCGTATAACGCGGAAAAAGCTGGGAGCTCCCGAATCGCTCGATTCGGGAGCTCTCCTTCGGTACTTGAAGACCGTGCAAGCATTTGCCCTCCCGCGTGCTTCCGGGCTACCATACATACATCTTCCCGTGGATCCGCGGGTTATGGCAGACCCGCCGGTTTTGACGAGCGCTATTATTCATTCCGCCTGAGGGCTCAGCGATGAACATCGTTCCAGCGGCGTTTTCATTGACGGTTCCTCCACCACCCGAGGCGACCCTACCCCCCCGCCGCGCCGGCCTGCGCAACAAGGCCCTCTGGCTCATCGGCGTGGCGCTTCTCGCCAATGCCGGGGTCATGCTCTTTTCCCACCGATCGGTTCCGGAACTGATTCTCTCAAACCCCGCCCAGGCCCAGGACGCCACGCCCATGCTCGGCGCCCGCGGCATTTATATGATGCCTGCCCAGCTCGGTCCCAATACCTTTGGCCTCTATCTCATGGATGTCGATTCGAGCACCCTCTGCGTCTATAAGGCCAACCCGGATACCTCCCATTTCCGCCTCATGGCTGCCCGCTCCTTCAAGTACGACCGCTTCCTCGAAGACTTCAACAACGACCCGCTTACGCCAAAAGATGTGCAGAAAATCGTTGAAAAGCAGCGCGCCCGCACCGACCTCAAAGGTAAGGACGATCAGCCGACGGTGGATCAGTCGCCCAAGCCCGATGAGAATCTCCCCGATCCGCCCAAGGCCCCATTGCAGTAAGGGCCAAACGCGTTTTTCGCGGTACCGCTCGCCTATCCGCATCCGCAAGTTCCTGCTAGACTTCCATTTGGTGTGGTGTTACAAATTCAGGTGTGGCATCTCTTGCACGCGAGGACTAAACGATGGCAAAAATGTTTTACACGACCGAAGAAGCCGCCCAGAAGCTCGGCGTGAATGGCGACCAGCTCAAGGCCCTGATCAGCGAAAACAAACTGCGTGAATTCCGCGATGGGGCGCGGGTGATGTTCAAGGTTGACCAGGTCGACAAACTCTCCAGCGACCGCAAGGCCGGAACTGCTTCGGGCACCAAGGCCGGCAGCGGAGGGCCCATCGGCCTCGCCGAGTCGGGCGTGCACGATTCCCACGGCTCGGATGTTATCTCGCTGGCCGATTCGCAGATTTCGTCGCCCTCCAAGGATGACACCGTCGTCACCACGGGCGGCGCTTCCAAGGCCGGCAGCAAGGGCGGCAGCACTGTCCCGGGCGCCCAGCAGGTGTTCAAGCCGGGCGAAGTGAAGTCCGCCGAGACCGGCGCCCAGACCACCATCCAATCCGCCATCGATGACCAGCTTTCACTTGAGGGCGTGGGTTCGGGTTCCGGCCTGCTCGACCTCACCCGCGAATCCGATGACACCTCGCTGGGTGCCGAATTGCTCGATGAAATTTACCCTGGCGGCGATACCAAGGCCGAATCCGGCATCGGTTCCGCCTCCGGTATCTTTGAACAGACCAATACCGGCACCGGGGCAGCTCCCGCCACCGGCTCGTCCTCCGGCCTTGAACACATGGTCTCCAGCGGCGCACCGGCCGCCACCGAATATGTCGAATTCCGCGACCCCAGTTCCGGAGCTTTCGGCGGTTTCGCACTTGCCTCGGTGATCATCAGCGCCGTCACCATCCTCATCGCCCTGTGCTTCTACAATGGCTTTCGTCCAAACTGGGTCGGCACCATCACGCAGAGCATGACGTATGTGTTGATCTACGGTGTTGCCCTGGCGATCGTCGCGGTCATCTTCGGCGTGATCGGTTTTGCTACCAGCCGCGGCAGATAAGCGGAAATCTTAAACATCTCCAAGCAACGGCGCGGCAATTACCGCGCCGTTTTTCTGCGCCGTGATGGATTTCGAAGGCGTGACGCAGGGATGCTATCGCCCCTGGTTCCGCTGCGGTTGATAGGGCAGGGGGAATTGCTGCCGCTGGCCCTGCACGCTCGGATCATATGCCGGCGGCTGGTAACCACCGGGCTGTTGATAGCCACCGCCCGGATACCCCGGCGCCTGGTAGGGCTGTTGCATTTGGCCATTGATCCGCTGCGCCACCTGCTGTTGCAATTGGTTGATCTCCTGCAGCTGCGTCCTGTCCGCGCCGTTCTGCCCGGCGTTGTTCAAGGCATCTCCCGCAGCGCGGAAATCTCCCGCCGCGATGTCCGCCTTCGCGAGATCCACAAACGCCACCACCACCACCGGGCCGCTGGCATCCTCCGAAAAATTCGTATCCCCGCGCGCGTTTCCCACCCGTGGAACATTCGACTTGTACGGCCGCGCCAACCCCGCCGCCGCGGCATAACTCTTGAGCGCCTCCGCCCGCTCCCCCGCCTGCTCCTGCACCGTCCCCAGCGCCACATAACTCTGCGCGCCCAGCGTCGCTCCGTTAACCGGGCTGGGCACAGGAAGCGCAGGATCCCGCGGATTGGGCAACATGGCCGAAAACATCAACGCTCCCCTTCCGCCCGGGCCGAAGCGATCAAACAGGCTCAGAGCCTCCGAGATATCCGCCAGGCCGGCCTGGGTATCCCCCGCCTGGGCCGCATGCACGCCCGCGGTGCCGAGCAAACGAATCAGCAGCCCCATGTCGGCGGCATCCCGTGGCTCGTTCACGCCCTCCCTTTGGTCATCGAGCTTCAGCCGTGCCTTCTCGATCGCGATCGCCACGCGCAGACTGGCCTCGCTCGCGGCGCGGTCCTTCGCATCCGCCTGTGCGGCTGCCAGGTAATAGGTGCTCCGCGCATCCGCCGGGTTTGCCTGCCTGGCACGCTCGAGGTCCCCCATCAGGGCGGGCCAGCCATTCTGGTGGATATCGCGCCAAATCCGCTCCAGCAAAGGGCCAGCCGTCGTCTGGTACATCCTCGACGCGGCCATCCGCTCGTCGATCGCCTGATCCTCCATTCCATGCACGACGTAGAAATCCGTGAGCATATCGGCCGCCTTGAGCGAATCGGGGAACTTCTTCACCGCCCCCTGCAGCGTCGCGAGCGCCTCATCCGCCGTGGCGAACCAGTTCTGATAGGACGCCGTCAGCAGCAACCCCTCCAGCGAACCGGGGTTGCTCTTCATGGCCGCTTCCATATATTGCTTCGCCTGCGCGACCTTTGCCCTTGCATCTGCATCCAGTTCGTTCGCCTGTTGGATGTCTCCACTGGAGGGATCCACGCGCGTCGTCACCGTCACCTCATACACCCCGTCGGACCGATCCTCGGTATGGCTGCTGGAATAGAAGTGCGGCGACCGCAGATCATGCGCCTGTGCCTGCATACTTCCCGCCTGGTCCGCCCGATACTCCGCCAGCAGCCGGATCGCATCCGCATCCCGCGGCCCGGCGATCGCAACCACCTTGTTAATACACTCCTCGGCGTTGCCGCTCTGCCCCAGGTCGTCATAGGCATAGGCCATCCGCACCAGCGCCCCGAGGTCATTCGGGTTGATTTCCAAAGCCTTATTCAGTGCAAACTGCGCCCGCGAAATCTCCATGGCCTGCGAATATTGATAGCGGTAATACTGCGTCCCCCTTCGCGGCTCCACGTTTTCGCCGCGGTTGCGTATCTCGTCCAGGATGCATCCGGCAAACGCCACCCAGCCTGCCGTCTCCCGCGGCTTGGCGCGCGTGATATCCTCCAATTGCCGCAGCCGCGACTGATACATCTCGTCATAGCGTACCGATCCGGCTGCTGCCGCCCGCACCAGCCGCGATGCGGTTGGCAACAGTTGTTCCACCGTCGCGCCGTTCGCCGCCGCCTTGTCCAGCTCCTTCAAGAGGTCGGCCGGTGATACATTCACCGGCGGGTGATCCCCCAGCAATTTACTCGCCGTATCCTCGACATCGCCCAGGTTCTTCGCATCGTATTGCCGGGCCAGGCGCAAATCTTCTTTGGTCTGCTGGAGGTCCCCTTCTGCCGCCGCACACAAGGCCCGTCCGCGATAGGCGGAGCCCAGATCGGTCTGAATGGTCAGGGCAATTGTATAATCCTTCCGAGCGCTCTCCGGGCGTCCAAGCCGGCGATACACGTCGGCTTCCGCCAGCCGAATGTCGGCATCGAAGGGAAAGACCACCTTTGCCAGTGCGACGGCGTCCAGCGCCTCGGCGGGCTTATCCTTATTCAGCAGTTCCCTCGCATATTGCAGCGTGAAGGGTGCCATTTCCCGCGTCGCGAGCTTGCGATTGGCAAACCACTGCGCCGCCTTTTTCCGTTGTGCTTCCAACTCCGGCGAATGTACATTGCCCCCCTTCTGCTTTGCATCCCGATAGGCCATCGCCAGTTCATACGCAAGTTGCGACGCATATCCCGTTTGATAGTCATCCCCACCCTGGACGAGCGCCCCCGGTATCCCGCTGAAGAACACGCCCCCACCGATCCCATTGGCTTCCGCTCCGTCCGGTGCAATGTCCGACATCGCCCAGATTGCCGTTCGCCACAGCTGCGGCTCCCGGCTCGGGCGTCCGCCGCCTTCGACGCGCTCATTGGCGTGCGACAAGTCGTCGATCGCCCGCTCAAACTTTTCCTGCAGTGCCAGCGCCGCCGCCCGCGCCAGATACACCTTTGGATCCGGCGATCGCCGTATGGCCTGCGTGAACTGCGCCTCGGCTTCTCCCAGGCGCCCCTCGCGCATCGCCATTAGCCCCGTGTTGTATTCTACCCAGAATTCCCGATTCCCCTGCGGCTCGGGCGGCTTGGCCATCGCCTGCGCCCCCATCCCCGCCGCCACCGCCAAAACACCCATCGCTGCGAGACTCTTCCGTGAACGCATAGGCACCTCACTCCAGTATCCCGCCCACCGTATCAGGGACACATGCAAATTTGAAGTTCATAGTACTAACTTATGCATTATCGAGCACTTACGCCTCACTGCTTTGGCAAATCTCTGCCCGGCCGCATCTGGCGTACGGATTCCTTTTCACCAATTCACGCTGGTTTCATCATGGCAGCGTAACGTCGCGTCCCACCGTTCGTTGTGCTTTACACCGTCGCTTCGCCCTGGTCCGTTCATCACCCATTGGAGACTTCGTCATGCGTAAGGCCGCCGCCGCTTTGTTATTGGCTTCCCTCGCCGCGTTTGGCGCCGTCGCCGTCGCCCAAGACACTACCGCCGGCTCAGATTACAAACTTATCAAAAAAGCCGCAGTCGGCGGGAACGGCGGTTTTGATTATGTCTTCGCCGATGCCGATGGCCGGAAGCTTTATGTCCCGCGATCCAATCGGGTCGACGTCTTCGATCTCGACACCCTCAAGCCCGCCGGCACCATCGACCAGACCAACGGCGTCCACGGCGCGGCCGTTGATCCCAAGACCAAGCACGGCTTCTGCAGCAGCAATCCCGTCGTCATGTGGGACACCGACACACTCAAAACCATCAAGACCATCCCCGTCCAGGGCCGGCCTGACGGCATCCTCTTCGACCCCTTCACCCAGCACGTCATGATCCTGAGCCACAGCCAGCCCAACGTCACCGTCATCGATTCCAACGACGGCGCCGTCCTGGGCACCATCGACCTCACCGGCCAGCCCGAACAAGGCGCCAGCGACGGCGCCGGCAAGCTCTATATCTCGCTGGAGGACCAGAGCAAAGTCGCCGTTGTCGATTCCAAGGCGATGAAGCTTCTCAAAACGTATGACCTCGCCGGAAAAACCGGCAACCCCGCCGGCCTCGCGCTCGACGCCAAAAACCACATTCTCTTCGTCAGCGGCCGCACCCCCGCCGCATGCGTCATCATGAACGCCGACGATGGCACCATCGTTACCAGTCTCCCCGTCGGCAACGGCGTCGACGCCAGCGAATTCAACCCCAAAACCATGGAAGCCTTCATCTCCACCGGCGACGGCAAGCTCACCATCATCAAGGAAACCGATCCCAAAACCTTCGCCGTCGAGCAAACCGTGACCACCCTGCAGGGCGCTAAAACCTCCACGCTGGATGCCAAGACCAATAACATCCTGTTGATCACCAACGACCCAAGCGTCCCACCCGCCACCGAACCAGCCGCCGCCTCCGCGCCAGCAACCGCACCCGACGCCGGCGGACCGCCAGGCTTCGGCGGCGGTCAATTCGGCCGCCGCGGCCGCGGAAGAGGCCCCGCCGGCACGTTCAGCATCCTCGTCGTCGGCAAGGAATCGCAGTAAGCGGCATCAAGTCCGAGAGCTTGAGCTGCCGCTCATTCCGGCCCTCCATT
>Ga0265314_10001811_pt1 | contig 23046 bp, 19 predicted proteins | sample 4126metaG_FD_203106 | JGI IMG/M metagenome (GOLD analysis project Ga0265314, IMG submission 203106) | Rhizosphere microbial communities from Carex aquatilis grown in University of Washington, Seatle, WA, United States - 4-1-26 metaG | ecosystem: Host-associated > Plants > Roots > Rhizosphere >... | reverse complement strand
CCGCGCCCTCGAACTCCTCGGCCTCCCGCGCGGCTCGTACGACCGCGTGCACCCGAACTCGCACGTCAACCAGTCGCAGAGCACGAACGACGTCTACCCCACGGCCATCAAGATCGCGCTCCACCGCAGCATCTCGGCGCTGCGCGCGGCGATGCAGGAGCTGGTCGCGTCGTTCCTCGCGAAGGGCGAGGAGTTCGCGCCGCACCTGAAGATGGGGCGCACCCAGCTGCAGGACGCCGTTCCCATGACGCTCGGCCAGGAGTTCGCGGCGTTCGCGCACACCATCGCCGAGGACGTCGACCGCCTCGCCGAGGCGCAGGCGCTCATCCGCGAGATCAACATGGGCGCGACGGCGATCGGCACGGGGATCACGGCGCCGGCCGGTTATGCCGAGCGCGTGCGTGCGCTCCTGAGTGAGGTGTCGGGGTTGGAGCTGATCACCGCGTTCGACCTCGTCGAGGCGACGTCCGACACCGGCGCGTTCGTGCAGCTCTCCGGCGTGCTCAAGCGTTGCGCCGTGAAGCTCTCGAAGGTCTGCAACGACCTCCGCCTGCTGAGCAGCGGCCCGCGCACCGGCTTCGGCGAGATCAACCTCCCGCCGATGCAGCCCGGTTCGAGCATCATGCCGGGCAAGGTGAACCCGGTGATCCCCGAGGTCGTGAACCAGGTGTGCTTCGACGTCATCGGCGGCGACGTGACGGTGACGATGGCCGCCGAGGCCGGGCAGCTGCAGCTGAACGTGTTCGAACCGGTGATCGCCTACCGGCTGCTCGGCAACGCCAACTCGCTGCGCAACGCGTGCGTGGTGTTGCGGGAGAAATGCATCGACGGCATCACGGCCAATCCGGACCGTATGCGCCACTTCGTCGAGTCGTCGATCGGCGTCGTCACGGCGCTCGTGCCCGCCCTGGGCTACGAGCGCTGCACGCAGATCGCGAAGGAAGCGCTCGCCAGCGGACGCGGCGTGTACGAATTGGTGCTGGAAAAACAGTGGATGACGCGGGCGGAACTCGACCGCGCTCTCAATCCCGCCGCGATGGTGGGGAGGTCCTGATGGCAGGCATGAAGCTCGATGGCGCCGGCGCGCAGAAGATGAAGACGCTCGAAGAGGCGCTCGCGACGGTCCAGACGATCCACGGCATGGTCGAGCGGGCGGCGATCGACGTGAAGAATCAGCGGGCGATCGGCGTGGTCCCGCAGCAGATCAAGCGCATCGCCGTGCCGATGCAGGGGCAGCTGAAGGGGCAGTTCGGCATGATCGCCGATCAGGTGGCGGGTTTTCTCCTCGCGTCGACCCGCGGAGGCGGCGGCGACCAGCAGAAGATCCGCTCGATGCGCGAGGGCGTGGCGCAACTTCGACAAGCTATGGAACTCGCCGCGAACAAGGTGAAGGTGGACCACTCCGTCGCGATCGAGGGATCGGCCGACTGAGTTGCCAGCCAACGGGTTAGCCGACTCTTTTCCTCCCTTCGGCGGCTGGCATTTGGGTTGCTCGCGCTCCCGTCCGAGAATACCTTACGGGGCTGTCCAGAAGTAACCCCGCGGCGAGCGAACCCGCCGCACCTTCCCACCGCTTTTCTTCATTAGAAAAGGATTCTCTTAATGTCCTTTTTCCGTCTGCGCCGGTGCGTGCCCGCCTTGCTCGTGGCGGTCGCCGCACTGACGCTCGCTGCGTGCGGGGATCACTACCCGAACTCCACGTTCACGCAATTCACGGACAACAATCGGACCATCGGTGCCCTGTGGGATCGGCTCATGTTCTTCGGCACGATCGTCTTCGTGTTCGTCGAAGGACTGCTGATCTTCACGATCATCAAGTTCCGGAAGCGTCCGGGGGGCCCCGCGGCCAAGCAGATCCACGGCCACGCGATGCTCGAGATCACGTGGACCGTGATCCCGGCCCTCATCCTCGTGATGATCGCCGTGCCCACGGTCAAGGCGATCTACAGCACGCAGGCCAAGGCGGCCGACGGCGCGCTGAAGGTCGAGGTGATCGGGCACCAGTGGTGGTGGGAGTTCCGCTACCCTGAGCTCGGCGTCGTGACGGCGAACGAGCTGTATCTGCCGGCCGGCCGCACGGTGAGCTTCCAGCTCAACACGCGCGACGTGCTCCACTCGTTCTGGACGCCGCAGCTCGGCGGCAAGCGCGACCTGATCACGAACCGCACGAACTGGATGTGGTATACGCCGGATTCGTCGCTCGCCGACCAGGTGTTCAACGGCTTCTGCGTGGAGTACTGCGGCTCGTCGCACGCGAACATGCGCTTCCGCACCTACGTGGTGAGCGCGGACAAGTTCGCGAGCTGGGCGAAGCACCAGGCGACGGTGGCGATGGGGGCTCCGGCCGCGGCTCCGGCGGCGGTGACCGCCGCCGCGCCCGCCGCTGGCGCCAAGGCCCCGGTGCTTGCCGCCGCGAACGTGGCGGGTGTCGCCGGGGCGGCCCCCGCTTCGGCCGCCGCGCCGGCACCGGAAGACGCGGGCTACGTGTTCCCGGCGGACAAGATGCCGGCGTTCACGATCCCGACGACGCCGCTCCCCAGCGGCGAGAACGCGATCCCGTACAACGAGGCGCTCCTCGCGCAGGGGAGCGCGGCCGCCGGTCGCGAGCTCCTCACGAACATGGCGAACATGGGCACGGCGCCCTGCCTGACGTGCCACGTGATCAAGGGCGAAGGCACGGCGATGGGACTCACCGACAACGCCGCGCGCGGCCCGAACCTCACCCACTTCGGCACGCGCCACACGCTCGGCGGCGGCCTCTTCAAGGCGGATGCGCCGACCCTCGCGCGCTGGATCAAGAACGCGCCGCACATGAAGCCCGGCTCGATCATGCCGACGCTGGGCGCGGGCGAGTACAACCCGATGCTCAAGCAGAAAATGGCCAGTGGCCTCGACGACCGGCAGATCGCCGACATCGTCGCCTATCTGATGTCGCTCAAGTAAGGCCCGAGGAAACCACATCATGGCAACCATTGCGGCTTCCCCGACGCACGCCGGCAACCACGCGGCGTCGGAAACGGGCCTCTGGAGCTGGATCTCGACCGTCGACCACAAGCGGATCGGGACCCTCTACCTGTTCACGGCCCTCTTCTTCTTCCTCTTCGGCGGACTCGAGGCCTTCGTCATCCGCCTCCAGCTCGCCCAGCCCAACGGCCACGTCGTCTCGGCCGAGTTCTACAACCAGCTCTTCACGATGCACGGCACGACGATGGTGTTCCTCGCCGTCATGCCGCTCAGCGCCGCGTTCTTCAACTACCTGATCCCGCTCCAGATCGGCGCGCGCGACGTCGCCTTCCCGCGGCTCAACGCGTTCTCGTACTGGGTCTATCTGCTCGGCGGCATCTTCATCACGGTGCCGATCTTCTTCGGCCTCGCGCCCAACGGCGGCTGGTTCGGCTACGCCCCGCTCACGACGATCCAGTTCTCCGGCGGCCTGAACATCGACTTCTGGGTGATGGGCCTCCAGATCCTCGGCATCAGCTCGCTCGCCGCGGCGTTCAACTTCATCACGACGATCATCAACATGCGCGCCCCGGGGATGACCCTGATGCGCATGCCGATGTTCACGTGGATGTCGTTCATCGTGCAGTTCCTGCTCGTGCTCGCCTTCCCGCCGATCACGATCGCGCTCGTCTTCCTCCTGTTCGATCGCTTCTTCGGCACGCAGTTCTACGCGATCGCCGCCGGCGCCGACCCGCTCCTCTGGCAGCACCTCTTCTGGGTGTTCGGCCACCCCGAGGTGTACATCCTGATCCTCCCGGCCTTCGGCCTCGTCTCGGAGATCCTCCCGACGTTCTCGAAGAAGCCGCTGTTCGGGTACCACGTGATGGTGTACTCGGGCATCATGATCGGCTTCCTCGGCTTCGGCGTCTGGGCCCACCACATGTTCGCCGTGGGCATGGGCGCGACGGCCGACGCGATCTTCTCGATGGCGACGATGCTCATCGCCATCCCGACGGGCGTGAAGATCTTCAACTGGATCGCCACGATGTGGGCCGGCGAAGTGCGCTTCACCACGCCGATGAAGTTCGCGATCGGCCTCGTGGCGCTCTTCACCATCGGCGGCATCTCGGGCGTGATGCACAGCTCGGCGCCCGCCGACACGCAGCAGACCGACACCTACTTCATCGTCGCGCACTTCCACTACGTGCTCTTCGGTGGCTCGATCATGGGCATCTTCGGCGGCATCTACCACTACTTCCCGAAGATGTTCGGCCGCTACATGAGCGAGAAGCTCGGCACCTGGCACTTCTGGCTGAACTTCGTCGGCATGAACCTCACGTTCTTCCCGATGCACTTCAGCGGCCTCCTCGGCATGCCGCGCCGCATCTACACGTACGACGCCGGCCAGGGCTGGGAGAAGTTCAACATGGCCTCGACGATCGGCACGGTGCTGCTCGTCATCGCGACGTTCGTCTTCGTCGTGAACTTCCTGAAGAGCCGCAAGGGCGGCACGCCCGCGCCGAACGACGCGTGGGGCGCGGGGACGCTCGAGTGGAGCATCCCGAGCCCGCCGCCGGACTACAACTTCGCCGAGATCCCGGTGGTCACGAGCCGCTATCCGCTCTGGGACGTGAAGCACCCCGAGATGACGGCCGACCTCGCGCATTCCGGCCCCGACGCCATGACGATCACCGACGCGCACGCCACGCCGGTGCACGAGGAGACGTCGCGCAAGACCGCCGCCGAACTCGGCATCCCGATGCCCTTCCCGACCGTGAAGCCGCTGTTCACGGCGCTCGGCATCGTGATCATGTTCGCCGGCCTGCTGTTCATGCACCTCGACAAGTTCGCGCTGGCCATGACGATCACGATCGGCGGCGCCTCGCTGATGGTGGGCTCGCTCTATGCCTGGCTCACCAGTCCGCTCGAATAACCCGGAGACCATGACCATGGCCACCGCTTCCGCCGACCACGCGCACGAGCACGTGCACTACACCACGACGGGCCTCGATCATCGCAAGATCGCGATCTGGGCCTTCATCGGGTCGGAGTGCATGCTCTTCGCGTCGCTCATCTCGACGTACCTCATCTACAAGGGGCGCTCGATCGTCGGCCCCTTCCCGCACGAAGCCTGGACGAGCCCGTCGGGCCAGAAGTTCAACGCGATCCTGAACATCCCCGTGACGTCGATGTCGACGTTCGTGCTCCTCATGTCGTCGCTCGCGATGGTGCTCGCGCTCGCCGCCGTCGAGAACCGCGGCAAGCCGGGCTACGTCGGCACGGCGCTCGGCAACTCGAAGCTCTGGCTCGCCGCCACGGCGCTCCTCGGCGCGACCTTCCTCGGGTTCCAGGCGTTCGAGTTCACCTCGTTCGTGCACGAGGGGCTGACGATCAAGACGAACCTCTTCGGCTCGTCGTTCTTCACGCTCACCGGCTTCCACGGCGCCCACGTCACCGTCGGCGTGCTCTGGCTCCTCACCCTGCTCGCGATCGACTTCAAGCGCGGGCTCACGCCGAAGGACGCGCTCATCGTCGACATCTGCGCGCTGTACTGGCACTTCGTCGACGTCGTCTGGATCGCGATCTTCACGCTCGTCTACCTCATCAAGTAGGGGTGCGCCTCTCATGACCGACCATCATCACGCCGATCACGAGCACGAGCACCCCACCTGGACGCAGTACAAGTGGGTGGCCATCGTCCTCACCGCCATCACCGCGGTCGAGGTCTGGATCTACTACACGCCGTTCAAGGACTCGCCGCTCTTCGTGCCGGTGCTCCTCATCATGTCGGCCGTGAAGTTCGCCATCGTCGTGCTCTTCTACATGCACCTCAAGTACGACCACAAGCTCTTCAAGGCGCTCTTCACGGGCCCGCTCATCATCGCGATGTGCACGATCATGGCCCTGCTCTTCCTGTTCAAGAAACTCTCGATCTGAGCGGGCTCCCGCTCGGTCGCGCGCGGGCGTCGCTCTCGAGGGCGGCGCCCGCGTTCGCTTACATTCCCCAGTGATGCCCGGCTTCCTTCCCGCCCTCGCCCTGCTGCACCCCGCCGCCCGCCTCGGGTGGCGCGACTTCAGCGTGCACGGGAGCACCGTCGTCGGGCTCGCGGCGCTGCAGGCGCTCTACGAGTGGCGCATCCGGGTGCACGCCGCGACCGGCGAACGCTCGGTGCCGGGCTCCGCCCAGCGCGCGGCGTTCACGGGGGGACTCCTCGTGATGTTCCTCACGCTCAACGGGCCGCTGCACGACCTGAGCGACTACTACTTGTTCAGCGCGCACATGGTGCAGCACCTCATCCTCGCGCTCATCGTGCCGCCGCTGCTCATCTTCGGCACGCCGGCCTGGATGCTGCGCCCGGCGCTCGAGGTGCCCTGGGTGCGCGCCGTGGCGACGCGGGTCTCCGCGGCCCGGCCGGCGTTCCTCATCTTCAACATCACCGTCATCGCCTGGCACCTCCCGCCGCTCTACAACACGGCGATGGCGTTCCACCCCGTGCACATCGCCCAGCACCTCCTGTTCCTGGTGACGTCGACCATCATGTGGTGGCCGCTCATGAGTCCCCTGCCCGAGCTGCCGAGACTCTCCTATCCGGGGCAGATGCTGTACTGCTTCCTGATGACCATCCCCATGTCGGTGGTGGCCGTGGCCATCACCATGGCCGACCACGTGCTCTATCCGGCGTACAGCGCCGCCCCGCGCGTCTGGGGGCTGACGCCGCTCAACGACCAGCAGCTGGGTGGCTTGATCATGTGGGTGCCGGGTGGGCTCTTCTTCCTCCTCGTCGCTTCGGTGGTTTTCTTCAAGTGGTCGGCCGACGGCTCCGATGACCGGGCCGGCGCACAGGCCGGGATGAAGCACGCGGCGCGCTGACGGCGCCGGCAGTCTCTCGCGCGGAGCAGCATGATGCATCGTGGGCTGACCGTCCAAACGGATTCGGGTCTCGCGGGGTGAAAGTCCCGTCCTTGCACTGGGGACTCCGGGCCAAGCTCGTGCTCGCGATCACGCTCCTCGCCCTCGTCGGCGCGGTGGGCGTGACGATCGTGGGTCCGCGACGCGCCGAGCAGCAGGCCATCCGCGGACTGCGCGCGAAGGCCCGCAGCATCGCGTACATGAGCGCCTACGCCGTCGCGCCGGGCGTGGCGGCGCATGACTCGGCCGCCATCGTCGACGCCCTGCGCGGCGCCACCGGCAACGGCGATTTCGCCTTCGTCATCGTCACCGACGCGGCCGGCGGCGTGCGCGCGCGCGTCGTCAATCCGGCGATCGGCGCCGACTCGCTCACGCTGCCCACCGAGGCGCCGGACGGGCACTGGCTCGGCGCGGAGGCGCCGGTCGTCTTCCGGAAGAGCCGCGTCGGGCGCGTGCAGCTCGGCCTCCGCCTCGACGACGTGCGCGCCGAGGTCGACGCGCACCAGCGCATCGCCCTCATGGTCGCTGCGGTGCTCCTCCTCGGCGGCATCGTCTCGGCGTTCGCCATCGGCACCGTCGTCACCCGGTCGCTCGGCGAGTTCGCGGTGATGGCGGGACGCATCGCCGGCGGCAACTTCGAAGAACGCGCGCAGGTCACCACCGACGACGACCTCGCGACCCTCGCCCAGGCGTTCAACGTGATGGTCGACAGCCTCCAGGCCGCGCGCGACGCCCTCGAGGCCGGCAAGGCGACGCTCGAGGAGCGCGTGGAACAACGCACCTCGCAGGTGCAGGAGGCGCTCCGCGAACTCGAGATCGCCAAGGAACAGGCCGAGGCCGCGAACCAGCTCAAGAGCGAGTTCCTCGCGAACATGAGCCACGAGATCCGCACGCCGATGAACGGCATCCTCGGCACGCTCACGCTCGCGCTCGACACGCCGCTCGACGCCGAGCAGCGGCGCCTGCTCGGCCTCGCCAAGCACTCGGCCGACTCGCTCCTCGTCATCATCAACGACATCCTCGACTTCTCGAAGATCGAGGCGGGCAAGCTCGAACTCGCGCCGGCGCCCTTCCGCTTCCGCAAGACCAGCGAGGACGTGCTCGCCATCCTCGCGAGCCGCGCGAACGACAAGAAGATCCAGTTGAAGGTCGAGATCGCCGCCGACCTCCCCACCTGGCTCCTCGGCGACGGCGGCCGCCTGCGGCAGGTGTTGCTCAACCTCGCCGGCAACGCCGTGAAGTTCACCGAACGCGGCACGGTCACGCTCGCCGCCTCGGTGTCGGCGCGCACCGACGACGACGTGATGCTCCATGTCGAGGTGCGCGACACCGGCATCGGCATCAGCGAGGAGACGCAGCATCGCCTCTTCCAGAAATTCGTGCAGGCCGACGCCTCCACCACGCGCCGCTACGGCGGCACCGGCCTCGGGCTCGCGATCAGCCGCAACCTCGTGGAGCTGATGGGCGGCACCCTCGGCGTGCGGAGCACGCCGGGCAAGGGGTCGACCTTCTTCTTCGACGTGCGCCTGCCGGTGGTGCGCGACGCGGACGCCCCGCGCGAGGAGCCGAGCGGCCCCAAGGTGCGTACCGCGCCGCCGCGCACTGCGCCGTTTCCCGGGGCGCCGCCGGGACTCTCGACCGAAGGCGACATCCTCCACGCGGCGGGCGTGCGGCGCCTGCTCGTCGTCGACGACAATCCCGTGAACCTCACGGTCGCCTCGGCGATGCTCAAGGCGATGGGGCACGTCGTCGACCTCGCGCGCGACGGCAGCGAGGCGGTGGCCAAGGCCCGCACGAGACAGTATGATGCCATCTTCATGGACCTGCAGATGCCCGTCATGGACGGCTTCGGCGCCACGGCCGCCATCCGCGGCCGCGACGGCCTGAACGCCGCCACGCCGATCATCGCGCTCACCGCGAACGCCATGCCGAGCGACCGCACCCGCTCGATCGAGGCCGGGATGAACGACCACCTCGCCAAACCGTTCACGCCCGACGCGCTGCGCCAGGCGCTCAAGCGCTGGTGCGACGTCCCCGACCGTCGCCCCGCATGAGCGGCGTGCGTCGCGAGCGACTCGCCGCCCTCGACGTCTTCCGCGGCATGACCGTCGCGGGGATGCTGCTCGTGAACAACCCCGGGACGTGGAGCGCGATCTACCCGCCGCTGGAGCATGCGGAGTGGAACGGCTGGACCCCGACGGATCTCATCTTCCCGTTCTTCCTCTTCATCGCCGGCGTCACGACGCATCTGTCGCTGTCGTCGCGGCGCGCGGCAGGGGCCACCGACGGCGACATCCAGCGGCAGATCCTCCGCCGCGGCGCGCTCATCGTCCTCTTCGGGCTCCTCCTCTCGGTGTTCCCCTTCTACCAGATCGACCGCTGGGTGCACATCCGCATCCCCGGCGTGCTGCAGCGCATCGGCGTGGCCTACGCGCTGTCGGCGCTGATCACGATGCGGGGCACGCTCAAGCAGCAGGTCGTGGTGCTCTTCGCGCTGCTCTATGGGTACTGGTTCGCGATGACGCTGCTCCCGGTGCCCGGCGCCGGCGGCGGCATCGGGGCGAATCTCCTCGACGCCCCCTCCCGCACGCTGGCGGCCTGGCTCGACCGCACCCTGCTCGACGGGCACCTCTGGGTGAGCAGCAAGACCTGGGACCCCGAGGGACCGCTCTCGACCATCCCGGCGATCGGCACCGCCATGCTCGGCGTCTTCGCGGGCCGCTGGATCGGGAGCGACCGGCCGCTCGAAGAGCGGCTGAACGGGCTGTTCGCCGCCGGGGCCCTGGGCATGATGACCGGTCTCATGTGGCACTGGTCGTTCCCGATCAACAAGAGCCTCTGGACCAGTTCCTACGTCGTTTTCACCGCCGGGATGGCCTGCGTCGCCATCGCGACCATCAGCTGGATCATCGACATCCGGCGTGTTACGTGGTGGACCCGTCCGTTCGTCATATATGGAGTGAACCCGATCATCGCCTTCGTGGGTTCGGGGGCGATGGCGCGGCTCATCTACACGCTCTGGAAGGTCGATATCCAGGGAAAGCCCACCGCCGTGCAGGCTGTGGTGTATGAGAACATGTTTCATTCATGGCTCGAGCCGCGCGACGCGTCGCTCGCGTTCGCGATTACGTTTGTCTTGTTCTGGTACGCCATCCTCTGGGCGCTCTGGCGCAAGAACATCATCTTCAAGGTGTGAGGCTCGTGCTTCTTCCCCTGCTCCTCGCCGTCGTCCTTCCCGTCGCACCCCGCGCCGACGTCGCGCAGTTCGCCGAACTTCGCGTGCCGGCGGCCACGAGCGCCGCGACGAAGTCGGCGACGAAGAAGAAGCGCGCCGCCGCGGCCGCCTCGGTGAGACGCGTGACCGCCGCGGCGACTGCGGCGACCGGAGCGCTCCACTTCACCACGCCGGCCGGCCTCGCGAACCTCGCGGCCGACCTCCGCGACATGCTCGAGAAGGCGATGCGCGGCGGCAATTGGGGCGTGCTCGTGGTCTCGCTCACCCATGGCGACACGCTCTTTGGGCGCAATCCCGACTCGGCGCTCCTCCCGGCCTCGACGATGAAGCTCTTCACGTCGGCCGTCGCGCTCGACCGCTTCGGCCCGTCGGGGCGGTTCGAGACCGAAGTGCTCCGCGCCGGCGCCGTCGGCAGCGACGGCACGCTGCGCGGCGACCTCGTGCTCCGCGGCGCAGGCGACCCGACCCTCGGCGGCAAGTCCGTCGAGGACGGCGCCGAACCGCCGATGGCCGCGCTCGCGCGACAGGTCGCGGCGTCCGGCGTGCGGCGCATCAGCGGCGGCATCATCGGCGACGCGTCGGCGTTCGACGACCGGCACGTGCCCGACGGCTGGCGCAAGCGCTACCTCGGCGCGTCGTACGCGGCGCGCGTCTCGGCGCTGTCGTTCAACGAGAACAAGATCACGATGGTCGTGCGCCCCGAAGGGGGCCGCGCGACGGTCAGTTTCGAGCCCGCCGTCACCGGCGTGCCCATCGACAACGAAGTGAAGGTCGTGAGCGGGAGCCGCGGCGGCCGCCTGGGCGTGCGGCAGGACTCGAGCGGCCACTTCGTCGTGACAGGGTGGATCGGCGCGCAGAGTCCGGCGCGTGACTTCCAGTACGTGGTCGAAGCGCCGGAAATGTTCGCGGCCGGCGCGCTGCGCGCGGCGCTGACCTCGGCGGGCGTCACGGTCGACGGGCCGGTGCGGCTCGGCTCGGCGCCGGCCGGCGCGGTGCGCATCGCCGCGCAGGCGTCGCCGCCGCTCGAACGCATCGTCACGCAGATGAACGGTGAGAGCAACAATCACTTCGCCGAACTCCTCTTCCGCAACGCGGCACGCAGCGCGGGGACCACCGGATCGGCGGAGGGAGGCAACACGCTCCTCCACCGCTTCCTCACGGAGAAGGTGAACGTGCCGGCGGCCGACGTCTTCGCCGCCGACGGCAGCGGGCTCTCCACGCTCGACCGCGTGACGCCGCGGGCCATGGTGCACCTCCTGAGCTACGCGAAACGCGCCAGCTGGGGTCCGGTGTTCGAGGCCTCGCTCCCCGTCGCCGGCGAGACCGAGACGCTCAAGCGCCGCATGAAGTACACGCCGGCCAAGGGCAACCTCCACGCGAAGACCGGCACGACCAACGACGTCGCCTCCCTCGGCGGCTACGTGACGGCGAAGAACGGCGAGCAGCTCGTCTTCTCGTTCATCTACAATGGACGCGACCGCTGGCGCGCCAAGGACGCGATGGACGCCATGGGCGCGACGCTCGCCAGCTTCTCGCGCTAGACGTAGGGGGACGGCGCGTCTCGCGCGTCTCTTCCCTGCACGGACGCGACGACCCGCGCGGCGGCGTTAACACTTCCGGCGGGTCGAACGTCTCCCTGACAAGCAACAGCACTCCGCGTCGCGCGCCGCACCCCGGCCGAGGTCACGACGCTACGTCCCGCGAAGTCGCGGGAGCCAGGACACACCGCACGCACCTTTTTTCCGCTTCACAGTGGGGGGCTTTCCTATGGCTACGCACCTGTTCTCCGTTCGTCGCGCGCTCGTCGGCACCGTGCTCTCGGTCGCGTTCAACCTCTCGGCGGCGTGCCACGACAGCAAGACGCCGGCCACCGCCGTCACGCCCAGCCAGTCGTTGAGCGTCGCCGGCGGCAACACCCAGACCGGCACGGTGGCCACGTCGCTGCAGAGTCCGTTCATCGTGCGCCTCACGGCGGGCGATGGCTCCGGTGTCGGCGGCGTGACGGTGACGTGGGCCGTCACGGCCGGCGGCGGGGCGCTCAGCGGCACGACCGTGCAGACGGACGACCAGGGCTACGCGTCGGTGCTCCTCACGCTCGGCACGACGACCGGCGCGAACACCGTCACCGCCTCGACGCCCGATGGCGAGTCGCTCGCCTTCAACGCGTCGGCCGTCGCGGGGTCGGTCGCGTCGCTCGTGAAGGTGCAGGGTGACCAGCAGACGCTCGCCGACGGCTCCGTGAGCGCGCCGCTCGTCGTGCGGGCGGTGGATCTCTACGGCAACCCGGTCGCCGGCGTCACGATCGTCTGGAGTGCCGACAACGGCACGCCGCTCGCGCCGACGGCGGTCACCGACGCGAACGGCCTCGCGCAGGACCTGCTCCAGGCGGCGCCGACCGACGGCACGTACGACGTCGCCGCCGACGTGCCGGGGGTTCCGCCGGTGACGTTCACGGAGATGAGCGTGGCTTTGCCGTCTTCGCCGGTGCGCGGCGGCAACTGACGGCGGCAAGTGACGCCACTGGGCGAAGCGGTCGGGCGCGCGCACGCGCGCCCGGCCGTTCGCGTCACTGCGCGCGTTCCTTGATGACGATGCCGCGCTTCGCGAGTTCGGCGATGTAGCGTTCGCCCGGCATGCATTCGTCGGACGTGTGCACGCCCGCCGGGCCCGCCGCCCCTTCGGCCTGCAGCAGGCCGGTGATCGCGAGCGAGTAGCCCGTCGTGCGCTCCATCGCGGTGATGCCGCGCGCGTCGTCGTAGCGGTCGACGAGTTCCCACTCGTGCGTCACGGCCTTGCCGTCCTTCACGCCGTCGACGACCACGCGCAGCGCGACGAGATCCTTGCCCCGCGGCTTCTTGAGGCGCGGTCCCATCATCGCGACGGCCACGTCGCGCGGCGACACCATCTGCCCCTTCACCTCGACGGGCTCCAGCTCGAGCAGGCCGAGTTCGCGGATCGCTTCCATGATGTGCGCATGGCCCGGATACCGGAGCGTCTTGTACTCCATCGTCGGGATCTTCCCCTCGTAGCGCGCGGCCATGGTCGAGAGCCCCCCCGCGGTGTGAAACGCCTCGAGCTCGCCGATCGGCGCGTCGAACGTCACCGCCTCGCGCTCCGACAGCGCCTTCACCTGCACCTGCTTCCCGTCGCGCACGACCCACGACAGCGTCGTGTAGTAGTCGAGCACGCCCTCGAGCGAGTAGACGATCTGGTACTTGAGCGGCCCTTCGGGGCTCTGCGGGAGTCCGCCCACGAAGATCTTCACCCGGCTCACGCTGTCGCAGCGGCTGATGCCGAGCTGCGCGAGGATGTTCACCATGCCCGGCGCGAGCCCGCAGTCGGGGATGACGCTCACGCCTTTCGCCTTCGCGGCGCCGTCGAGCGCCTTCTGCTGATTCACGATCTCGGTGTTGCCGCCGAGGTCGCAGAAGTGCACGCCCTCGTCGATGGCGGCGCGCGCCATGTCGAGGTTGAAGTAGTACGGCAGCGCGCACATCGCCGCGGTCGCGCCGCGCATCGCGGCCCGGACGGCCACCGGGTCCTTCGCGTCGAGTGCGATGCGAACGAGACGGGGGTCGGCCGCGAGCGGTGCGAGGAAGTCGGGGAGCGGAGTGCCCGGACGGTCCGCGAGGCGCACTTCGGTCACGTGCGGCTGCTGCAACAGGTCGAAGGCGCAGGCGGAGCCCTGAAGCCCCGCGCCAAGTACGAGCATTCGCATGGCGATATTCGATGTAGTGAGTCGGGGGCGCAGCGCAGGACGCGCCGGCCAGCCCTCAATTTACCGCCCCGGAGCCTCCCCGCGCGACGCCACGGGAGTAACCGGACTGCGCCGCTCGGTGTGCAGGGCCGCACAAGGCCGTGCAGGGGTGAGGCGGTGGCGCGTTTCGCTCCAGCGGTCGCCGTTCCGGCCGATACTCCAAGCGTACGCCACCTCCATCCCCTCGGCATGGAACTCCCGATCAGCACACCGCGGCCTGATCCGCTGGATGCCGTGCGCGACGCATTCGCCGCGGCACTCGTCGCGCAGGAGCGCGCGCGCCGCGACGATCTCGCGCAGGTTCGGCGCATCGTCTCCGAGGCCGTCACGCGGCTCGGACAGAGCTTCGGGTCGATCCAGGACGAGTCGCAGACCCAGACTCGGCTGCTGCACGAGCTGCTGCGCCATCTTCGCGAGCTGAGCGAAGGCTCCGCCGAACAGCAGGGGCTCAGCCAGTCGGCCGAGCGCATCAACATCATCCTCGGCCGGTTCGTCGACCATCTCGTGCAGACGAGCGCGCACTCGATGGACCTGCACCAGCGCCTCGACGACATCGCGCGGCAGATGAAGGACGTGGTGTCGCTCACCGCCGGCATCCGGAAGATCGCGATGCAGACGAAGCTGCTCTCGCTCAACGCCTCGATCGAAGCCGCCCGCGCGGGCGACGCCGGCGCCGGCTTCGGCGTCGTCGCCGGCGAGGTGCGCACGCTCGCCAACGACGCCGGCCAGCTTTCCGACCGCATCGGCGACTCCGTGCGCCGCGTCGACGGCCTCGTCGAGGGCGCGAGCAGCCTCATCCAGATGCTCGCCGCCACCGACATGACGTTCGCGTTCGACGCCAAGAACGACGTCGACCTCCTCCTCCGGCAGGCGGCCGAGACGAACCGCATCGTCGAGCAGGGGCTGACCAACGTCGACGCGATCACCGCCCAGATCGCCCACGACGTGGGGGAATCGGTCGTCGCGCTGCAGTTCGAGGAGATCGTCCGGCAGCGGATGCGTGAGCTGGTGTTGCGACAGCGGGCCGACGCGCGCCAGCTGCTCCTGACCGTCGCGGCGGCGCTCGGCGCCGCGGCCAGCGGGAGCCACGACGACGTGAGCGAGGCACTGCTCGCCTGCGACGCGATGCGCGCCGCCGAAACGCCCGCCGCGAAACCCGCGCCGGAGCTGGCGCTCGCCACCGGCGACATCGAGATGTTCTAACCCATCGACGCAACGACCATGTCCATACGCACCAGCGCATCCCCCGACGGCATCCGCATCGAGATCAGCGGGCGCTTCGACTTCAGCCAGAACGACGCCTTCCGCAAGTCGTACCAGGATGCCCCGGCGGGGGTGAAGTTCATGCTCGACCTGCGGCGCGTCGAATACGTCGACAGCTCCGCCCTCGGCATGCTGCTCCTCCTACGGCGCCACGCCGGCGACCGGATGGAGTCCGTCGTCATCCAGAACGTTCCGCCCGACGTGTCGCGCGTCCTCAAGATCGCGCGGTTCGACCAGCTGTTCACGTTCGCGGGCGCATAAGGGGCGCGCGGATGGTCGCGGAGGCGCTCCCCCGCCCGCTGCGCGTGCTCGTGGCGGAAGACGACCCCGTGCAGCGCATGCTGTTCACCGCGGTGCTCCGGCGGCTCGGCCACGACGCACAGGTCGCACCCGACGGTGAGACGGCGGTCGCCCTGGCGCGCGAACTCCGCCCGGACCTCATCCTCCTCGACCTCTGGATGCCCGGACTCAGCGGCATCGACGCCTGCCGGCGCATCCTCGAGGACGCCGGCGAACCGAGGCCCGGCATCATCTTCATCACGGCCGAAGAGGACGAATCGGTGCTCGCGACCTGCCTCGAGGCCGGCGGCGACGCCTTTCTCGCGAAGCCGGTGTCCATGGCCGTGCTCGGCGCCCAGCTTCGCGCGTTCGGGCGCGGCCGCGAGATGCTGCACACCATCAAGGCGCAGTCCCGCGAACTGCAGTCGCACCAGCGGCGCATCGAGCAGGAGCACGACATGGCGCACCACGTGCTCCGTTCGGCGCTCGAGAGCACGTCCGAGTTCCCGTCGAACCTCGCGACGGTGGTGCGCGCCGCGAGTCGCTTCAACGGCGACTTCATCGCGTTCGCCGAGGGCTTCGGCGGCGAGCAGTTCGTGCTCGTCGGCGACTGCACCGGGCACGGGCTCCCCGCCGCGCTCGCGGTGACGCCGACCGTCGCGATCTTCCGGTCGTTGGTGCGAAAGGGCGTCGGCATCGAGAGCATCGGGCAGGCGCTCAACCGCCGCCTCGCGCACACGCTCCCGCCGGGATTCTTCGTCGCCGCGGGACTCATCGAGTGGGATCCGGGACGTCAACGCCTCTCGGCCTGGAACGCGGGGCTTCCCGACATGCTCGTCGTGCGCCCCGGCGCCGGCGTGGTCCATCGGATCGCGTCGCGCTACGCGCCGCTCGGCGTCACGGAGGGCCGCGCCGCGGGATTCACGCCGGAGTTCCCAGCCATCGAACTGGGCGACCGCGTGGTGCTCCACTCCGACGGCCTCAATGAATCGCGCGATCGCGAGGGCCGCGCGTTCGGCGAGGACCGCGTCGCGGCGCTCGCCGGCGATTGGCGCGGCGACGGCGATGCCACGCCGATCGCGCGTCTCGAACGCGACTACGTCGACTTCGCCGACGGACGCGGCAACGACGACGACGTGCTCATCGCAGAACTCACCTGCGTCGCCACGGCGAGCGAACCACGGCACAGTGGCGCCGCCGGCTTCGGCGATGGACTCGGAAGCCGCGTGGCGTTCGAACTCGAGGCGAGCGCGCTCCGGGAGATCGACCCCGTCTCTGTCGCGGCGCAGGTATCGCGCGGCATGCCGCTCCTCGCAGCGCGCGGCAGCGACATCCACTTCATCGCCACCGAGCTGCTCAACAACGCGATCCAGCACGGCGTCCTCGGGCTCTCCTCCGACCACAAGGACTGCCCGCGCGGCTTCGCCGGTTTCTACGCCGAGGTGCGGCGCCGGCTGGCCGGCCTGCGCGAAGGCTGGATCCGGTTCGACCTCTCCACCGAGAGCCGCGACGGCCGCCACTTCGCGCGCATCCAGGTGACCGACAGCGGCAAGGGATTCGACCCCGCGACGCTACGCGAGAACCCGGAGGCCCTCTATGGGCGCGGCCTCCCCACGATCCGCGGTCTCTGCGACCGCCTCAGCTTCGAGGATGGCGGACGCTCGGTGGTCGCCGAACTCTCCTGGCCGCGCGGGCTCGCATAGGCCTCGCGGCAACGGCGCCGCGCGACGCTAGCTTTCGGCGATGGACGCCGACTGGCACGCGCACCTGATCGACACCGACGCCGCGATCGACGGGCTGATCTCGCGCGTGCATCGCGTCGCCGTACTCGGCATCAAACCCGACGACCGTCCGTCCGAACCGGCCTGGTACGTCCCGGCCTACGCGCAACGCGCCGGACTCGAAATCGTCCCCGTGACGCCGCGTCATCCCGGCGTCGCGACGATCCTCGGCCAGCCCGTCGTCCGCTCGCTGCGCGAGGTCACCGGCCACGTCGATCTCATCGACGTCTTTCGGCGCGCCGCCGATCTGCCCGCACACCTCGACGAGTTCCTCGCGCTGAAGCCGGACGCCGTCTGGTTCCAGCTCGGCATTCGCAACGACGACGTCGCCGAGGCGCTCGCGCGCGCCGGCATCGACGTCGTGCAGGATCGCTGTCTCAAGGTCGAGCTCGCGCGCAACGGACGCTGACGGCGTCGCGGCGGATCGCCGCGCGACTTACCGAGATTTCAGCTCGGCGAGAAGCTGCACGTCGGGGTCGATCGTCACGGCGCGTGGCGCCGCGCGCAACGCGAGCGGCAACTCGACGCGCGTCGCGGCCGTCGCCGCGATGTCGACCGTTACGCGGTGCGCGGCGCCCGCGGCGTCGGTGACCTCGACCGTCAACGGCACGCGATAGTACCCGAACCGCGCCCCCTGCTCCACGTCGAGCACGACGCGCGACGCCGCCGCGTCGTAGTGCCACGACGTCGTGAGCGACGCGAAGCCCGGGCGCCGCAGCCACTGGTCGAAGAACCAGCCGAGCGGCTGCTTCGCGCGCGCCTCGACGGCGGTGCGCAGGTCGTCCGTCATCGCATTGCCGTGCCGGTGCGCCGCGATGTAGTCGCGCAGACCACCGTAGAACGCGCTGTCGCCGACGAGCCCCTGCAGCATGTGCAGCACCCAGCCGCCTTTGTCGTAGCTGTTCTCGTTGAGCAGCTTCATCAAGTCGGTCTGCGCCGTGTCGATCACCGGCCGCGACGCGACCACGTCGCTCCGCAGGAGCATCGTGCGCGAGCGGCGCATCGCCCCGGTGAACGCCGTATCGCCGAACGCATGCCCCATGTACACGGCCGCGAGGTACGTCGCGAAGCCCTCCGACAACCAGGCATGCGACCACTCCCCCTCCGTCACCATGTCGCCGAACCACTGGTGCGCCGTCTCGTGCGCGATGATGCTCGTGCCGACGTTCCCGCGGCGGAACATCCCGTCGGCGTAGAAGATCGCGCTCGCGTTCTCCATGCCGCCGAACCGCGTGCTGCTCTGCAGGTGCGCGAGCTTCTCGTACCCGAACGGCCCCACGCGCTGCGCGAAGAACGACACGATGTCGCCCGCCCGCGCGAAACCGCTCGGCAGCATCGCGCGCTGCTCGGGCGCGACGTACACGCTCTGCGGCACGCAGCCCCCGTTCTCGGCAAAGCCGCACGCCGTCGGCCCGAGGTCGTAGCGCGCGAGCGGCGCCGCGGCGATCACCATCAGGTACACGGGGATCGGCCGCGACTCCCGCCACCGCGTGAGTGTGCGCGGCACGTTGCGCCCCGCCGAGCCGTCGGGATCGCGCGGGTTCGGGAGTGGCGTCTCTTCGAGCAGCGCCCCGTTCGCCACGACCCGCTCCGACGACGGCGCGCGCACCGTCCACGTCACCGTCGATTTGTCCGACGGATGGTCGATCGACGGGATCCAGTGCCGCCCGCGGTTCGGCCAGTTGTCGCCGAAGGCCATCCAGCGCCCCGCGCTGTCGGTGCCGATGATCAGTCCGTCGTTCGGCACGCCGCGATAGGCGATCGTGACGCGCAGCGTGTCGCCGGGCGCGCCGCCGAGCGCGCCGCCGAGCGGCACGTACACGTGCCCCTCCCCCTGCCGGAACGCGACGGCGCCGCCCCCGACCGAGACCTTCTGCACGGTGAGGTCGAGCAGGTCGAGCACGAGCGTGTCGGCGCGCGCCAGGCGACGCACCGTGAGCACCGCGACACCCTCGATCGTCTTGCCCGACTCGGGCAGGTCGAGCGTCAGGTCGTAGTCGACGACGTGGAACGCCCGCTGCTGCGCGCCGAGCGGCGCCGCGAGCAGGAACAGAACGCCGAGCAGGAAAGCACGCATGAGCGACTCGTACGGGAAATGCCGGTCGCGAGCCGCGAACCCGGCCTGGAACCACTGTGCACGGTGTACGGTGAACGGTGCACCGTTCACGGTTGTGGCAGTTACCGCCCGAACAGCCGTCCGAGCACCCCGCCCCCTCCCCCCGCCCCGCCGTCGTTCGCCGCCGCCGCCAGCGCGTCCGCGAACTCGATCGTCGACACGTACCGGTCGTCCGCCGCGCGCGCCATGCCCTTCGCGAGCACCTTCTCCACGCCCTCGGGGAAGTCCATGCCGGGCCGCCGCTGCCGCAGCGGGATCGGGTCGTTGCGCAGGCGCGCGATCATCATCTCCTGCTGCGTGCGCCCCTCGAACGGGAGCTTGCCCGTCAGCATCTCGTACGTCATCAGCGCGAGCGAGTAGATGTCGGTGCGCGGGTCCAGCGGCTTGCCGCGCAGCTGCTCGGGGCTCATGAACTCCGGCGTGCCGAGGATGATGCCCGTCGCCGTCAGCTTCTCGAGTTCGCCCCCCGCCTTGCGCTCCTTCGCGAGCCCGAAGTCCATCACCACCGCATACTCGCTCCCGTCGGCGCGCTTGCAGATCATGATGTTCTCGGGCTTCAGGTCCCGGTGGATGATCTTGAGTTCGTGCGCGATGTGCAGCCCCGCGGCGATCTCCGAGATGAACTGCACCACCATCGGGAGCGGGACGAAGCCCATGCGGTTGTTGCGGTCGGCGAGGATCTCCCCCTCGACGAACGGCATCACCACGTACACCAGCCCGTCCTCCGTCTCCCCCATGCGCACGATGTGGCAGACGTTCGGATGCGCGAGCCGGATGCCGAGCGCCGCCTCGCGGCGCAGGCGCGCCATCGCGTTCTCGTCCTTGGAGAGCGCCGGCGAGAGGATCTTGATCGCGTAACGCTCGTTCGTGCTCACGTCGTGCGCGAGGTAGACGTACGACATGCCCCCCTCGCCCACCTTCTTGACGATCGCATATCGCCCGTCGAGCACCTGCCCCGCCATGTTGCCATGGTTGATCACCGTGCGCTGGCCGAGCTCCGGCGTCGGCGCGCGCGGCGTCGTGTTGCGCGGCGACGATGCCCCTTCGACGATCGGCGGCTGCCCGCCGAACGGCATCAGGCGCGTCCCGTCCTTCGGACAGAACTTCGCGTCGTCTCCATACATGGTGCCGCAGGCAGGACAGCGTTGGCTCATGTGCACACCTTGTTGCGCCCGTCGGCCTTGGCGCGATACAGCGCCTCGTCCGCCCGGGCAAAAAGATCGTCCACCGAATGTATGTCCGGCGCGGGGAAGGTCGCCACACCGATGCTCGCCGTCACGCAGCAGCCGCCGTGCGCCGGCACGAACGTCGTCGCCTCGATCTTCTCCCGCAAGCGCTCGGCGAACCGCGTCGCGCCCGCCCGCGGCGTCTCCGGCAGCACGACAACAAACTCCTCGCCGCCATACCGCGCCACCACGTCCACACTGCGGATGCTCTCCTGCAGCATGTGCGCCACCTCGCGCAGCAGGTCGTCGCCGGCCAGGTGACCCATCGTGTCGTTCACCCGCTTGAAGTGGTCGAGATCGACCATCAGCAGCGTGATCACCGAATCGTAGCGGCGCGCGCGCTCCAGCTCCGAACTCAGCCGCGTCGTCAGCGCGCGGCGGTTCAGCACCTGCGTCAGCGGATCGGTGTGCGCGAGCACCTCGAGCCGCGCGTTGTCGGCCTTCGTCGTCTCGATCAGCTGCGCGCGGTGGATCGCCGCCACCGCCGCCTTGATGACGGCGTCGGCGAACTCCACGTCCTCGTTCGTCAGCGGCGGCTCGTCCACCATGCGCCGCAGGAAGAAGACGCCCGCCTGCTTCTGCCCCAGCGAGAACGGCAGCGCGATCACGCTCCGCACCGGCACCTGCGTGCCGTTGCTCAGCCACTCGCGACGGATGTCGATGTACAGCGGATTGCTCTGCAGGTCCTCGACGAGCACCGGATGCCCGTGCTCGAGCGCCGAGCGGATCTCCGGATAGCGGTCCAGGTGGATCTCGAAATTGCGCAGCGCCGGATTGTCGAACGCCGTCGCGACGATGCCCACCGTGTCGCCCGGCTTCGCGAGGATCACCGAACAGCGCGAGAGGCTCAGCGCGCGCGCCACGCGCCGCGCGAGGATGTGATAGATCTCGTCGCTCGAAAGGTCGCCCGTCACTTCGTGGAGGATGTCCACCACCTTGCGGCGGCTCTCGGCCTCGTCGCGCGCCCGCGTCAGTTCCTCTTCCACGGTCGCCAGCGCGCGACGCGTCGAACTCAGCATGCGGTGCAGCCGCAGCTGCGCCTGCACCCGCGCCACCAGCTCGCGCGGGCGGAACGGCTTGCGGATGAAGTCCGCCGCGCCCAACCCGAACGTCATCTCCGTCACGTCGTCGGGCGAAAGGCTCGACACCATCATCACCGGCATGTCGCTCCAGCGGCGGTCGGCCTTCAGCTGCTTCAGCACCTGCACGCCGTCGGAATTCGGCATCGCCATGTCGAGCAGCAGCAGGTCGGCGGGCACCGCCTCGAGCGCGCGAAAGAGCGCGTCGCGACCGTCCGCCGGCACGACGTCGAAGCCGGCGTCGCGCAGCGCGGCCGCCATCGACTCGAGCACCACCGGATCGTCGTCGGCGACGACAATGCGCCCGCTAGCCATCGCCGAGCAACCTCCGCAGCCCGTCCCACTCGATGTTGCCGCCGGAGAGCACGCACACCGTCCGCGCGGCCGGCTGCACGATCCCCTCGAGCAGCGCCGCCACCGTGATCGCGCCGCTCGGCTCCGCCACCAGTTTGTGCCGGTCGAGCAGGAACCGCACCGCGCCGGGGAGCGCCGAGTCGGGCACGGTCACGACGTCGTCGAGATACCGTTGATGATGCGCGAACGGGATCGACCCGATCTTCACCGCCAGCAACCCGTCGGCGAGCCCGTCGGGATTCGGCGGAATGATCACCGGTTCGCCCGCGGCGCGCGCGCGCGTCAGCTTGGGTGAACCGGCCGGCTCCACGCCGATCACCTTCACGCGCGGCGCGATCATCTTCACCGCCGCCGCCGTGCCCGACGACAGCCCGCCACCGCCGACCGGCACCAGCACCATGCCGACGTCCGGCATGTCTTCGCCGATCTCGAGGCCGATCGTTCCCTGCCCGGCGATGATCGTCGGATGATCGTACGGCGGCACGAGCACCGCGCCTTCCTGCACCGCGACCTCCTGCGCCTTCGCCATCCGCTCGGCGGTCGTCGTTCCCTCGAGAATCACCCGCGCGCCGAACCGCTCCGCACCGGCGATCTTCGCCGCCGGCGCCGTCACGGGCATCACGATCGTCGCGCGCACGCCGAAGAGTTGCGCCGCGAGCGCCACGGCTTGCCCGTGATTCCCCGAACTCGGCGCGACGAGACCGCGCGCCCGATCGGCCGCGTCGATCTGCGACACGAACCAGTACGCGCCGCGGAACTTGAACGCCCCCGCGCGCTGCAGCATCTCGGGCTTCAGAAACACGGGCACGCCGCACTTCGCCGCGAGCGGATCCGACGGCACGAGCGGCGTGCGCAACGCGATGCCCCGCAATCCCGCAGCCGCTGCCTGGAACGCGGCAAGGTCGACCAAGACGTTCGGAGTTGTGCTCGTCATCGCGTCGGGTCTGTCCTGATGGGGGGCGCCGGCTCAGCCGCGAATCGGCATGAGCCGACTAAGCTACCGCAAATACATTAGACCGTAAAGCACATGGCCACTGTCGAGAAAACGCGAACAGGGGACGGCACTCGGCCGTCCCCTGTTACGTAAGTCGTTGTAGTCAGCG
>Ga0265314_10001808_pt1 | contig 23079 bp, 14 predicted proteins | sample 4126metaG_FD_203106 | JGI IMG/M metagenome (GOLD analysis project Ga0265314, IMG submission 203106) | Rhizosphere microbial communities from Carex aquatilis grown in University of Washington, Seatle, WA, United States - 4-1-26 metaG | ecosystem: Host-associated > Plants > Roots > Rhizosphere >... | reverse complement strand
GATGCGGTCTTCGTCGAGGACACGGCTGTCGTGGTTCCGGAGGGGGCGGTGATCATGCAGCCCGGCGCGCCTTCCCGAAGCGCTGAGTGCGAGAGCATCATCCGGTTGCTCAGCCAGCACCGCACGTGCGCCAGAATTTATGCGCCCGCGACCATTGATGGCGGGGATGTCCTTCGGATCGGCAAAACCTTTTTTGTGGGCCGGTCGGCGCGGACCAATGTCGACGGTGTGGAGCAGTTTGCGGCAATCGTGGGCCGGTGGGGATATCGCGTAGAGCCTGTCGAGGTTACCGGATGCCTGCATTTGAAAAGCGCCGTGACGTGCGTCGGTGAAGGGATCATCCTGGTGAATCCGAAATGGGTGGATGCGAGCGTCTTTGGCACAGTGGACGTGCTGGAAGTGGACGCGGCGGAAGAATATGCCGCCAACGGACTGCCCATCGGCGGGAAGCTGATTTACCCGGACCATTTTCCGCGGACGCGCGAGCGGCTCATGAAGCGCGGAATCGATGTGTTCACGGTTCCCGCGGATGAACTGGCCAAGGCGGAGGGGGCCGTCACCTGTTGTTCGATTGTGTTTGAGGGATGAGGATCAAGGCAGCAAAGATTGTCCGGTCATTTCCGGGGGTTGGGGGAGGCCCATGATTTTCAGGGCGGTGGGCGCGATATCCGCGAGGCGGCCGCCGGTTCTCAGTTTGACGCCCTTGAAGCGGTCGTCGGCGACGATCAGCGGGACCGTATAGGTCGTGTGCGCGGTGTGCGGACAATTGTTGATGGGGTCCCACATCTGTTCGCAGTTGCCGTGGTCGGCGGTGATGATTAACGCCCCGCCTTTGGCGAGCACCGCATCGGCAACGCGGCCGACACACGCGTCGACCTTTTCCACCGCCTTGATCGCCGCCGGCAAAGACCCGGTGTGCCCCACCATGTCCCCGTTGGCGAAGTTGATCACATATACATCATGCTTGTCGGCGGCGATTGACTTCAAGATCACCTGCGTCACCGCCTCGGCACTCATCTCCGGCGCGAGGTCATAGGTCTTGATGTCCTTGCGCGAATGCGCCCCGCGGATGTCTTCGCCTTCAAACGGGCCGACGCCATCCATGGTTTCCTTGTTCACGCTGCGCGGCTCGCGGTAGTCGTCAAAAAAGAACGTGACGTGCGGAAACTTTTCCGTTTCGGCCGAACGTATCTGCGTCAGGCCGTGGCGGGCGATCGTCTCGCCGAAAATGTCGATCATCTTGGGCGGCTTGTCGAAAATAACGTGCACCGGCAGGCCGGTTTCGTAGCCGGCCATGGTGGCGTAATAGAGATTCTTCGGGCGGAGATTGCGTTTGAAGCCGCCGTTGGGTTCCTTGGCGAATTGTGCATCGTCATACACAAACGCCTTGGTGATCTCGCGCGGGCGGTCGCCGCGGTAATTGAAGAAAATGACCGCGTCGTTGTCGGCAATCACACCGCCTTCGCCGATCACTGATGGGATCACAAATTCATCTCCATTGCGCGACGAATCCGAAGGCTTATCGTAATAAGCCTGCAGCGCCGCCTGCGCACTCGGGAACCGCGTGCCTTTGTTTTCGGTGAGCAATTCATAGGCGGTCGCGACGCGCTCCCAGCGGTTGTCGCGGTCCATGATGTAAAAGCGGCCGACGACGGTGGCGATGCGCCCGACGCCGAGCGATTTGCATTTGTCGTTGAGCGCCGCGAGGTATCGCAGGCCGCCGGTGGGTGCGGTATCGCGGCCATCGGTGATCGCATGGACGAGGACGCGGTCGCCGGGAAAGTTCTGGCGTTTGGCCATTTCCAGAATCGCATAGGCGTGTTCCTGGTCGGAATGCACCCGGCCATCGGAACACAGGCCAAGGATATGAACGCGGCTGTTATGTTTTGCGGCATGCGCGAAGGCGGCGGCGAGGGTCTGGTTGGCAAAAAACGATCCGTCGCGGATGCGGTTGGTGATGCGCATCGTTTCCTGGTCCACGATACGGCCGGCGCCGATGTTCTGGTGACCGACTTCCGAATTCCCCATGACCCCCTCCGGCAGGCCGACATCTTCGCCGGAGGTCTTGATCAGCACGCTCGGATAGTCGCGCATGAGGCGGTCATCGACGGGGTGTTTTGCGAGTTTGACGGCGTTATAGGAATCCTGCTCGGGGTGGGGGTTTTGGCCCCAACCATCACGGACAATCAGGACGAACGGGCGCTTCGCGATGGGGGTGGACATGGGAAATTGCTCCACGCAAGGGAATCCAGGGTGAAACAGGAATGGTACGCGCTTTTTGGGACCGAAGCGACGGGAGGGCCTCCTGAACGCCTCAAAAACGCGAAAAGCGGGGCCAGAAGCGTTGAATTTGGTCCAGTTTGCTAATTGCTTAAAAACTTCTTATAGTTGTCACATGCAATCGTTGCTCCCAACAACCAAGCCATGCGATGTTGAAGGCTGTGCCAAAGAAGTGCTCGACGCCGCGCCGGCCCTTTTGTGGTATATCCGCCTGCACATGCGCAAGGAACGCAAGGGGCTCTCGGTGCCGCAGTTTCGCGCTTTAGTCAAAGTGCGCAAGCAGCCGGGAGTCAGTCTCTCGGCGGTGGCCGATCATCTGGGGGCCTCCCTGCCGACGACTTCGCGGGTGGTGGCAAAATTGGTCGGCAAACGGCTGCTGGAGCGCCGCGAAAGCAACACCGACCGGCGCCAGGTCATGCTGGAGATCACGCTCGAAGGCCGGCGGCTCGTGGACGCGGCAACGGCCTCGACCCAGGCGCATATGGAAGGCGAATTGAAGAATCTCAGTGCTGAAGAACGCGAAAAAGTGCGCCTGGGAATGAACATTCTCAAGACCATGTTCGGCGGCGCTGGATTTCCGGTGGCGCGCGATACCGAAACCGCCGACGCCCCGCGCGATACTCCCGAGTGGCGGAACGGTGCGCTTAAACACTGAATCTCTACGGGTGATGTAATGTGGATTGTCCGGCTGGCATTGCGACGGCCTTATACGTTTGTGGTGGCCTCCATGCTCGTGGTCATCATGGCGTTCATGCTGCTGGTGTGGCCGCAGAATACCCGCATGCCCACCGATATCTTCCCGGAAATCAACATTCCCGTGATCTCCGTGGCGTTCAACTACACCGGAATGTCGCCTGCGGACATGGACCAGCGCATCGTCGGCCAGTTTGAGCGCATCCTTACCACCACCGTCAACGACATCGAACACGTCGAGAGCCAGTCGCTCAACGGCATCGGCGTGATCAAGATTTACTTCCAGAAGAACGCCAGCATCGATAAGGCGATCGCGCAGGTGACGGCAATCTCGCAAACGGCCATCCGTTCGATGCCTGCCGGGACGCAGCCGCCGCTGCTCATCCAGTACAACGCCGCGGACGTTCCGATCATGCAGTTGTCCCTGTCCAGCGACACCATTGCCGAGCCGCAGCTTTTTGACATCGCGGTAAACCAGCTTCGGCCGCAGCTGGTGACGATACCCGGCCTGCAGACGCCCTACCCCTATGGCGGCAAGCAGCGGAACGTGATCGTGGACCTCGATCCGGACCGGCTCTTCGCCTATGGCATTTCACCGGCGCAGGTGTCCGATGCGATCAATGCACAGAACCTCATTCTTCCCGCCGGCACCACCAAGATCGGCACCCAGGAATATCCGGTCCGTCTCAACAGCAGTCCCGAGACCGTCGCGGCGCTCAACAACCTCCCGGTCAAAAGCGTCAACGGCACAACGGTCTACATCAAGGACATCGCCCACGTGCGCGACGGGTTTGCGGTGCAGACCAACATCGTGAACGTCAACGGCAAACGCGGGGTGCTGGTTTCGATTCTCAAAGCCGGCAACGCCTCGACCCTCGACGTCGTCGATGCCGTGAAGGCGGCCCTGCCCCAGATTGAGGCGACGATGCCCAAGGGGCTCGACATCACGCCGATGTTCGACCAGTCGATTTTCGTGCGGGCGTCGGTCTACGGCGTGGTGAAGGAAGCCGTGACCGCGGCGGGGCTCACGGCCCTGATGATCCTGCTATTCCTGGGATCCTGGCGCAGCACGCTGATCGTGATGGTCTCAATCCCGCTCTCGATCCTCGTGGCGATCATCTGCCTGGACTTTCTGGGAAACACGCTCAACGTGATGACGCTCGGCGGCCTGGCGCTGGCGGTGGGCATCCTCGTCGATGATGCGACCGTGGCGATTGAAAATATTCACCGCAATTTGCACCAGAAGAAGAAGCTGATCCAGGCGATCCTCGACGGATCGGCGCAGATCGCCGTGCCCGCCTTTGTCTCGACCCTGTGCATCTGCATCGTGTTTGTGCCGGTGGTGTTTATCACCGGGGCGGCGAAATATCTTTTCACCCCGCTGGCACTGGCGGTGGTGTTTGCCATGATGACCAGCTACGTGCTCTCCCGGACGCTGGTGCCGACGATGATCAATTTTTTCCTGCCGGCGGAGGTGGGGATGTACGGCGGGGTGGCGGAGGCGATGCCCGCCGGTGAGTCGCGGCGGCGGCGGAGCGGGATGATCATTTCCGGCGTTATGGGGGCTGTGCTCCTCGCGCTGGGAGTCGTGGGCCTTTTCTACAGCCGGCACGCCGATACGCTCAAGACACCTTTCGGGAAGTTGCTGGGAACTTATGGCGGGACGATCGCGATGGGCTCGTTTGGCCTCGTCGCGGGGGTGTGCCTGGTATTTCTCTTCGTGTGGATTCACCCCGCGTTCAACTGGGGGTTCGAGAAATTCCGGCGGTTTTACGGCGGATTTCTGGACTGGGCCCTCGCCCACCGCGGGATCACCGTGGCCGGATTCGTGATCTTCGCGCTGGGTTCGCTGGCTCTCTATCCTTTCATAGGAAGGGACTTTTTCCCGACGGTTGATGCCGGGCAACTGCGACTGCACGTCCGCTGTCCGCCGGGGACGCGCATCGAAGAAACCGAGCGCCGCTACGGCGAAGTCGAGGCGGAGATCCGCCAGATCATCCCGCAAAATGAACTCACAACCATGCTCGACAACATCGGCATCCCGAACAGCTCGATCAACTTGTCCCTGTCGGATGGCTCGGTGAACTCCCCCGCCGATGGTGAAGTGCTCATCTCCCTCGGCGAAAAGCATCATCCCACCGCCGATTACATGCAGACCATGCGGAAGCAACTCTCGAAGCGGTTTCCCGACATGACCTTTTTCTTCGCCCCTTCGGACATTGTCACCCAGGTGCTCAACTTCGGAATCGCCGCGCCCGTCGACGTGCAATTGACCGGGGGCCAGGCGGATGCCGTGAAAAACCAGCAGATCATGGCGCAGATCCAGCGCGACCTCGCGGGAGTGCCCGGGGTGGTGGACGTGCGCCCGCAGCAGGTGACCACCACGCCGGATCTGCGGGTCAATGTCGACCGGACGCTGGCGAGCGAAGTCGGCGTGACGCAGCGCGATGTGGCAAGCGACCTCCTGATCTCGCTCTCCTCGAGCAATCAGACGGCGCCGAATTTCTGGCTGAACCCCGCGACGGGAATCAATTATTCCATTTACGTCCAGACGCCGCAGTACCTGCTCGCCTCGCTCAATGCCCTGGACAATACCCCCGTGGTGCCCGCCGGAGGATCCATCAAGAATTCGCAGCTTCTCGAGAATCTCGCGAGCACCGAACGGGGCACCTCGGCGACCAACATCACGCATTACAACATCCGGCCGACCTACGACATCCTCCTCGCCGTGCAGGGGCGCGACCTCGGCTCGGCGGCCGACGCCATCCAGCAGGTCATCGACAAACACAAGCCGGAACTGCCGCGCGGCACGCTCATCACATTGCGCGGGCAGGTGCAGTCGATGAACGACTCATTTGGCGGCCTGGCGCTGGGGCTGATCATCGCGGTGGTGCTGGTCTACCTGCTGATGGTGGTCAATTTCCAGTCCTGGCTCGACCCGCTGATCATTCTCATGGCGCTGCCCGGGGCGCTCGCGGGGATTCTCTGGATGCTCTGGGCGAGCCACACCACCGTCAGCGTGCCCGCCCTGATGGGCTCCATCATGAGCATCGGCGTGGCGACGGCCAATTCCATCCTGCTGATCACCTTCGCCAACGATCAGCGCGAAACCGGTATGGACGCGACAAGAGCCGCCCTTGCCGCCGGACTCACGCGACTACGCCCCGTGATGATGACCGCCGCCGCGATGATCATCGGCATGCTGCCGATGGCGCTGGGGATGGGTGAAGGCGGCGAACAAAATGCCCCGCTGGGGCGCGCCGTCATCGGGGGATTGACGCTGGCGACCTTTGCCACTTTGTTTTTTGTGCCAGTGGTCTATAGCCTGTTGCGCGGCAAACCGCGGACGGTGTTGGCCCTGCCGGAGCTTGAATGATGAATACCCTTGAAACATCCAAAACCCCTGCCCCCCCGCCGCCATTGCCGCCGCCCGCGACTACCAATGGCAACGGCCAGGGTTCCGCGCCGGCGAAGCACGAGCATGCCGAGGACGAGATTCCGCACGATCTGCACCGGCCGCACCCGGTGCTGCTGATCGCGGTGCTGCTGGGATTTGCCGCCGCGGGCGCGGGGCTGTTTTTCACAGGCTGGGTCCCGCATGAACAGCAGAATCGCCAGGCCGAGGCGGACGCGAAGGAAATGAGTTCGCTGGTGCCGACGGTCAACGTGACCGCCCCCACAAAGCAGCCCGCTTCCCATGAACTCTCTTTGCCCTGTGATATCCGGCCGAACCAGGAGACGTTGATCTACCCACAGGCGACCGGCTATTTGAAGAAGCTCAACGTCGACATCCAGGACCCGGTGAAAAAAGGCGATGTGCTGGCGGTGATCGATGCGCCGGAAGTGGATGCGGAGCTCGAGCAGTCCAAGGCCGCCGCCACCCAGGCGCGGGCCAACGTCACTAAGGCCCAGTCGGACCTCGACCTCGCGCAGCGCACCGTGGACCGGTATCAGGATATCTCCAGCGGCAGCGTCTCCAAGCAGGAAAAGGACGAGAAGGGCGCCGCGCGCGACCAGGCCGCCGCCGCGCTGGAACAGGCCAAGGCAAATGTCACCGCCGCGGACGCCAACGTCCAGCGGCTCACGGTTGAACAGGGGTTTGAGAAAGTGACCGCCCCCTTCGATGGCACGATCACCGAGCGGAATTTTGATTTGGGCGCACTGCTGACGACCGGAAACATGACCGAAAAGCCGCTCTTCCGCCTGACGCAGGCGACGACGCTGCGGGTGTTCATCAGCGTGCCGCAGGTGGAGGCGTCGCAGATCGACGTGGGCCAGGGGGCGACGTTAACCGTGCGGAATTTCCCCGGGAAAAAGTTCGAGGGAACGGTGGCGCGCATCGCCGGGGCCATCGATACGTCGACGCGGACGATGCCCTTCGAGCTGCATTTTGCGAATCCGAAAAATGAGCTCTTCGCCGGCATGTACGGCGAGGTGCGGCTGACCATATCCGACAAGACACCGGCGATCCTCGTGCCCACGAGCGCCCTGGTCTTCAACGCCGGCGGCACGCAGGTGGCGCTCGTAAAAAACGGCAAGGTGCATTTTGAAAAGGTCGCCGTCGGACAGGATATGGGGACCCAGCTCGAAATTACCTCCGGAATCAATTCCGGCGACCATGTGATCGTGAACCCCAGCGAGCGGCTCGTGGAAGGCGGCGACGTCAACGCGATCGGCGAAAAAACCGCTGAGGGAACGCCGGATGCCGCTCCCAAGCCCGCCGCAACGCAAACGGCGGATCGATAAGCTCTCGGTCGGGGCGGGACGCCAGAGACGAAATCACGGTATAAACGGCCATGGAGAATCCGCGCGGAATCGGGCGATAATGTGTCCATGGCGCCTGATGGTCAGGCCGCGCGGAGTTTGCCATGGTTCCCCAGCAGGGTGTGCTTGAAATTTCCGAATCGCGGTTGCGGCGCAACCTCGCCCTCCTGCGCCAGCGGATCGGGCCCGCAGCCCTTTGCGCAACGATCAAGGCGGATGCCTACGGGCACGGACTACGCCAGTTGGCTCCGCTCCTCAGGGCGGCGGAGATTTCCTGGGCGGCGGTCTATTCTCTTGAGGAGGCGGCAACACTCGCGCGGTTCGGGTTTGAGGTGCTGGTCCTTTCGCCGGTCGTCCTGACCGCAGAACACCCGTCGCTTCCCGAACCGGGCCCGGCAGACCTCGCCAAAATCCGGCTGAATGTGACCGACGTCGAATCAGCCCAGCGGCTCTCGGAACTGGCCGAGCAGCTCCTGCCAGCGGGACCGCCACTTGCCATCCACATGCAGGTGGATGCGGGGCTCACGCGCATGGGCGTCTTACCCGGCGATGCCCCAGAGTTGGCGGCGGTGATCGCGAAACTGCCCGGGCTCCGGCTCGAGGGCCTCTTCGCACATTTCTCTCACGGCGATGTCCCGGGGGATCCGACCGTGGACACGCAGCTCCGCGTGCTTCAAGGAGTCGCCGGCCAATTGAAACCGCGGCATCCGAACCTGATCGTCCACATGCAGAATTCCGGCGGGGCGGCGCATCTGGGCGATGCGGGGCTCAACATGGTCCGCATCGGCATCGCGCTTTATGGCCTGCAGCCTTCGATGGATGATCCGATCGAAGGCCTGCTGCCGGTGGCGCGGGTCGTCGCGCCGGTACTGGCGATTCACGACCGGCCCGCGGGGACGGGCGTGGGCTATGGCCACACCTTTCGCACGAACCGGCCGAGCCGGCTGGCGATCGTGCCGGTGGGATACGCCGATGGCTATCCGCGGCACTTGTCGAACCGGTGTGTGGCGCAGGTGAGGCGGCAAAGTGTGGCGGTGGTGGGACGGGTTTCGATGGATCAGATCATTTTGGATGTGACCGATGTGTCCGAGGCGCGGGTGGGCGATGAGGTCACCGTGATTTCATGGGATCCGGCGGAGCCCAATTGCCTCGATCGCATGGCCCAATCTGCCGGCACCATTGGCTATGAGCTCGCCACGCATCTCGGCGGCCGCCTGCATCGCCGCATCGTTCCATAAGGCCACTCCGTGCCATCCAGCCGCCATGGCAGATCGGCAAGACCCCCCTGCGGACTTGGCCGATACAATGGTATACAATGCTGGCGGTATTCTCGGGCCAGGGGCCGGGATGAAGGCGGGCACGGATGACGGTAATCGAGAGAGAACTTCCAGCCGAAACGGAGCCGGTGGTCCCGGCGCGCCTCGTGGAACCGCTGCGGATCGTCGCCGGGCGGGCATCGCTCCTGGCGTGGCTTTCAACGATTTTTCGGCTGCTGGCCCTGGTCTCCGGCGTTTGGCTGATCACGGTGCTGGCGCTGGGCTCCGGGCGAAAGCTGCCGTTCTCGCTGGGCATAGCTATCACGGTGCTGGCGTGGGCGGCGGTGATTGCCGGCGGATACCGCATTCTCCGGCCGATGTTCCGGCGGCGGCACGGCCTCGCGGCAGCCGCGCTTCTCGTGGATAACGCGCTCCCGGATACCGAGGAAAGACTCTCCTCCGCGGTGGAGCTGGCCCAGGAAAAAAATCCCGCCTTCCGCGGATCGCCGGAGCTCGTCGCGGTGCTTCTCCGCCAGGCGGAGCATCACGCCGACAACATGGATCCGGCCACGGTCATCTCCGGCAAAAACGTGATGCGCTGGCTGGGCGCGGTGGCCATGCTGGCGCTGGTGTGGTTCCTGCTGCTGGTCGTGCTTACGCCGAACATGCTGCTCGGGATGCAGCGGCTGCTGACCCCCTGGACCGCCGCCGCCGGCGCGCCGACCCCGCAGATCGACGTGCATCCGGGCGATGCCGTTCTCGCCCAGGGCGATACCCTCGAAATCACCGTGGACGTGAAACCGCCCGAGGGAGCGTCTCTGGACAATGGCAACCAGCCCATCGAAAAGGCGACCATCGTCCGCCATTTCATCAACACGCATGCGATGGTCGCCTCGCCGGACCTGACCAGCGAGTTGGACCGGACCGGCCCGCGCAGCTTCCGGTTCACGCTGCCGCAGATTCAGCAGTCATTTACCTACCAGGTGTTCGCCGAGGGCGGCAAGGACCTGGGCAAGGGAGAGTCGCCGACCTACACCGTGACCATTCAAATCCTGCCGGCGGTGGCCGACGTTCAGGTGGATTACGATTATCCACCCTATACACGTCTGGATCATCGCACCGTGCATTCCCATGACGGCGCCATCGAAGCGCTTACCGGCACCAAGGTGCAGGTCACGGTTCACACCACCGAGCCGGTGAAAACCGCAACCATCACCCTCGACGACGACGGTGCCGGCCAGGTCGCCAGGCTGCCGCTCCAGGAAAAAAAAGATGCCGCCACCGGCAACGGCATGGGTGCGGCCGCCTATGGGAGCGCCTTTACCATCACGCGATCAACGCATTACCGCGTCGACCTCGCGGCCGGCACCGATCGCAAAAACATCGACAACACCGCCCGCCCCATCACCGCGCTCGTGGATTCGGCGCCGCACGTGGAAATCAAACTGCCCGATCCGGCGGGCGGTCCCCTGCCGGTGCGGCCCGATGATGTCGTGCCAATGCGCGTCGTCGCCACCGATGATTTTGGCGTCACCAAGATCGAGGCGATCGTCCAGGTGGATGATCGGCCGGCGGTGACGCTGCCGGTGTCGAGCGAAACCGGCGAAACGCAGGCGACGCGGGACTGGGATCTGAACCTGCAGCAGTTGCTCCGCGGGGCCGACCGGTTGGGTCCCGCGCCCCGGCGCGTCGCCTATCAATTCAAGGCCACCGACACACGCGATCCGAATCCCCAGGAGGGGCTTTCCGTCAAGCAATACCTGCAGCTCGACAAATCCGCGGCCCCGCTCGCCCAGCGCATGGACACGGCGGCCGTCAAGGACCTGGGCAAAGCCGTGGAACAGGCCGCGGCAAAGCTCAGGGACGCCCAGTCGCAGTTGGATGCGGTGAAGAAGGGAGACACCGATCGCTCCGTTTCACCCGAGGGAAGCCAGCGCCTCGCGACCGCCCAGCAGGATTTAAACGACGCCCGCAACACGCTCGACCAGGCCGCCGATCAGTCGGACGCTTCCCGCGTCGGTCCCCTTGCCCAGGAAGTGCGGAATATCGCCGACCACGAAGTCAAAGATGCACAGGAGCAGTCGGTCAAGGCCGGCCTCGCGTCCGATCAGCCCGAAGCGCGGCAGACCAGCATCGCCGACGCACAAAAAAACGTGCAGGACGCCCTCGACAAACTCAATCAGGCATCGAAGAAAGTGGACGACACCTCCAAGGGCCAGCCGCTTGCCCAGGCGCTGGAGCGCATCGCCGAAGAGCAGCATCAGCTCGCCAGCCAGCTCGCCCAGAACCCGAATGACCCCCAGCTTCGCCAGCAGCAGCAGGAACTCCAGAAAAAACTCGACCAGGTGATCAAGGACCACCCGGAACTGCAGAAAACCGCCGAGGATGCCCGGCAGGCGAGCACCAACGACCTGGTGCAGCGCGTGCAGGACCTGGAGCGGGCGCAGCAGCCGATCAATCAGCAGCTCGAGCGGGCAAATGGCAGCAGCGTCGCGCCCGACAAGGCGCGGGCCCTGGCCCAGAAGCAGGGGGACCTGAACCAGGACATCGCCAGATTCGCCTCCGAGCAGTCCCAGGCGCTCAAGGATGCCGGCAACGCCAGGCCGCCCGAATCCGACAAACTCGATCCGATCGTCAAGGAACTCCAGAACAGCCGGCTCGAGGATGCCGCGCGCGACCAGCGCAGCACGGCCGCGACCCTGCAGCAGGCGGCCAATCAGCTCGATGGCTCCCAGAAAAAGAGCGACGAAGGCTCGGGCGCCCGCGAGAAAGCCGCCGAACAGGCGGCCAAAGATGCCGCCACCGCCGCCGATGCCCAGCAGGATGCGCGCGATCTCCAGAAGCAGATTCAGGATGCGACCGCCGCCCACAATCCGCCGACGCGCCCCGGCGATCCGGCGAATCAGAAGGCCGGCGACCTCGCCAGCCAGATGCGCCAGGATGCGGTGAAGATGTCGCAGAACTCCAATAACGCGGCCGCGAAAGCAGCGCTTCAGGCCGCCACAAAAGCCGCCGACGCCGCCCGCCAGGCCGCCCGCAGCGGCAACGCGCAGGCGGCCCAGCAGCAGCTCTCGCAGGCCGCGGATCAGCTCGCCCAGGCCGCACAGGCGGAGCAGGCGGCGGCCGGCGCCGCGCCCCAGGATGCGGCCCAGCCCAATGCGTCAAAATCCGGCAATGCCGCTCAGCAGGCCCAGGCGCTCGCAGACCGCCAGCGCGATCTCGCGCAGCAGACCTCCGAGCTTGCCCAGGGACAGCAGGATGCGGCGAACCTCACCTCCAATCCGTCCCAAACTGCCGAGGCGCAGCGGGCCCTCGCGAACAAAATGGACGACGCCGCGAAGGCGGCCCAGGCGCTCAAGGAACAGACCCAGGGGCCCGCGCCGCAGCTTTCGCAAAAGGCCGCCCAGGCTCAGCAGGCGCTCGAGCGCGCCGCACAGGCGCAAAAGAGCGCCGCGGATTCAACCAGCGCCCAAAAAACCGGCGACGCCGCGGCAAAGCAGGGCGAATCCGCCAACCGCCTCGCCGACGCCGAGCAGGCGCTCACCGGTCAAAAGCCGGGCGCAAACGGATCATCGAGCGCCGGCGGCAAACCAAATTCCACGCCCTCGGGCTCCGGAAATTCCGCCGCCGCGGCAGCCGCCAGCCGGGATGTGCAAAGCGCGCGCGACTCCCAATCGCAGGCGGCGAACGGCAACGCCGGTGCGGCAAAGAACGCCGCGGATCAACTCGATAACGCCGCCCGTGAAATTGCTTCCGGCAACCAGAACAGCAACAACGGGCCCAATGGCCAGCCCGCCTCCCCCGGCGATCGCCCCGGACAATCGGCATCCCAGGGGCAGCCCGGTAACAATGGCGCTTCGGCACCGGGGCGTTCCGGATCCGGCGCCAGCGGATCTCCAGGCGGCAGCGGCGCCGGTCAAAGCGCATCGGGCGCGGGCAACGCAAACGGCAGCGGGGCGGGTGCTGGAAATGCAGCAGGCTCCGGCAGCGGAACCGGAAACGGCGGTTCGGCGAATGGCGGCTCCGGTGGCGCTGGGGCGGGCGGCGGAGTTGCCCAAGGTGGCGGAAGCCCTGGCGCCGGCAGCGGCGCGGGTCGCGGATCGGGCTCGGGGCAGGGCAACGGTTCCGCGGCCGGCGGCGGGGGCGGCGGGATCGACATCACGATGAACGGCCGAAACAGCGAGGAGCCCAAGGAGGTCAAGGAAGCCGGCATCGCGCCTTCCGACTGGGGCCGCCTTCCGCCGGACATGCAGACGGAATTGCTCCATTCCGCGCAGCAGCCCGGCCCGCCCGGCTATCGCGACATGATCAAGAATTATTACTCCCGCATCGCCCGCCTCCAGGCACAAGGGGATGACGCAAAATGAGCATTTCGCGCACCAACCCCATGATGGCCGCCGCGGTAGTTGCCGCCGCCTGTTTCCTCGCCGCATCGCCCCGCGTGTCGCGCTCGGACGATTCCGAGCCCGTGCCGCAGAATGTCGAATCGGCCGTGGATCGCGGACTCGCGTGGCTGGCCAAATCGCAGGATCCCCGCGGCACATGGGAGGGGCACGCCGGCGTCGGCGGCTGGGCCGCGGCATCGACCGGGCTTGCCACCATGGCGTTCATGGCCCGCGGGCACACGCCCGGCCAGGGCCCCTACGGCGATACCCTCAACCACGCCATCGATGCGATCCTCGCTTTGCAGCAGCCCGATGGCGTGATCGCCGAAGCCCGCCAGGGCGAAGTCATGTATGACCATGGCATCTGCACCATGGCCCTCTGCGAGGCCTATGGCATGCTCGATGATGCCCGCCAGGCCCGCGCCCGCATCGCCATCGGAAAGGCCGTCCGCGTCATCCTCAACGCCCAGCGGGTCCCCAAGGTCGGCTTTGACAATGGCGGCTGGCGCTACACCCCCGAGTACACCACGGCGGATATGTCCGTCAGCGGCTGGCAGCTCCTGGCCCTCCGCGGCGCGCGGAATGTCGGCGCCGACCTGCCCAGGCAGGCCATCGATGACGGCATCGCCTTTATCAAGCATCACGTGGCCCAGGGCGGGGGATTCAGCTACACCGCCGGCAGCGGGAGCAATGCCGCCATGACCGGCACCGGTATCCTCGCCCTCTCGCTGCTCGGTGAGCCCGACGCCGATGAAGTGAAGCCCGCCGGCGATTACCTGCTGCGAAATTTCAACAATCTCCGCGGCGAGCATTATTACTACGCCGCCTATTACTGTGCCCAGGCCGCGTGGCAGCTCGGCGGAAATTACTGGACAACCCTCAACCGCCAGATCACCCAGGACCCCGACGGGCTCATCCAAAAGCAGAAAGTCGATGGACACTGGGAAGGCTCAGAGGGCGGCGACGTCGTCTGCAGTTCCATGGCGATCCTGGCGCTCACCGTCCCCTACCGCTACCTGCCGATCTATCAGCGTTGATGCGTAAATGTGGCACGGCCGCCCCCGGCTGTGCCCGCATCGGCGGGACGCCGATGCCACCGTTCACTTCTTGAAAAACTTCTTGAGCGAATAAACCGTGGCCGCCCGCCCCATCCGCCCGATGGAATCCACCAGCGGCAACTCCTTCGGGCAGACCTTCACGCAGTTCTGCGCATTGCCGCAGTCGGAAATCCCCCCGTCCCCCATGATCTGCTCCATGCGCTCATCCGCGTCGATCTTGCCCGTCGGATGCGCATTGAAATAATCCACCTGCCCGAATACCTGCGCCCCAACGAACGAATTGGTCATCGTGAACTGCGGGCACGCCTCCAGGCAGCAGCCGCACGTCATGCAGCGCGACAGCGCGTAACGCATGTCCTGCTTCTCAGGCGTCATCTGCGGCCCGGAGCCCTGGTTGTAATAACCGTCCACCGGAATCCACCCGCGGATGCGCTTCAGATTTTCAAACATGCGCGAGCGATCCACGATCAGATCCCGCACCACCGGAAACTTGCTCATCGGCGCAATCGTGATCGGCCCGTCGCCATGCTCCTCGCGGATGGGGTCCACGAGCGCCGAGCACGCCTGCCGCACCTTGCCGTTGATCAGCATGGTGCAGCTGCCGCAGACTTCCTCCAGACACGCGGCGTCATAATTGACCGGCGTCGTCTTTGCCCCCTCCACGGTGACCGGATTGCCCGCAATCGCCTGAAAGACCGACGTTATGTTCATGTTCCGCTTGTAGGGAATCGAGAACGTCTGCCAGTAGGGCGCCGTGCCGGGCTTATCCTGCCGCTGAACTTTTACAACTATCGGAGCATCGCTCATGCTCAATTCACCTTGTCACCAGATCACCAGGTCATTTCGCGACGACCGCCGGTTCAATCGGCTGAACCGCCGGAGCCGCCGCAGTCTTCGCCGGCCCCGCGCCGGTCGTCTTGCCATAATCGCGCTTCTCCGGCCGGGCGAGAGAAATATCCACCGGCTCATACGAAAGCTCGCACTTTCCATTCACAAATGTCGCCAGCGTGCTCCGCAGCCAGTGCTCGTCATCGCGCTTCAGCGCCCGGTCGTCCAGCGGAATGTCCATGCGCGTCTCAAGCTCATCTGGAATCTTGAAGTGCGCCCCGCGCGACTCATCCCGCGCGATCGCCGCCATCGTGATCGCTTCCGACAGCAGCAGCATGTCCCACAGCGACCGCGTGAACGCCAGCGTCTGGTTCGACCACGTGCTGCCATCCGGCATGCCCAGCCGCGTCCTGTACCGCTCCTTCAGCTCCTCGATCAACGCCAGCGACTGCTTCATCCGCTTGTTGATCCGGATGATCGTGCAGTTGTCGGACATCGTCCGGCCCAGCTCGCGCTGCATCATATACGGGTTCTGATCGCCGCTGGCCTTGAGCAGCCGCTCCATCTGCGCCTGCTGCTCGCGCACGCGGGCATCAAACACGCCCGCCGAAATCTCCGCCGCGGATCCCTTCTGGCTCTCGATGTAATTCTTCACGCTCGGCCCCATATACAGCCCCGTGAAAATGCACGAGAGCAGCGAGTTGGCCCCCAGCCGATTCGCCCCGTGATACTGAAAGTCCGCCTCCCCCGCCGCATACAGGCCCGGAATATTCGTCATCTGGTTGCGCGGATCGCCCTTCTTCATCCCGCCGCCGCCCACCGCGCGACCGGCATGCTCCACCGGCTGATCGTCACGCGCGAAATCCACCCACAGCCCGCCCATCGAATAATGAATCGCCGGATAAATCTTCATGGGCTCAAGCAAGGGATCGACGCCCACAAATTTCTCGTAAATCTCCAGGATCCCGCCCAGCCGCTTCTTGAGCACCTCGTACTTGATCCCCGTCGCCTTCTCGGTGAGGTCCAGGTACACCATCTGCGAGGGCGCCGGCCCGACCCCATAACCCTGCTCGCAGATGTAATAAATTTCGCGCGTCGCAATATCCCGCGGCACGATGTTCTTGTACTTCGGATACAGCCGCTCCAGGAAATAATCGCGTTCCTCTTCCGGAATGCTGTTGGGATGCCGCGCATCGCCCTTCTTCCTGGGCACCCAGATGCGCCCGCCTTCGCCGCGCGCCGATTCCGACATCAGCCGGCACTTGTCCTCGCCGGGGATCGCCGTCGGATGCACCTGCACAAATTCCGGATTCCCCAGCCGCGCCCCCGCCGCATAACACCGCGCCGATGCCGAGCCCGTGCAGATCACCGACATCGTGCTCTGGCCAAAGATCAGCCCGTTGCCCCCCGTCGCCATGATCACCGCATCGCCGCGGAACGCCCGAATCTGCATCGTCCGCAGATCCTGGGCGACGATCCCCACGCACCGGCCGCCATCATCGCGCACCGGCCAGAGAAAATCCCAGAACTCATACTTGGTGATCCGCCCCTCTGATTCCCACCGCCGGCACTGTTCATCAAGCGCATACAAAAGCTGCTGCCCCGTCGTCGCCCCCGCAAAATGCGTCCGCTTGAACAGCGACCCGCCGAACAGCCGCAGCGCCCGGTATCCCTCCGACGTGCGGTTGAACGGCACGCCCATGCGATCCAGCAGATTGATGATGTCAGGCGCCATCCGCGCCATCTCCAGCACCGGCGGCTGGTTCGCCAGAAAATCCCCGCCCTTGATCGTCTCGAAAAAATGCTCCCACTCTGAATACCCCTGCTGCCGTGCCACGTCATTGCACGCGTTGATCCCCCCTTGCGCACAGACCGAGTGCGACCGCTTCACCGGCACCAGCGAAAACAGATCGACCGGAATCTCCTGCTCCGCAAGCTTCATCGCCGCGGCAAGACCAGCCAGTCCCCCCCCTACCACAATTACCCGCTTTGCCGACATTGCCTGTCCTTGTTCGTCTATAACAGTTTAGCCGCCGATCACAGATCGGCGCTTGGGTTGATATTCCTGGCCCGTCACGGCATCGCACCACCACTGGGCTGAACCTGCACCGGGCCATCGTCGGGCAGCGTGTGCGTCACAGGGTCCCAGCGCGAAACATCTCCGCGCGCGGCAGGCGCAAAGGTAAACGCATACCACGCCGTCGTGCCGAAAATCGTCACGAGAATGCCGATCGCCAGGCATACATGGCCCCAACGCTTCTGCGCCGTGCGCGTAATCGTAAGGCCCCAGGCAATCGCTGAAGTCCACAGGCCATTGGCCAGATGAAAGCAGGCCGACCAGATTCCAAGCAGATAGAACGCCATCACCGTCGCATTGCCAACGCCGATCGCGTCAGGATTGTTGGAGTCATAGAACAAGTGCCGCAGGCCGCCGACCGTTGATTGAAATGCCAGGTTGCGCGGCTGGAACTGACCGCCCCATATGGCGCACCAATCCGCGAACCGGTGCAGCGCGCCGCCGTCCGCCGGATTGGTTGTCATGATCAAATCATGCACCCCCGCCAATCCCCATTTGTGCAGCGTGCCAATGTGAAACGCGATGAACGCCAGCAGAAACACCGCCGTCCACCGCTGCAGCGTGTAACGGATATTCCCGCCGTACGCGTACTTCGTCGTATTAAACTTCACGCCCGCCTTCACGATATAAATGCCGTACAGCGCGTGAATCAAAAGGGGAATGAAAATCGTCAGCAGCTCGACGAGCCACAGCATCGGCTCCAGCGAATGGATGTGGTCCACATTCATCTGGTAATCCCGCGGCCAGAGCCCCGTCGCGTTCACCAGCAGGTGCACCACGATATACCCGCCAAAGACCAGCCCCGTCGCCGAATGCAGCCGGCGAATCATGAAATGGAACCGCCCGGGCGGCGTGCCATAATCGTTTGGTTTCCTGGGACTTCTCGCTGCCGCGTCATTTAGCGGGGCAATGATGGGAGACGCGGGCGCATCGGCCGGGGCGGGGGTGCTCACGGGTAATTCCCTTGTGAATTGGGACGTCCCGCAATTCTAGGACGCAGGGCGCCGCTCAGCAAGCAGGCCGAGGGCGCTGCCTCCCAGACGGCGGTGTCCCCGCTAAACAAGGGACCGCCCATGATCGGCCTCATTTCACGGGCACGTAGACTTTTACTGCGAGTTCCTTGCTTCCCCAATCCTGCGCCTGCTCGAACGTCGGCATCAAAAGATCCAGCCGAGCCCCCTTGATCGCCCCGCCACGATCCAGCACCGGCACCGCCGCTCCCTTGGCATACCCCGGCACCACCACCAGCGCGTGCATCGGAATCACCGAGGTATCCGCGGCCACCAGGCGGCCCCCGTTTGTCTTCACGGATTTCCCCGAAGCCGTCGTCGTCCCCGGGTAGGGATACGTGCACCGCGGATCCGGTGCGTAGGCCGTCACGCGCAATTTGACCGAACGCGCCAGGCGATATTTTTCGCCCTGGTAATACTTGATGTCCTCCGGCGGCTTGGGCTTGGGCGCGACCGACGGCGCACGCTCCACCGGCAACCGCTGGGCTGAAGGAGGTAGCGCCGGCGGGGCCACCGGAAGTTCCTGCGGCTGTGCGGGAGCAAACCATTGCGGCAATTGCGTGGCCCCCGAGGGATTTGGAATTTCAGGCAGCAGCACACTCATGGGCTGAGTCGATGGCGTGATGGGTTGTGCTTGCGCTGAGGTTTGGGTTGCGGTTTGGTTGCGGTCGCTCCAGGCCGCCATCCGCGGAACAGAGCCCAGCTTCATCACGCCCGTCAGGACGATCAGACCGCCCGCCAGCAGGGCCATAAAGAGCCCCAGCTCCAATCGGTCGGTCGTGGTCATTCGACGGTATCGCCGCATGCTGTGTCTCCGGGGGTAGGCCCATGCAAAGCGGGTTCCATCCGTGACCAGACGCGGCCGCCATCCTTGGTCGGCCCGACATTAAGCGAGATTGCCCCCCGTACCGTTACAGGACCGCGAAGGTCCGGCAAGGTTGGGAAGTATAGCACGCCAGCGGGAACAAGACGCAAATTCCCCTGCCATGGGGAACTTGTCATAAATCCAGCAATATGCGCGTGTTGCGCTACAAAAGTGCCGATTCTTCGTTTCTTCGAATGAATCATTCTCCCGATTCACGAAAGAATCTGGCGGATTGGCGAAGACAGGAAACTCACCCGGCAGCCCGATTCACGATGGTGGCGCTGCCTCTTTGCTGACCTGAGCCTGCACCCGCCCCATTGCCACCGAGATTCGGTCGCGCACCGCCGGTTCCACGCTTTTTCCGCCCCACAGGATCTCGTAGCCCATCTGCACGAGCCACTGCACATCCTCCGCCACCGGGCCCAGCGCAAGCCCCTGAACAAATTCACGCGGCGTCATATCTTTACGTCCCATATGCTCCCGGTCGAGCGCAATCATCAGCTCGGATAAAAATCCCGCCTCCAGCGCCCTGGCAATCGGCACACCTGATGACTTCAATTCCGGCCTCCCCAGTTGGCCATTCCGCACCACGCCACGGGCGCGCCGGCGCCGCAGGAGCCGAATGGCCGACAAGGATACCACCGAACCGCCGACGATTGATCCCAGCAATATCCACGCGCCTTGTGAACGCGGGTCGGTCAGGAAACCGGCGATCGCGGCAAAAAGCCGCCGGCGCGAATCGTTGTCATACGTCACCACCAGCGCCAGCCATGTATCCTGGAATAGTTGCGTGATTTCGTGAAGCGCCCGCGACAACACACTCACCGTCGGCGTGGCATCGTCACTGCCGGCGGTCGGATCGCCACGCACCCACCCTTCCCCAGGAACGTTGTACTCGACCCACATATGCGCATCCCGCTGCCGCACGACGTAGTAGCCGCCCACAGAATTAAACTCGCCGCCGTAGTACCCGGTGACTTCCCGCGCCTGGATTCCGACCGCGCCGCAAAGCTCCACCATCCCCAGGGCAAAGTATTCGCAATAACCGCCGATCTGCTGCCGGTTCCGAAGAAAGTCCGTGATGGGATCGAGATTGGGATTCACCTGGTGCGTGCTCAGCGAATAGCGGTAATGCGTCCGCAAATAATTTTCGATTGCCGTGGCGACGGTATGAACCCGCTCCGGCGGCACGATGCCATCGGCCGGAAGGTCCGGCACGATCGTGACCAGGATCCTTTTGATGTCATCGCTCACAACGACCGGGCGCGGCGGCCGCGGCCCGCGGCGCGTCGAGGGCCCCGTGGAAGTGGCCGCACGCGAACTTTGAGCGCCGCCTTGCTCTGCGACCGTTGCCGGCGGCAAAAGCGGCCGGTTGGCCACATATGCAGTCCGATCAACATCCGTCGATGTGAACAGCTTGTATCGGAATGGCCGAAAACCACCCCCATGCGTCAGAATCATCGTCGAGAGATTCAACGTCACGCTATTAAACTGGTCGGAGACCACAGCGGTGGGTGTTCCCCGGGTGAACAGCGCCACGCGAGGCGGAACGAATACGGTATATTCTTCCAGGATGGCGGATGTATCCAGCGGAAGGTTCCCCACCAGTTTAAAAATACCATCATCCCCGTACACCATGACGCTCGGGTCATAGCGGTACCGGTCAAGGTCCTGAATCACCTGCCCGCGAAAGTAGGGCTGGTAAAGTTCCGACCCGATGTTCTGCCCATCGATGCTGCGCGTCAGCTTCACCTGCATGACGACCTGGTCCGATGGCGTAAGCTCCTCGACATCCCGAAAGGACACCACATCCGAAAAACCGGTCTGCAGGTTGTCCGTGTTCCAGACATCCGCAAATCCCGTCGCCCCTGAGCGCGGCAGCAGCAGAAACGAGAGGGCCGCAATCGGTATCATCGCCAGCAGGCAGCGCTTCACGATGCGATTCACGTCCCCCGCAAAAACAGACCCCTCCCGGAGATCCGGCTCAGTCACGCGCTGCGCTTCCTGCCCCGCCTCCACATTGGCGATCGCGACGCGGATCATCGCCAGATAACACAGCACACAGACAAATGCCGCACACAGCAGGCCAAAGCCAAGCCCCGTCGGCGCGAACATCATTCCGGCGACGCCCACCACCAGTGCCAGCAGCGTCAGCTCCATACGGTCGCGCGAGCGCTTGCGCTCAAACAGCTTGCATAAAAGGATCGCGACCACGAATCGCGCCAGCGGAATCACCACGCTCTGGATCAGGAACGTCGTGTAAGTCTCCCACACGAGGTAACCAAAAGCCCCCAGCAGGATGATGTTCAAAATAAAGCGCGGTACCGCCCAGCCCTTGATCTCCACCGCCCACCAGGAAATGCCCGCCGCAGCCACGCTCAGGACCAGCAATTCATCGCTGCGGCCATAACAGAACACCGCGATCGCCAGAATGACCAGCACGTAAATCGAACCGCTCAGGCGGCGAAGCGATGGAAATGGTGAACTTGCCGATGCCATCGGAAGGATCTCCGGGAATGGCAGTGGGCCGCGATTGAAATAATCAGCCGCCGGCGGAAATGGTCAGTGCCACCGCATGCTCTTCCTCAAGCTTCCGCAGGGAATAGGGAAGTTCAAAGTGCATGTCTTCCTCGGTGACGTGGGCGTCCTCGACCGTCGCGTTATATTTGACCCTCAGCAGATCGATGATCGACTGCACCAGGTCCTCCGGCGCCGACGCGCCAGCGGTCAGCAGCAGGGTCTGCACTCCGTCGAGCCAGGCGTGGTCGATTTCCGAGACATCATCCACCAGGTATCCGCGAACGCCGCGATTCTGCGCGATCTCCACCAGCCGCAGCGAATTGGAGGAATTCTTCGAGCCGACCACGAGGACAAGGTCCGAACGCGGCGCCAGCACCATCACCGCCTGCTGGCGATTGGTCGTGGCGTAACAGATATCCTCTTTCTTGGGCGTATGGATGTGCGGAAATTTCTTCCGGAGCGCATCGATGATCAGGTTCGCATCATCAATGCTCAGTGTCGTCTGCGTGAGATAGGCGATCTTGTGGTCGTGCGGAATGCTGAGTTCTTCAACATCCGCCGGAGACTCGACAATCCGGATTGAATCCGGCGCTTCCCCCAGCGTACCGATCACCTCATCATGGTCCTCATGGCCGATCAGGACGATCGTATACTTGCGGCTCGCGAAACGCACCGCCTCGTTGTGCACCTTGGTGACCAGCGGACACGTTGCATCCACCTGCACCAGGTTCCGCCCTTCGGACTTGCGACGGATTTCCGGCGAAACGCCATGCGCCGAATAAACGACCGTCGCCCCGTTGGGAACTTCCTCAATGGAATTCACAAACACGACGCCCTGGCGAATAAAGCGGTCCACAACATGCTTGTTGTGCACAATCTCGTGATACACGTAGATGGGCGGGCCTTTGAGCTTGAGCACGCGATCCACGCAATCGATCGCCATGTTCACGCCCGCGCAGAAGCCACGGGGATTCGCCAGCAGGATTTTCATGGGCATAAAAGGGGCTCCGAGTCGGCTGTTCATTCGCCTTCTAAACCGTTATTGTAGCGGAACCGATGGGGCCCGGCCAATGGGGTGGCCGTGCTGCAGTGGCGGGCCCTTTTTACAGATCATCAGGATCGAATCACGGCGAGGATGGTCTTGGCAGAGGCAATCACAGTCCCACAAATACCCCGGCCGGCGCGCGAAGCGGAGCGGCTGGGCCTCGAAAAACAGGCGGGCATATTGCCGGACACCGTGCGCGCCGCATTTGCACCCGTCGCCGACGCCTCCGCCGCCGAAACCTGCACCCGAATCCTCGCCCACCAGCATTATGAAAATTTTTCCGTCGTTTCCGCGCTCC
>Ga0265314_10001805_pt1 | contig 23090 bp, 14 predicted proteins | sample 4126metaG_FD_203106 | JGI IMG/M metagenome (GOLD analysis project Ga0265314, IMG submission 203106) | Rhizosphere microbial communities from Carex aquatilis grown in University of Washington, Seatle, WA, United States - 4-1-26 metaG | ecosystem: Host-associated > Plants > Roots > Rhizosphere >... | reverse complement strand
TTCGCTGTGATTGATGCGGCGGTGATTGTATTCGTTGATGTGCCGATCCATGAGATCGTAAGAAGCGAAGTCATCCGTAAACACTGTGCTCTTGGGAAGGACGTGTTCCTTGACCAACCCGAGCAGCGTGGGGCCTTTCACGTCGGCAGCGATCACAGCTCTGACGCGGCCCTTGCGCTCTACCATGCCGACGACGGTAGTTTTCTTGTCCTTATGATCTCCGGCCAATGGGCGACCGACCGTGCCTTTGCGCCGTCCGCCAAAGTACATCTCATCCATCTCGACGCCGGGGCCAGACTTTCCGCCCAGCGGTGCGGCCTTCTCATCGTCGAGCATGGATCGAATCTGTTTAAACATGCGCCACGCCGTCTTGTACGTCACGCCGGTCTCGCGCTCAATCTGTTTCGCGGAGATGCCGCAACGGGTAGCGGACATGAGGTACATGGCATAGAACCAAGTCGTAAGCGGAGTGGGCGACTTGTGAAAGATCGTGTCAGCGGTCGGATGGACATGGTTGCCGCAGTGCTCGCAGCAATACGACGGACGGCTCACCACGCGATAGTGCTTTGTGATCTGCTCACAATTCTTGCAAAAGATGCCGTCTGGATAGAGATGGTTCTTGAGCCATTCGAGGCAGGCGGCGTCATCGGGGAACTGCTTTTGGAAGGCTTTTAACGGGAAACGCTCCATTTTGGGTTTGCGGTTCATATTCAATCCCTACCGTGACTACCCAAACTGTAGCAAATTAGTTACATACTGTCAAGGGATATTTACCCCGCCAAAATCTAGAGCGCCAGGGACTTATTTTCAAAATATTCCACAATAAGGACTTAGCTCGACTTTCTGCTTGGTTCTACTAAACTTCATAGGTTTGGCGGATTTTTGATGCCCGCTTATCCTCTCAAATTGCAGCCAATCTATTATCAAAGAGTAACTAACCGCTGGGGCTGACGTAGCTTCGACTGCCCGTACTCGTGAGGACGGGCACGCGTCTTCGCCCCCAGATCAGAGACTCTCTATTTTCGCGCAGCGCGCGTTGGAAGTCTGTGATGGTACGCACAGATGGTTTGTGATGAAAGGGTTTGAAGTGGAATTGAAGAAAGTGGAAACGTTCGCGGCATCCCATGTCTCGAAAACCGCGAGACGTGGGGACCCAGTTATTCCGGTTCATGTTAGGAAATACACCCGACTTACACGCCCAGTTAGAGTGCCCACCCTCATGTCGTGCTGCGACGGAAACAACCGTCCTTCAAGTCGAGCTTTCCCGATTTGGAACTCTCCAGCGCGTAACAGCGAAGTGTGAGCAATTTTGACCAGATTCATTCCAGATCCTCTAACTAGACTTTTCGCAAATAGCGATTTCCTTATGCGGCAAGTCAGCCGGGAGGAAGAAGGATGACGGTCATGCGGAGATACTACAATCATAAGATATGGTCGATAGCATTATTACTGCTCATCTTCAGTCCCGGATGCTGCAATCCAGGCGCTAACCCAGGCCTAACCCCACCTATAGCGACTCCCGTAGCCCCTCTTAGTGGTGCGGTCGGCATCTGTCCCAATTCGGTAGTAACCGTCACCTTCAGCGTGGCGATGAATCCGGCAACGATCATCAGTCCTGCCACGACCTTTACGTTGACGGGGCCGGGCACTACGCCCGTGGCGGGTGTAGTTACCTACGATGCGTCAAGCAAGACTGCGACCTTTACACCATCCAGCGCGCTCGCACTGAGTACCGTTTATACCGCCACGATTACGACCGGCGCCATCGACGAGTATGGCATTGCGATGGCGAGTAACTTCGTATGGAGCTTCACCACCGGTGACACAACCTGTCTGCCAGGTCCGCCCACCGTGGTTTCCGTGACCCCGCCAACGGGCGCGGCCGGCGTCTGTCCGAACTCGATAGTGACTGCCACCTTCAGCGAGGCGATGAATGCTGCCACGATCATCAGTCCTGCCACAACGTTTACGTTGACCGGGCCGGGCGCCACGCCCGTCACAGGTGTAGTCACTTACGATGCGTCAAGCTATGCCGCGACCTTCACACCATCCAGCGCTCTCGCATTGAACGCGCTCTATACGGCCACTATTACGACCGGAGCCCAGGACCCGTCCGGCAATGCGCTGGCAAGTAATTATGTGTGGACCTTCACAACCGCGCTGGCGACGTGTACGGCGGCGACGCCCCCTACAGTAATTTCCGTGATCCCTCGTGCTGGGGCGGTCGGCGTCTGTCCAAACACGGCAGTGAGCGCCACTTTCAGCGTGGCGATGAATCCTGCCACGATCATCAGTCCTGCCACAACCTTTACGTTGACCGGGCCGGGCGCCACGCCCGTGGCGGGTGTGGTTACCTACGATGCGTCGAGCGACACTGCGACCTTTACGCCGTCAAGCGCTCTCGCAGTAAGTACCCTCTATACCGCAACGATTACGACCGGGGCCATAGACGAGGGCGGAATTGCGCTGGCGAGTAACTTTGTATGGACCTTCACAACCGCCAGCGAAGCATGCGCTCCGCCCACCGTGATTTCCGTTACCCCACTTAACCTCGCCGCCGGTATATGTCCCAGCACGGCAGTGACCGCTACCTTCAGCGAAGCGATGAATCCTGCCACGATCATCAGTCCTGCCACAACCTTTACGTTAACCGGGCCGGGCACTACGCCCGTGACAGGAGTGGTTACGTACGCGCTGTCAACCGCGACCTTCACACCGTCGAGCCCTCTCGCACTGAGCACGCTCTATACGGCCACCATTAGCACGGGGGCCCAGAATCTCAATGGCAACGCGTTGGCGACTAACTATATATGGACCTTCACCACCGCGAGCGAACCATGTGCTCCTCCCACCGTCATTTCCGTAGCCCCTCCTGATGGCTCCAACAATATATGTCCCAGCACCCTGGTGGTTGCGACCTTCAGCGAGGCAATGAATGCTGCCACGATCATCAGTCCTGCCACAACCTTTACTTTGGCCGCGTCGGGCACCCCCGTGGCAGGAAACGTTACCTATGATGCGTCAACCTATGCCGCAACCTTCACACCAACCAGCCCTCTCGAGCTCGACACCCTCTACACCGCCACCATTACCACGGGGGCCCAGGATCTCAATGGCGATCCATTAGCAAGTGATTACGTATGGACCTTCACCACGTCGGTCAACCCATGTCAACCCATCGTGCCTTTGGGGTCGGCCTGCAGCTTCGGAGTTCTGGGGGGCTCCACCGTCACCAACGTCGGACCGTCCGACGTTACTGGGGATATTGGGGTGTGGTCAGGTACCGCGATCACTGGATTTCCGCCGGGAACACTGACGGGCACAGAACACGCTGGCGATGCGGTTGCCCAGACCGCCCAGGGTGATCTGACCACGGCGTATAACTTCGCCGCGGCAGCGGCCGGAGGGGCTGTCCTCCCCGCAGATATAGGAGGGGAAACACTCGCTCCTGGCGTTTATAAGACGACGAGCGGCCAGCCGTCGCTGGGAATAACCGGGAACCTCACGCTTAGCGGCAATGGTGTCTACGTCTTCCAGATCGTGTCCACACTGACGACGGCGGACAACAACAGCCAAGTCATCTTAAGCGGAGGCGCCACGTCCGGAGATGTGTTCTGGCAGGTCGGTAGTTCGGCGACGCTTGGAACCAGCACAACGTTCGCGGGAACCATTATGGCGCAGGCGTCGGTCTCGCTTAACACCGGCGCGACGCTGAATGGCAGAGCGCTGGCCCGGACGGGCGGTGTCACATTGCTAAGCAATCCGGTGAATGTACCTACTGTACCTCCCTGTCAATAAAGTACTCGGCAGTGAGAGTCGCTGGAGGCTGGTCCACTACCGGGCAGGCTGGAAAAGATGATTTCACGTATTGAAGTTCGGAGGAATTGGCACATGTCATCTCACTCTCATAACTCTTGTGGCCGCGTTGCAGTTATGCTGTTGGCAGTAGTCGCTGTCCTGGGCAGCGTTGGCGGGCTCGCGGCAGCGCAGGATCCACCTGCTCCCAAATGGGAACTGTACGGCGGATACTCCGCTTTCTATCCAGGCTGCAATGTGTACGGCCTGCTTCCAGGAGGAGTGGCCCCGGTGACCAGCTGCTTGAAATGGGATCCGCGGGGCGTGGGCGCCAGCATCACCTACGACTTTAACCGCTGGTTCGGATTGACCGTCGACAGCAGTGGTCAGTGGGGGAGCGGTAACGTCGGGGTGGCGGCCCGAATTGACCAAGCCGAATTCTTCAACATCTCCGCTGGGCCTAAGATAACTTTTCGGACGCGCTATTTTTCCCCGTTTCTCGAAGTGCTCGGCGGCGAGCATCGATTGGGGTCCGAAGTGTTCGGGCACAGTGACCAACCCGGGTTCATGGCCGGTGGCGGTCTCGATCTGAACCTGGGCCGACACTGGGCGGTGCGCCTGGTTAGAGCCGATTTCGTGTACTCGGATCATCAGTATGGTTCGTCGTCGGTTGTTCCGGCCACTGATGTGAGGGGCCTAAGACTGCAAGCTGGCCTGGTATATATGTTTGGTGGCGAACAGCCTGGGCCGCCGGTTTTGGCAAGTTGCGCCATCAATCCCAATGAAGTCATGGTGGGCGAGCCCGCGACGGCGACGGCTGCCGTGAGCAATTTTAATCCCAAGCACACGCTGAATTACACATGGAGCAGCACCGGCGGCCAAATTACCGGCAAGGACAATACTGCAAGCATTAACACCAATGGCGTGGGGGGCGGCAGTTACACGGTTACGGCCCATGTCTCCGATCCCAAGATGAAGAAGAGCGGCGAGGCAAGCTGCATGGCGACGTTCGCGGTGAAGGAACCGCCGAAGAATCCCCCGGCGATTTCGTGTTCAGCGAACCCTTCGACCGTTCAGGCGGGTACGTCGTCCACCATCAGTTGCGTCTGCACCAGTCCGGATAACGTTCCGGTAACGGTGGGCGGATGGACCTCGAGTGGCGGCAACATTTCGGGAAGCGGAAACTCCGCGACCCTGAATACCACCGGCGCTTCGCCCGGTCCCATTACGATCGGCGCTGTTTGTACCGACCCGCGCGGCTTGTCGGCCTCGACTACGAGCACGGTCACGATTGAAAATCCGCCACCGCCACCGCCGCCACCGCAGGCCACCAAGGTGAACGAGTGTGCATATCCCAACGTCAATAAGCCGTGGCGGGTGGACAACACCTGCAAGGCCGCGCTGGACGATGTTGCGCTCAGTTTGCAGAGGGATTCAGACGCCAGGCTGGTGGTCGTCGGAAACGCCGGGCCGAACGAAAGGCGTAAGAACCTGGCGGGCGAGCGCGCAGTCGACGTGAAGGCGTACATTTCGAGAGGCGAGGCAAAACAGAACGTCGACCCAAGCCGCATCGAAACTCGCACCGGGAACGCAGGCACAGCCACTTCGGAACAATGGATCGTTCCGGCCGGCGCGACTTTCCCCGAGGCTAGCACCACGGTCCCGGTGGATGAAACGAAGGTGAAGCCGATTCCGGACCATCCGAAACCGGCTGCCAAGAAAGCGGCGGAAAAAGCCGAATAACTTAGGCGGGAAGAGCACGAGGGGCCGGTGGGTTCGCTCCTGCCGGCCTCTCAATTCTTGTCCTTCGCAACTTGATCCGGTCGCAATGCTCTGTGGGTCGAAATCCTGACCCACTTCCAATCCATTTCCCCGACGGCTGTTAGAATTTCCGTCTGATGATCTTTCGCAGCGATAACCGCACTCCTGAGCAGATTCGTCCCGTCAATATCATTCCCGACTTCATTTCGACCGCGGAGGGATCGGCGCTGATTGAGATGGGGAACACTCGCGTTATCTGCACGGCATCGGTTGAAGAGTCGGTGCCTGCGTTCTTGCGCAACTCGGGCAAGGGATGGATTTCCGGCGAGTACGGAATGCTGCCGCGCTCGACGCTGACCCGCACAGCGCGCGAATCGACTAAGGGGAAGCAAAGCGGGCGGACGCAGGAGATTCAGCGGCTCATCGGGCGCTCGCTGCGCGCGGTTGCCGATCTGAAACGGCTGGGAGAACGCACTATTTGGATCGATTGCGACGTGATCCAGGCGGATGGAGGCACGCGAACGGCTTCGATCACTGGAGCGTTTGTCGCGCTGGGTCTGGCTTTGCAACGTCTGATCGATGCGGGAACATTGACCGCGGCACCGATCAAGGATTTTGTGGCAGCGATCAGCGTCGGCATTGTGGACGGCGAAGCCCTTCTCGATCTTAACTATGAAGAAGACTCGCGCGCCGACGTGGACATGAACTTCGTCATGACCGCCGGCAATAAGATTGTTGAACTGCAGGCCACCGCGGAGCACCAGGTGTTCGACGACGCGCAACTGGCGAAGATGATGTCGATGGCGCGGCAAGGCATCCAATCGCTGATTGCGAAGCAACAGACGCTGCTGGGAAAGCTCGCTCTACGGCAGTGATTTCGGTGTCGGCGCCTAAAGGCGCGCTCTCATAACGCGGCGCTTACGGTATGCCTGAAGGAATTCCCTGATACAAATCGCAGCTGCACCCCAGGTAGTGACAGCAATCGCGCCGGGCAAACGCATTTCTCTCCCACTGAGTAGTGGCTCAGTTTGCGAAATTGTTAACCACCAGGGCCACGAAGGTACACGAAGGAAACATCTGAGACCGAAGGCCTTAGTGATACTTGGTGTCCTTGGTGGCTCAATCTCTTGTCGGCTGCATCGCGAAACTGAGCCACTACCCCACAGTGAGACTTGCTTGGCAGGCTTGCGGTGCGAAGGGTACACTCTTCTACACTTACGCCGGTGACCCTATATCCCGTCAGCGGGAACGCCTTGATTCGACCTTATGCCGAGTTTGCACTCCATGGTTCGCAGATTGGTTATAACCGTCTGTCTTGTGCTCGCCACGCTTTGCGCTCGCGGGCAGACCGCACCTTCATCGGTAACGGGGGTGGTGGAAGACCCTTCGGGCGCTATCATTGTCGGCGCTCGGGTGGAATTCACCAGTGGCAACTACCACATTGCAGCGCAAACGAATTCGGTGGGACAGTTTCAACTCCAAATCGCCGCCACTTCGGGCACGATTTCCGTGAGAGCCGCGGGATTCGTTCCCCTGCAGCTCGCCTGGAATCATGGAACGCAACTCAAGCTTGTGCTCCATCCGCAATTTGAATCGGACTACGCCAGCCACCACGTTCTGGTCACGGCCAATCGGATTAACACTGCACTGGAGGATTCTCCCGCCGACAGCGTAACCATTTCGGACGACGATCTGGCCTCTACGCCGGCGCTCGCGCTCGACGATGTGCTGCGCGAGGTTCCGGGCTTCACGCTGTTTCGCCGCTCCAGCAGTCGCACCGCGAATCCTGGCACGCAGGGAGTTTCCATGCGCGGAGTTGGCGCTAGCGGAGCCAGCCGCGCTCTTGTCCTGGTGGATGACATTCCGCTCAACGATCCTTTCGGCGGATGGGTTTATTGGGATCGCGTCGTCCGTGAGTCGATCAGCGACGTCGAGGTGGTGCGCGGAGGCGCCGATGCGAGCCTCTACGGTTCCACGGCCATGGGCGGGGTGATTCAGTTCCGCACGCGCGAGCCCGAACGGACCGCGATCTCCGCCGAAGGCTCGTGGGGAAGCGAAGACACGCCTGAGTTATCACTCTGGGCTGGCACTCGCCTGGGGGCGTGGCATGGCTCCGCTGCCACGGATCTGTTCCGGACGAATGGCTACATTCCGGTCCCTGAGTCGCGGCGCGGCACGGTCGATGCGCCCGCCAACTCCACTCATGAACTGACCTCGGTGGAACTCGGCCGGCATTTCGGCGACTTCAGCCGATTCTTTGCTCGCGGGTCCTATTTCAATGAGGATCGGCACAACGGCACGGTGATTCAGTTGAACAACACGGAATTGGCGGACTTCGCAACTGGATGGAACTACGAAACGAGGAATGTGGGAGCTATTTCAGCGCGGCTGTTCGGACTGTTCGAGTCGTACTATCAGACCTTTTCGGCCGTGGCGGCGAACCGCAACTCCGAAACGCTGACTGACTCTCAGCGTGTTCCGTCGCAGGCGCTCGGCGGCAGCTTGCAATGGTCACGGCCGATCGGGCGGATGCAGACGCTGGTCGCCGGCTTTGAGATGCGGGAAGTGCATGGCTTGAGCAATGACTTCGTCAGCGCCGGCGAGAACCTGAGCGGCGGAAGAGAACGCACTACGCGGCTTTTTGGGGAAGATATTCTGCAGCTTACTCCGCGGCTGATTGCGAATCTATCGCTGGGCTACGATCACTGGAGCGATTTCAATGCCCGGCTCATTCAGATCCGCTCGGGCGTCCCGACGTTAACGCCATACGCAGATCGCAGCTCCGACGCGCTCAATCCGCGCGCCTCGCTTCTCTACCGCCTCAAGCATGGGACTTCGCTGACGGCTTCGGGGTACCGCGCTTTCCGGGCGCCGACCTTGAACGAACTCTATCGCAGTTTCCGTCAAGGCAACACCCGGACCGACGGCAACCCCGACCTCCATGCGGAACGATTGACGGGAGTGGAGGCGGGCGTCCGGCAGAGTTTGCTGTCCGACCGCCTGAATTTGCGGACAACGTTTTTCTGGAACGACATCACCGATGCCATCGTGAACGTCACCATCAACAACACGTCCACGCCGATTCTGGCCAAGAAGGAGAACGTCGACCGCACGCTCTCGACCGGCGTCAATCTCGACGGGGAATTCCGCATCAGCAGTACGTTTCAGCTCGCCGGAGGTTACCAGTTCGCCCACGCCGTCGTCTCCAGCTACACGCCAAACTCGCTGAACCCATCGCTGGTGGGAAATTGGATACCCGAGGTTCCGCACCAGCAGTTCACGCTGCAGGCGCGCTACGTCAATCCCAAGATCGTTACCGCCAACGTGCAGGGAACGTTTGTCGGCCAGCAATTCGATAACGACCAGAACACCTTGCTGCTGAAGAAGTTTTTTACAGTCGACCTGTACCTGGGCCGCTCGCTCGGTCATGGAGTGGAAGTTTTTGCCGCTGCCGAAAACATGTTCAATCAGCGCTACTACTCGGCTCTAACCACCGTACCGAACCTTCCACCGGTCCCGAGTCTCGGCGCCCCCATCCTCGCGCGCGTCGGGTTGCGCTATCAGTTTCCCGGGCACTGAGGTCTTCCCAACGCTCCTAGGGAAACTCTTATCAAGTGTCAGCAGAACGCATAAACCACAAGGTACACGGGGGTGCACGGAGGAACCCAGGGAACTAATCAGAACTTCCATTGAGACCTGCCGCAAGCAAAAAAGGAAAGCGGACAGGAGCAACGTTCCTGTCCGCCGTGTACCGCAAATCACTTCTAACAGAGTGCTATTTGTACTGCTTCGCGACCTCGGCGAGCGGAATCGGCTTGTAGTCGCCGGCATGTCCGGCTTGGCCGAATTGCGTCATGCGCTGGGCCACGACTTTCTTCATGGCATCGCGCGCCGGTTTCAGATAATCGCGCGGATCGAATTTCTCCGGCGTATCCACAAACACTTTGCGGATGGCGCCGGTGATCGCCAGGCGGTTGTCGGTATCGACGTTGATCTTGCGCACGCCGTTGCGAATGCCGAGCTGAATCTCTTCCACGGGCACACCCCAGGTCGGCTTCAGCTTGCCGCCATACTCGTTGATGATGTCCTGCAGCTCTTTCGGAACGCTCGAAGAGCCGTGCATCACCAGGTGCGTCTTGGGCAGGCGCTTGTGGATCTGGATGAGCACATCCATCTTCAGGACGGAACCATCCGGCTTCTTCGAGAATTTGTACGCGCCGTGACTGGTGCCAATGGCAATGGCCAGAGCATCCAGACCGGTTTTCTCGACGAACTCGACCGCCTGGTCGGGATCGGTCACGTGCTCCAGACCCGTTCCGCCAGCGCCGTGTCCGTCTTCAATTCCGCCCAGCACGCCGATCTCGCCTTCTACCGTCACGCCCTTGGGATGAGCGTAGGCGACGACTTCCTTGGTGACTCGCACGTTGTAATCGAATGTGGATGGAGTCTTGCCATCGGGCATCAGCGAGCCGTCCATCATCACGCTGGTAAAACCGAGATCGATGGCCGACTTGCAGGTTTCCACGCTGTTGCCGTGGTCGAGATGCATGACCAGGGGAATCTCGGGATAGAGTTCCGCCGCCGCCAGCATCAGGTGATACAGGAACTTGTCCTGGGAATAAGAGCGCGCGCCGCGGCTGGCCTGAATAATGACCGGCGAGCTCGTCTCCTTGGCCGCTTCCATAATTGCCTGAATCTGCTCCATGTTATTGACGTTAAAAGCTCCAACGCCGTAGCCGCCTTTGGCCGCTTCGTCTAAGAGTTGCCGCATCGATACTAAAGGCATGTGTTGCTTCTCCTCGCAAATCTCGAATGAAATCAATGACTGCCATTTTAGTGTAACCTGCGATGAGTCTCAGCTCTGGTGACGCCCATCACACGATGGCGTATCATTTTCCTAGAGGATTGCGGGTGGCATTGGCCGAACTGCGGAACCTTTCCAAATGGCTAGAGGTGACTAAAGTTTTGTTTTTTTTGGAGCATGTTTCATAAACGTCCTTTTGCTAGGAAGGCATGTCTTTTAGGGGCCAAAGCCCGCATTCTTCTGGGCCCTGAACTGCACGGCTGAAGATGCTGCGGGAAAAATCGATATTCGATGCCCAGCCCCTAAAGGGGCGTCGGATATCGAAGAACTTGCGATATCGCTAAAGCGATACCCTGATACGAAACGGAGTTTTTCCCAGGCCGTGAAGGCGTGCCCTACCCAAGACCGATTTGCGAGGCAAGATCTGATTTGCGCAGCACGCTTTAAGAACGCACGACTTTCAACCATAAGAAAACCGATAGGAGGATTTATGAAGCTCACCCCTGGCAAACTCGCCGGAATCAAGGCTGTATCGAATGAACGGGGCGTAATCGCCGCTGCCGCCATGGACCAGCGCGGCTCACTGCAGAAGTCTCTCGCCAAGGAAAAAGGCTCGGCCGTCTCCGACGAGATGATGGAAGAATTCAAGATTCTGGTGAGCGAGGTGCTGACGCCTCATGCCAGCGCCATTCTGCTCGATCCCGAGTGGGGACTGCCAGCCGCGAAACGCCGCGCAAAAAATGCCGGCCTGCTGCTGGCTTATGAAAAGACTGGCTACGACAAGACCGGCCCGGGACGCTTGGGCGATTTGCTCGATCACTGGTCGGCGCGGCGGCTGAAAGAAGCGGGCGCGGACTGCGTGAAGATTCTGCTTTACTACACTCCCAACGATCCCAAGGACGTGAACGACAAGAAGCACGCCTGGGTCGAGCGCATCGGCGACGAGTGCCGCGCCAACGACATCCCCTTCTTCCTAGAGTTTGTTGGCTACGAAGAGGGCGCGGATGAAAAGGGCCTCGAATACGCGAAGAAAAAACCGCACATCGTCACCGAGAGCATGCGGGAGTTCAGCAAACCGCGCTACGGCGTTGACGTGCTCAAAGTCGAGGTGCCGGTGAATATGAAGTTTGTCGAGGGCACGAAATCGTTCGGAGGCCAGAAGGCGTACACGAAGAAAGAGGCCATCGACCTGTTCCACAAGGCGGCCAACGTCGCGACTAAGCCGTTCATTTATCTCTCTGCCGGGGTCAGCAACGCGGAATTCAGCGAGACACTCGAACTGGCGGGAGAATCCGGCGTGAAGTTCAACGGCGTTCTGTGCGGACGCGCGACCTGGAAAGACGGTATCCCGATCTACGCGAAGCAGGGGGCGGCAGCGTTCCGCAAGTGGCTGGAAACCGAGGGCGTGAAGAACATCCACAACGTCAACGACAAGCTGAAGGCCGCAACTTCCTGGCACTCGATTTATGAAGTAGAGCCGGCGCTGGTCTAGCGCTTCCGCTTTCAACCTGGCGGCGGGTCTGCGGACCCGCCTTTCTTTCTGACATAAACTTTCGATCTGTGCCTCTAACGTCGTGTCCGGTAAACGCGGACATAAATCTGCATTGTCATCTTGACCCTAGCGCGGCCGAAGGGGAAAGACCTATGCATTTCGACTCGCAGCATTCAAATGCATGGGTCCTTCCCCTTCGGCTGCGCTCAGGGTCAGGATGACAGAGTGGACTTATGCCTCGCCCGCGGGAATACACTAACAACAAACTATGAGTCCCGACCCTGATCGCAAAACCGCTCTGATCACCGGCGCCTCGTTTGGCATCGGATTGGAATTCGCCCGCATCTTTGCGCGCGAAGGCTTCAACCTGGTTCTCGTCGCCCGCAGCGCGGACAAGCTTCGTCAACTCGCGTCCGAACTCGAGAAGGCGCACGGCACGCGTTCGTTGATGCTTGCGACTGACCTCTCCGAACCGGGAGCTCCCGCATATGTGCTGGATCAGACGACGCGCGCCGATATTCAGGTGGACGTGCTGGTCAACAACGCGGGATTCGGACAGTATGGGCTGTTTGCCGAGAACGACCTGGAAGAATGCCTGCGGCAGATCCAACTCAACGTGACGACTCTCACCCACCTCACGCGCCTGTATCTTCCGGCAATGATCGAGAGGGCCAAGGTCGAAACAAAGACTGAGCGCAAGCGCGGAGGCATCCTGAACGTGGCGTCCACCGCGGCATTTCAGCCGGGGCCGCTGATGGCCGTATATTTTGCGACCAAGGCTTACGTCCTGCATTTTTCAGAGGCGCTGGCCAACGAACTCGACGGGACGGGCGTGACCGTGACCTGCCTGTGCCCGGGCGCGACGGCCACGGAGTTCCACAAGCGCGCGAATGCCACCGGCATGAGGCTGCTAAAGTTTGGCTCCATGGACGCGCACACCGTTGCCGAAGACGGTTATCGCGCGTTGATGGCGGGGAAACCCGTGGTGATTTCGGGATTCAAGAATTGGCTGCTGGCGCAATCGGTGCGCTTCTCGCCACGGCGGATGGTGACGGCGATTGCGCGGAAAACGCAAGAATAGTAGCGGCTTATCGCGTAAGGTACCGATAGATCCCTGAGGCTCCGATATAAGTAAACCAACCGCCTGCGATACAAATAACCAAGCCAGCCGCACGGCTACTCAGTTTTATGATCGGAGCCAGATGCCTCGGGCCGGGATAGATCCAGCGCGGAGTCGGCCCACCGATTGCTTCTGTGAGGTTTTCCCATCGCGTGGGTAAGAAACACATCATGAATCCCCACACGGCAGCTAACAGTCCTATCAGCAACATTCCCAGAAGGATCAGCATAGAACCTTCCCGAGCGCTTGTAGAGATGCGGCAGGCCGCGTCTTTACACTATGGTGTCTTGCGGGCGGATAGCGCTGCCTGCACGCGGCTATGTTTCCTGCTATAGGTGAAGTAGACGACCATGCCGATGATCAGCCAGATAATCAATCTTGCCCAGTTGATCCAGCCGAGTTTGTACATCATGTAGCCGTTGAAAATGATTCCCATCACTGGCACAAACGGCACCCAGGGCGTCCGGAAGGGCCGAGGCTGGCCAGGGTTGGTATGGCGCAGGGCCAGGATGGCGATGCAAACAATCACAAACGCCAGCAGCGTTCCGATGTTTACCATTTTTCCGATATCGTCGATCGGTGTCAGGCTGCCCACGATCGCCGCGAGCAGACCCACGAGCATGGTGTTCTTCCATGGCGTCCGGAAACGCGGGTGAACATCAGCGAAGAATTTCTTGGGCAGAAGCCCGTCGTTGGCCATCGAATACAAAACGCGGGTCTGGCCCAGCAGCATGACGAGCATCACGCTGGTGAGACCGGCCAGCGCTCCGAGGGTGATGATGTTGGATGCACCGGTAAGGCCCCGGTCCAGAAAAGCCCGCGCGATGGGCGCTTCGATGTTGACCTCCCGCCACGGCACCATGCCGGTCAGAACCGCCGCCACCGCGATATACAGCACGGTGCAGACCAGCAGCGAAGCAATGATGCCAATCGGAAGATCGCGCTGCGGATTCTTGGCTTCCTGCGCGGTAGTGGAGACGGCATCGAATCCAATGTAAGCGAAGAATATGTAGGCCGCTCCGGCCCCGATTCCGGAGAATCCGTAGGGCGCGAAACTCGCCCAGTCCGATCCCCAGTTGACGGCGCTGACGTAGCGGATGCCCAGCCCGATAACAAAAAGGACAACGCCAACTTTTATGGTGACGATGGTGGCGTTGAAGCGGGCGCTCTCCTTGATGCCAATCACCAGAATCGCCGTAATCACCAGCGCGATCACGAAGGCCGGCACGTTAACTCCGATTTCATATCCGAACAGATGGGGCGCATTCAGCAGATCGTGAGCTTTCTGCAACAGCTCTGGCGATTGCGCTCCCATAATTGCGGTCACTTTATTAAGGAAAGCCTGCGTGCCAGGCACCAGCGTGGGATCGGAAGCCTGAGCCATCTGGCGAGCGACAATCTTCTGCGCCTGGCTGAGTCCAGTCCAGTGGTCATAGGCCAGCCACAATGGCATCTTGATGTGGAAAATATTAAGCAGTTCAATAAAGTGATTCGACCAACCCGACGACACAGTGCTCGCACCCATCGCGTATTCGAGCGTGAGGTCCCAGCCGATAATCCACGCAATAATCTCGCCCAACGTAGCGTAAGCATAGGTATAAGCGCTGCCGGCCAAAGGGATCATAGCCGCAAACTCCGCGTAGCAAAGAGCCGCAAACGTGCACCCCAACCCGGAAAGCACGAACGAAAGCATCAGTCCCGGCCCCGCGTAGTGAGCGCCCAATCCGGAGAGCACGAAGATTCCGGCTCCAATTACCGCGCCGACGCCCAGCGCCGTCAACTGGAATACACCCAGCGTGCGTTTCAAGCTATGCGAGCCCGTTTCTCGTGCCTCCTCCAGCAGCAGCTCAAGTGGCTTTTTCGCAAAGAGGTCAGTCATCGGTAGCGTCTCTCCTGTCAGTTAACCCGAAGTCGTAGCTCGCGGCCGCCAGATAAAGTACACCGGAATGCCGAGCAGCACGATGAACAATCCCGGCCAAGTGTATTGAGGTTTGTAGCGTAACAGCACCACGTCAATAAACAAAGCCATCACGATATAGATGGCAGGCAAAATGGGGTATCCGATGGCTTTGTAGGGACGCTCGGCCTCGGCATGTGTGCGGCGCAAAACGAACAGGCCGAGGATGGTGAGAACGTAGAACACCAGCACCGCAAAAATAATGTAGTCGAGAAGCTGGCCGTAACTGCCGGAAATGCAGAGGACGCAGGTCCAGACCATCTGCACCATCAGCGAGACCGCGGGCGTCTTATAGCCGGGGTGCAGCCGGGAGACGCTGCGAAAGAACAGACCATCCTTGGCCATGGCGTAATAAACGCGCGCTCCCGAAAGAATCAAGCCGTTGCAGCAACCGAAGGCGGAGATCATGATGGCGACGGCCATCAGCTTGCCGCCGATGGAGCCGAACATCTGCGTCATCACCGCGGTCGCGACCCGGTCTTCACGGGCGTACTGGATGCCGCGCTCGAGCAGCGTTGAACCAGTCGGACTGCCCGCCAGCGGCAGGGCGCTCAGGTAAATAAAATTGCAGGCGATAAAGAGCGCGATCACCACGCCCGTGCCGAGCACCAGGGACAGCGGGAGATTGCGGCTGGGATTTTTCACTTCGCCGGCGGTAAACGTAACGTTGTTCCAGGCATCGGCGGAAAATAGCGAACCGACCTGCGCGATCGCCAGGACGGTCAGAGTCGAGACCAGCACGCTTTCACCAGCGCCCATGCCGACGTCGTGCAGAGTGCCTAAGCCAGCGCCCTTCCAGAAATTCGCGCCAAAATTAGCAGCCAGCGCCTGAGCATTCCGCCCCAGCAGGATTCCAAAGATCACGAGGCCGAGAAGGGCAGCGACTTTTGCGCTGGTGAAAATGTTCTGAATCAGAGCGCCCGTCTTCACGCCGAAGATGTTGATGACGGAAAGAATCACAACCACAGCGATCGCGACCAGATTCTGCGTGTTGAGGCCGACCTTCATGTTCCCCAGAACCATGGGGCCGATGTGCCATTCCGGCGCCTGCCAGAAGCCCGGCAGCCAGTGCGAGGAGGAAATGGAGGGAAAAAAGATACCAAGAAATTTTCCGAAGGCGACACCCACGGCGGCGATCGTTCCCGTCTGAATTACGAGAAACAGAGTCCAGCCGTAAAGGAATCCCCAGAGCGGGCCGAGCGACTCGCGCAGGTAAACGTATTGTCCGCCGGCGCGCGGCATCATGGCGGCGAGTTCGCCGTAAGTGAGCGCGCCGATGATGGTCAGGAAGCCGGTAATCAACCACGCTCCGATCAGCAACGCGGGAGAATTGACCTCGCGAGAAATCTCGGCGGAGACAATGAAGATGCCCGAGCCGATCATGGAGCCCATCACCAGCATGGTCGCGCTGGTCAGGCCGAGACCTTTGACCAGTTCTTTATCCTGATGGGTGTGGCGCTCCCAATCGCTAGCGGGAACTGGTGGTGGAACGTTCGTGCTCACAAACCTCCTAATGCCGCTGAAAAACTGGGCCTTCGCAACATGGCGTCGCCCGGAGCGTACCGTCCCTCCGGGACTCGACTCTTTTCGACTCTTGCTTCCCAGCACTAACGTGCCGGGCTTTCCGATTTTGCCGCTACGCGGCTGGTGCGCAGGCACGTCGCTGCAAGAGCATTCAACTCTACCCCAGAAGCCTCAAAAATTCCTCTGCCGATTTGCGGGGGTCACTCAGCAAGTCGGAGATCACGGCTACGGTGTCGGCACCGGCATCGATGACGGAACGGGCGTTGGCGCGGGTAATGCCCCCGATTGCAACCAGAGGTTTGTGCGTCAGCTCTCGTGCCCGGCGAACACCTGCTAGTCCGACGACTGGGTCAGGATTGGCCTTACTGATGGTCGCGAAGACGGGGCCGATGGCGAGGTAGTCAGCGGAAGTCTTATCGGCTTCCGCGAGCTGCTCGGGGTTGTGAGTTGATACGCCAAGCCAGCGAGCGGAGCCAATTATCTTTCGTGCCGCTTCGGGAGACAGATCATCCTGCCCAACATGTAGGCCGTCGAAGGCGACGGCCAGGCAGAGGTCGGCGCGGTCGTTCATGATGAGCGTGACGCTTGGTGCGAGGCGAGCCCTGAGTTCACGGGCCTGGTCGAGCATTTGGCGGGCAGTTCCCTGCTTGTTGCGATACTGCAGCAGCGTGCATCCGGCGGCGGCGAACTCCTCGGCGGCGGCGAACATTCCGCGAGCGTCGGGAAAACATGCGGCGTCGAGGATGGGGTAGAGTCGCGGTAGTTGCAACATAGTCTCAAATGTCGAGACGCCTTTGTGCTAACTCAGGCCGATTCATGCCGCAGCTTCCTTCTTGGCCAGAAATCTCTCGATAAATCCGGTATCGAAATTGCCCGCGCGAAAATCTGGATCGGCGAGGATTTTCCGGTGGAGCGGGATCGTGGTGTAGATGCCTTCGACAATAAACATTCCCAAGGCGCGGCTCATGCGCGAGAGGGCCTCGTCGCGATCCTTGCCACGGACGATGAGCTTGGCGATGAGTGAATCGTAATACGGAGGAATCGTGCCTTCGGCATAGGCGGCGGTGTCGATGCGCACGCCCGTCCCGCCCGGCGGATTGAAGGTCGTGATCTTGCCTGCCGAGGGCGTGAACTTCTCGGGATGCTCGGCATTGATGCGGCATTCGATGGCGTGTCCGCGGTGCACGATCGGACCATGCAGCACGTCGGCCATTTTTTCGCCCGCCGCGATCATGATCTGACTTTTGACCAGGTCCACGTCCGTAACCATTTCGGTGACCGGATGCTCCACCTGGATACGCGTGTTCATCTCGATGAAGTAAAGCCGCCTCTCTTCATCCATGAGGAACTCAACGGTGCCGGCGTTGTGGTAGCCGACATCACTTAGCGTTTTGCTGAGGATGGCTCCGATTTCCTGGCGCAGCTCGGGCGTCATCCGTACCGACGGCGACTCTTCGAGCAACTTCTGATGGCGGCGTTGAATTGAGCACTCGCGTTCTCCCAGACTGACGACGCTGCCGTGCTCGTCGGCGAGCACCTGGAATTCGATGTGGCGGGGGTGCTCGACATACTTCTCGAGGTAGAGATCGCCATTGCCGAAGGCGGCCGAGGCCTCCGACTGCGCCTGGCGGTAAAGCGTGGGCAATTCATCTTCATTGCGCACGATGCGCATGCCGCGCCCGCCGCCTCCAGCCGTCGCTTTGAGGATGACCGGAAAACCGACTTGCCGCGCCCACTCGCGCGCTTCTTCAGCGGAGGCAATCACGCCGTCCGAGCCGGGGAGAATCGGTACCCCGTGCTGTTTCATGGCAGCGCGAGCTTTTTCTTTTTCGCCCATGAGCCGGATGACATCGGGAGTGGGTCCGATGAACTTGACGTGACAGGCCTCGCAGACTTCCGCGAAGTTGGCGTTTTCCGAAAGCAGGCCGTAGCCGGGGTGGATGCCATCCACGTTCGCGATCTCGGCCGCGCTGATCACCGTGGGAATATTCAGATAACTCAGCGCCAGTTGCGGCGGGCCAATGCAAATCGCCTCATCGGCAAAGCGCACGTGGAGCGAATTCCGGTCGGCCTCGCTGTAGATGGCGACCGAGCGGATGCCGAGTTCGCGACATGCGCAAATGACGCGCAGCGCAATCTCGCCACGATTCGCTACCAGAATTTTCTTGAACATGATGTGAAAGCTCTCAGCTGTCAGCTCTCAGCGGTCAGGTAAATCCGGCGCTGTGCAGTCACGTGATTTCCTGATAGCTGACAGCTGAGATCTTATCTTGCCGGCCGGACGGCGAACAATTCCTGGCCGTACTCGATGGGCTGTCCGTTGGCGACGAGTCTCTTGACCAATTCTCCCGCCACGTCGCATTCGATCTCGTTCATCAGCTTCATCGCTTCCACAATGCACAAAACCTGACCCACTTCCAGGGGGTCGCCGGCTTTGACGAAGGGCGGAGACCCGGGCGACGGCGATTCGTAAAACGTACCCACGATCGGCGAGCGCACAATGTGCAAGACTTCCTCGGGCTCAGGCTCAGGCGCAACGGCATTCGCCGCCAGATCAACCCCGCTGGACGCGGAAGGAGCAACCGGCGCCGGCGTGGGGTGAACGGCGACATAACGCGAGTCTGGCAACAGCGCGGGCGCCGGTTCGGCGGCGCGCTTGATCTTCACCTTGACATCGCCGCGCTCCAATTCAAACTCGGCGATGTCCTTTTCGATTAAGAACTCAATGAGTTCCTTCAGCTCTTTTTGATTCATGGATTCGGCGGGTTCCGCTCTGGTTTCGTTATGTTCTCCGGCTATAGAAACGGGGCTTACCCCGTCTCACTCTGCGGCAGAGGACGCGGCAAACCGCGTCTCTACGAGAAATCTAACGCTAAATAATAACCAACTCTTTATCTGTGGGCGTCAGCACTTCGCAGCCCGAAGAGGTAACCACCACCACATCTTCGATCCGCACACCCCACTTCCCAGGAACGTACGCGCCGGGCTCAATCGTAATGACCATCCCCGGCTCCAGTTTCTGGGTTTGCCCCTCCGCCAACCTGGGCGCCTCGTGTATCTCCAATCCTAAACCATGCCCGGTCGAATGGGTGAAGTACCGCGCCAGTTTTCGCTTGCGCAGCACTCGACGCGCCGCGGCGTCCACTTCAGCGGCAGTCACGCCCGGACGGACTGCTGCGGTGGCAGCCTGCTGCGCTTCCAGCACAGCCTCATAAAACTGTCGAGCTTCTCGCGACGGCCGTCCGACGTGCACAGTTCGCGTGCGATCCGAACAATAACCGGCGAGTATAACACCAAAATCGCAGACCACGAACCCGCGCCGGGGAATGCGCGCGGCAGAGGCCCGGCCATGCACAATCGCCGAGCGCTTTCCGGACGCGAGTATCGTCGAAAAGGACATGCCTTCGGCCCCGGCACAACGAGCCTCGTATTCCATGGCGGCGGCGACTTCGACCTCACGCACGCCCGGCCGAATTTTCTTGCGAGCAATTCGGAAAAGACTGGCGCCGAGTTCAACCGCCCGCCGGATGCGCAGGATCTCGGCAGCGTCCTTCACCATGCGGGCACGCTCGACTAACGGCGGCGCGGAGCGCAGGCGCGCCCTCCCTTTCAACACCGACGCCAGTCGGTCGCGCATGCCTGCGGTGATAGACTCCGGTTCGATGCCGACGGATACTGGCGTCAAAGATGCTGCACTTCGCCGCTTCGCGGCCAGCCACTCCGCAGCCGCCAGCAGGGGGGACTTGCGCGCGATGAGAATCTTCACGTGATTGACGCCGGCGCCCTTGACTTCCTCGTGGGCCTGGGTGCGGTAACGCCCGTCAGTAAAGAGGATGGAACCGCGGTCGGCGACCAGCAAAGCAGCCGCACTGCCGGTAAAGCCACAGAGATATCGGATATTCGGGAGATGCGTCACCAACAGGGAATCCAGATCGTTTTCTTCGAACCCAGTTCGAAGACGGCTCAGGCGGCCAGCATGATCCATGGGACGAGTGTAGCAAGAACCAGTTGCCAGTTCTCAGTTGCCGGTTGCCAGTAACCAGCGGTGGCAGCTCGCAGTTCTGTCGCTGGCAAACTGGATACCGGCAACTGCACTCCAAAAAGCGAAGCCGCCGGGTTCTCGGCGGGTTCTCCGAGAAAGCCGGCGGCTGTGGCTCGTTTCAACTTCGCGCTATGTCTGAATGATGCGCGGAGTGATGAAGAAAATCAGTTCCTGGTTTGTGGTCGTTACCGTGCGGTGCTTGAACAGGTTGCCAAGGTACGGGATGTCTCCGAGCAAAGGCACCTGCGAGACGGCTAGCGAGTTCTGGGTTTGGATCACGCCGCCAATCACAACCGTGCCGCCATCGGTCACAAGTACTTGGGTCGTAGCTTGCTGCGTAACCAGTTCCGGGTTGCCTTGCACTTCCTCGCCGAAGTTGGGTAGCGTGTTCTCCACGTCCACATTCAGGAAGATCGTGCCTTCGGATGTAATCTGCGGGGTCACAGTCAGTCGCAGGAAAGCATCGACGTAGGTAACGGTCGGCGGACCGCCCAACTGGGCCTGGGTCACGATCGGTACGCGTACGCCCTGTTTCACTACCGCCTGAATGTTGTTCTGCGTGACCACGCGCGGACGGGAAAGAACTTTCAGCAAGCCGCGCGACTCAGCCATCGTGAGCAGAAGGTCGATCCGCATATTGTTGGTAGCGTTGATGAACGATAGACCGCTGGTCGGTCCGGTTGAGCCCAGGTTCGAAAACAGTGGAATCGTAGTCCCGCTCGAAGGAGTGCCAGCGACCTGGTACAGCGGATTTCCAACCTGCGAACCGACGAGGATCGGCGACTGCCCAACCGCTCCCACGCCGCCCAGGGCGGTGGTGCCGTTGCCCCAACCCAAGCCAAGTTGCACGCCGATGTCGCGAGCGAAGCTGCGAGTGGCCGCGACCACGCGGGCTTCAATTTCGACTTCCTGCGTTTTGCGGTCCATCTGCTGGATGATGCGGTCGATCTGCGGCAGAACCGCGGGAATGTCGGAGACGATCAGCGAGTTGGTGCGTTCGTCTGCGACCACATCGCCACGCTGACTGAGGAATTTCTTGACCGGCAGCAGCACGTCCTTGGCATGGGCATAACTGAGGAAGCGTGTGATGCTGACTTTGTCCACCGCGAGCGCCTCGGCATCGATTTGGGCGCGCCGGTTCTCGGCTTCCCTCTTCAACGTATCGACTGTGGCGATGCGAAGGACGTTGCCGTCCAGTTGACGGGACAAGTCGTTGTTCTTGAGCACGATGTCCAGCGCCTGATCCCAGGGCACGTCATCGAGCACGATGGTCAGGGTGCCGTGGATCATGGGATCGAGTACGACGTTCAGACCGCTGATCTCGTGAATCAGGCGGAAGAAGTCTTTCAGATCCACATCCTTGAGGTTCACGGAGATGGGTTCGCCAGTGTACTTGGCCCCTCTCTCCGCCGGCTTCTGTTCCAGCTGGACCTTCTGCTCAGCGGCCAGGTTCACGGCAGGCGTGACGGTTGGCGCGTTGCCGGCAGCTTGCCCGAGGTTGGCATTGACAGTGGTGGTGACCAGTTCTGCCGCCGTCTTGTCAGCGAAGCGGCCTGCCGCTTCCTCGGCCTTCGCGGCCGGTTGGGCGGTTTTGTCGCTCTTCACCGAATACTTGGGCTCGACGAAGGCAAACTCCGCGGGTTTCTGGGCGTTCTCTGCCAAGGCCGGAGCGGGCGTGACCGCTGCTGCCGGAGCCGGAGTTGCCGGAGCCAGCGCCGGTTGCGGCGCTGTACTCGCGGCCACCGGTTTGGCGGCCGGCGCCGCTTGGCGATGGGCCAGCACGGCGTCATGGATATTGAGAACGAAGCTGCCGTCCGGGCCCGCCACCAGTTCATGGGGGCGGCGGTTGGCGAGATCGTCGGCGAGGTCAATGACCACGCGCGTGTTGGGCGGAACTTGTCCGTTCATGCCGACGCGGACGTCTTTCACACCGTTACGGCCAACTGTGATGCGGCTTTGCGCCGTGGCCATCACGGTGTTGGGAAAGTCGACGACGATGCGTGCCGGAGAATCGAGCGTCGTGACTTTGGGCGCCAATGTGCCCTTCGCCTTGAACTCGACCCGCAATCCATCCTGGCTGTTGGCGACCTCGAGCTTCTGCAATGCAGCGCTCGCGGCCACCCCCTTGCCCGTCATGTCAGCCGCGACCGCGCTCGTTGTAACTACGAACGTCAGCAGCGGAACCAAGAGACCCAGCAGTTGCTTTCGCATTTCCCTATCTCCCCATGCGAGGCCGTTTCGCCTCCATGTGTATCTTCGAAGTCTTGTGCCTCCGGTCCTATACGGCCGGAGTCGTAATCTTCTTCACTACTTCCCGCGTAAAGCTCTTGCCCAACCGGTCCTGCAGTGTTTCCTGGAAAACGATGGAATCGCCCGTAATCTTCACCACGTAACCGTTGAACACCGGATCGTTTTCCCGCAGAAAATACGCTTTATTCAAACCGTTACTGACAACGGCGATGAAGCCGCTTTCAGCATGTACCACACCCCGCAAGTTGATGGTCCCGATTTCCAGACACTTCTTGCCGGTGCTGCAACCCGAGCCGCCGCCCGCGCGGGTCACCACCGGACTAAGGAAAGGATCCCGGCGCCCGT
>Ga0265314_10001804_pt1 | contig 23091 bp, 23 predicted proteins | sample 4126metaG_FD_203106 | JGI IMG/M metagenome (GOLD analysis project Ga0265314, IMG submission 203106) | Rhizosphere microbial communities from Carex aquatilis grown in University of Washington, Seatle, WA, United States - 4-1-26 metaG | ecosystem: Host-associated > Plants > Roots > Rhizosphere >... | reverse complement strand
AGCGTTGGAGCTCAACGCGTGATGCACAACGAGCGTGCCCAAGTCCGCGGATGCCGGCAAGCCGGATCACGGAAGTAAAGGAGGAGGCGCCCTCCCGGCGCCGGGGGACATGGAGTGATCCGGCTTGTCGGCGGCCGTGGACTCGTCAACGATCGTCAGCGATAGTTAACGATCGTCAACGAACAACCGCCGCCGACCCCGGATCAAGTCCGGGGTGACAACGTTCAAGCCCGGGGTGACAACGTGTCGCCCGGGGTGACGGGCCGGAGAACATCAATCGCCGCGCGTTTTTGCATCAATCGCGGCGATGCGCACCGCTAGCATCCGCACATCTGAACAGGAGAACCGAATGCTGCAGCTCTACGTCGGCAACAAGAACTATTCGTCGTGGTCCATGCGTGCGGGGGTGCTGCTCAAGCAGGCGGCCATCCCGTTCGAGGAAAAGTTCGTCCCGTTCGATTCGTTCGGCGACGCTGAATCGAAGTTCGGCAAGACGATCCGCGAAGTCAGCCCCGCAGGCCGTGTGCCGACGCTCGTCGACGACGGATTCTCCGTGTGGGATTCGCTCGCCATCGCCGAATACGTCGCGGAGAAGTACCCGGCGAAGCAGCTGTGGCCTCAGGACGCGAAGAAGCGTGCGCGTGCGCGCAGCATTTGCGCCGAGATGCATTCGGGCTTTCTTTCGCTGCGGGCGCACTGCCCGATGAACATCGAGGCGCACCTGCCCGAAGCGGGGCAGATCGTGTGGCGCGACAAACCCGGCGTGCGCGCCGACATCCAGCGCATCGTGCAGATGTGGACCGATCTGCTCGATGCCAACAAAGGCCCGATGCTGTTCGGCGAATTCACCATCGTCGATGCGTTCTACGCACCGGTATGCATGCGCATCAAGAACTACGCGCTGCCGGTTCCGGGCCACATCACCGACTACATCCGCCGCGTGTGCGCGCTGCCCGGCGTGAAGGCGTGGATCGACGCAGCACTCGAAGAAAAACGTTTTGTCGTGGAGGACGAGCCTTACCGGGCAGCGAGATGACGGCGGCGATTCGTGCGCCGCGCTACTTCGGCCGTTTGCTCACGGCGATGGTGACGCCGTTCGACCGCGAAGGCCGGCTCGATCTCGACGCCGCGCAGCGACTGGCGCGCTGGCTTGCCGAGCGCGGTAACGATGGCCTCGTCGTCGCCGCGACCACCGGCGAGTCGCCCGTGCTCACCGACGAGGAAAGGCGCGATCTCATTCGCGCCGTGAGCGAAGCCGTGACGATTCCCGTGATCGCAGGCTCCGGCACGAACGACACAGCGCACACGGCGCTGCTCACGCGCGAAGCAAAAGCGCTCGGCGCGGCCGGCGTGCTCGTCGTCGCGCCGTACTACAGCCGCCCGCCGCAAGCCGGTATCGAAGCACACTTTCGCGCAGCAGCCGATGCGACTTCGTTGCCGGTGATGCTCTACGACGTGCCCGTTCGCACCGGGCGGCGCGTGGACCGCGATGTGCTGCTGCGCCTGTTTCGCGACGTGCCGAACATCGTCGCCTTCAAGGACGCAACAGGCGATCCGCCCGCCGCAGCCGCGCTGATCGCGCAGGCCGGCGAGCACTTCGATCTCTACTCCGGCGACGACAGCTATACGCTCCCGCTTGCATGTGTGGGCGCGGTAGGCATCGTCGGCACGACCACGCATTGGACCGCGCCGCAATTCCAGCAGATCTTCGCTGCGCTGGAGCGCAGCGATGTGGGCGAGGCGATGCGCATCAACGCGCGGCTCATCGAGTCGTTTGAATTCAGCAACAGCGAAGCCAGTGTGTATTCGATGTCGGTGAAGGCGATGCTGCGGGCCATGGGCCAGGACGTCGGTGAATGCCGCCTGCCGCTTCCGCCCGCGCCGCCGGAGATGGTCAAGCGAGGGTGGTCCGTGTGGCAGCGGCTGTCCGCGCCTTAAACTGCGATGCATGCAGACCTACATCGTCGGTGGCGCGGTGCGCGATGCGCTGCTCGGCCTGCCCGTCCACGATCGTGACTGGGTGGTCGTCGGTGCGACGCCGCAGCAGCTGATCGCCGCGGGGTTCCTCCCGGTCGGCAAGGACTTCCCGGTGTTCCTGCATCCCGACACGCGCGAGGAATACGCGCTGGCGCGCACCGAGCGCAAGACAGCGGCGGGCTACCACGGCTTTGTGTTCCATTCGGAGCCGGGCGTCACGCTCGAACAGGATTTGGCGCGGCGCGACCTCACCATCAACGCGATCGCGCAGGACGAGAACGGCCGCATCATCGATCCCTACGATGGCAGGCACGACTTGCGGTCGCGCCTGCTGCGCCACGTTACCGAAGCGTTTCGCGAAGACCCGGTGCGCATTCTGCGAGTTGCGCGATTCGCCGCGCGGTTCTCCGGTTTCACCGTCGCGCCGCAAACGATGCTGCTGATGCGCGGCATGGTCGCGGCGGGCGAGGTCGACGCACTCGTCGCCGAACGTGTGTGGCAAGAGCTCGCGCGCGGCCTGATGGCGCCCACACCTTCGCGCATGTTCGATGTCTTGCGCGAATGCGGCGCGCTCGCCAAGCTGTTGCCTGAAATCGATGACATCTGGAGCCCGCGCCTCGCTGCCATCGTCGACAACGCCGCGAAGCTCGATGCGCCTTTGCCTGTGCGGTTCGCGTGCCTTACGCACGGTTTGTCGGCCGGTTCGTCCGCCGAATTGCGCACGCTGTGCGAACGCTTGCGAGTGCCGACGGAATGCCGCGAGCTCGCGGAAGCCGTCGCGCGAGAGCATCGCTCCATCGACGACAGCATGAATGCGAACGCCGCCGATATCGTGCACTTGCTCGATCGATGCGACGCCTGGCGCAAGCCGCAGCGGATCGAGCAGATGCTGCTCGCCTGCCGCGCGATCGCAGGCAGCGACAGCTATCCGCAGGGCGATCGATTGACGGCAGCACTGCGCACGGCGCTGACCGTCGCCACGCCCGGCATCGCGAGAGAAGCGCGATCGCAAGGGCTCGCAGGCCCGAAGATCGGCGAGCGCATCCAGCAAGCGCGGATCGCCGCGGTTGAAAAGGCGCTGGATGCCGGGTCAAGCCCGGCATGACAACAGGTCAGACGAGCAGCGCCAGCGCCGCGTAGTCGCCCACGCGATCCTGCAGCCCCGCGCCGACGAGCTCGCAGCCGTCGGTCAGCGCAGGCATCTTCCCCGTCAACTGCGCCTGCAACTTCGGCAGCAGCCAATCGCGGTTGTGCCAGAACACGCTGCCGCCGATGCTGATGCGTTGCAGGTCGAGCGCGACCGTCAAGTTGTAGAACATCCGGCCGAGCACGCGGCACATCTCGTCGACCTTCGCGATCGCACCGGCATCGCCCGAATGCGCGTGCGCGAAGAGCGCCGGCGAATCCATGCCGAAACGCCGCGCGACGGCGCTGCCGCCACTGATCGCCTCGACGTCGCCAATGTTCCCGCAGCCGCACAGCGCGTCGCTGTTGTCCGATACGAACATGTGGCCCGCATGACCCGCATTGCCGTTCTTGCCGTGCAGCACCTTGCCATCCACGCACAAGCCGCAGCCGATACCCGTGCTCCACGTGACATAGGCGCAGTGATCGACGCCCTGCAGTGCGCCCCAGCGCCTTTCGGCCTCGAGCGCGGCGACGCAATCGTTTTCGACGCGCACTTCGCGAAAGCGCTCGCGCAGCGTCGCTTCGAGCAGCGCGGTTGCCCAGTTGTTCGGCAGCCCGCGCGCGGGCCCCGCGATGCCGCCGCAGATGTTCGGTGCGGCAATTTCGATGAGGCCTTTGTTCATCACGAACGGCCCGCACGACGACACACCTGCGCGCCGCACGCTTGCCGGTGCAATGCCGGCTTCGGCGCATGCGGCATCGACCATGCGGATCACCTGCCGCGCCAACACGTCGTTCGCGCCTTCAATGGCCGTCGGCTCGGTGCGATGCGCGACAAGGCCCATTTCCCTGCCGCTGCTCAAGCTCACCGCGACTTTCGTGCCGCCGATGTCGATGCATGCGTCCATGTTTGCTACAGCCGCTCCGTGCGATCGCCTTCGCGAAAACCGCAAGCATCCCACCAATCGTCGCGGTTGAGGGCGATCACCTTGAAGAGCTCGCCCATCTCGTGCTCTGCAATAAGCCGGTGGCCCGCGGCGCGATCGGGCAGGTCCGCATCGACGAGCATTTTCGCGATGCCGCAGTTGAGCAGGAACCGCGCTTGCGTGGTGAAGCCGAGCACGCCAAGGCCCACGTCCTGCGCGGCGAGCGCAATGCCGGTGAAGTTCACGTGTGCGGTGATGTCCTTCTGTCCCACGTCGGCAAGCGGGTCGGGATCGGCCATGTGTCCGCGATGGCACATCACCGTGCCCATGTGCCGCTGCGGGTGGTAGTACTCGCGCTCAGGGAAACCGTAGTCGATGAAGAACGCCGCGCCGCGATCGAGCCGGTCCGCGAGCGTGCGGATGAAGGCTTCGGCCTGCACGTGAATCTCGGTGAGATAGTCGTGCGGGCCTTCGATTTCGAACGGCGGGCGCAAGCCGGTGGCTTCGTCGCGCCACGCGAACGCCGCGCCGTCCCATACAACGCCGCGCTCTTTCCACTCGCCGCCATTTCGCACGAGCAACTTCACCGGCATCGCATCGAGCACTTCGTTGCCGACGATCACGCCCGACAAAACATCCGGCAATTCGGCGGCCCAATGCACCTTGTCCGCGAAGGCGGCGAGCCGGTCGCCCTGCCGCGCTTGCAGTGCCATCGACACCTCGACGATCGTGTAGCGCCGCACGCGATCGCCCAGCTCGAACAGCAGTTGCTCGGCGAGCGCGCCAGAGCCTGCACCGAATTCCCAGATTTCGTCGGTGCCGGTTGCATCGAGGGCCTCGCGCAGCTGCACTGCGAGGGCACGCGCGAAAAGCGGCGTCATCTCCGGTGCGGTGACGAAGTCGCTGCCCGACGACGGCATGGGCCCGAACTTGCGTGAGTTGTTGGCGTAATAGCCCAGGCGCGGCGCATAAAGCGCCATCGCCATGAAGCGGTCGAACGGCAGCCAGCCGCCCGCCCGGCGAATCTCTTCGCACAGCAGCTGCTCGAGCGCGCGCCTTACACTGGATGCTTCGATGGTCACCGCTGCATTGTCTTCCAAGCCTTTGAACGCGCCACGCACTGTCCTCGTCACCGGTGCCGCACGGCGGCTCGGGCGCGAAATCGCGCTCGCGCTGGCGCAAGGCGAATGGCAGGTCGCGATTCACTATCGCTCGTCCGAAGCCGAAGCGAGGCAGACGCAGCAAGACTGCAGCCAAGGTGGCGCGCGGTGCGAGATCTTCGCCGCCGATCTTTCGGATGAAAGCAAAGCGCGCGGCCTCGTGCAGAGGGTCGTCGCAGCTTTCGGCGCGATCGACGCAGTCGTCAACAGCGCATCGCTCTTCGAGCATGATTCGTTCGCGAGCTTCGGCGCGAAATCGCTGGGCGCGCACATGCGCACCAACGTCGTCGCACCCATCGTGCTCGCGCAGGCGCTGCATGAACATGTCGCCGCACGCTCGGGCAGCGGCGCGGTCGTCAACCTGCTCGACCAGAAACTGTGGAACCCCAATCCCGATTTCGTGAGCTACACCTTGTCGAAGGCCGCGCTGGAGTCGGCGACGACGATGCTCGCGATGGCGCTCGCGCCGCAAGTGCGCGTGGTCGGTGTCGCGCCAGGGCTCACGTTGCCGAGCCACATGCTCACCCAGGAACAGTTCGAGCAATTGCATCGCATGTCGCCGCTCGGCCGGTCGTCCACGCCGCAAGACGTTGCGTACGCCGTGCGGTTCGCGCTGGAGAATTCGTCGATCACCGGCACCACGTTGCTGGTCGATGGCGGCCAGCACCTCATGCGGTTCGATCGCGACTTCTCGCTGATGCCGGGGACGAGGCCATGACCAAAGCCGGATCGCAAATCCTGACGCTCACCGGCCTGAAGTTCGACGCGAACCTCGGCATCCTCGATCACGAAAAATCTTCGCCGCAGCCGATCATGGTGGATGCGGAGTTAAACCTCGGCACGCAGCCGCTCTTGCCGCGCGACGACGACATCAAGCACGTGCTCGACTATCGCAAGGTGCGCCGAATCATCATCGACGAATGCACGGCCGAGCATGTGAACCTGCTCGAATCGCTGATCGGCAAACTTGCCAGTCGACTGATGCAGTTGCCCGGCGTCGTCGGCGTACGCGTGCGCATCACCAAGCTCGAGATCTTCGACGACTGCGAGGTCGCGATCCGGGTCGAAGCGGGTCTTTGGTAAGCGCTCCCAACCGCCGCTGGACCCTCGCCGCCGCGATCCTCGGCTCGAGCATGGTGTTCGTGGACGGCACAGTGGTGAACGTCGCGCTGCCCGCGATCCAGCGGGAGCTCGGCGCCGATGCGGCGCAGGCGCAGTGGGTCATCGAGTCGTATGCACTTTTCCTCGCGTCGCTGCTGCTCGTGGGCGGCGCGCTGGGCGACCGCTTCGGCCGCCGTCGCATCTTTCTCGCGGGCGTGGCCTTGTTCACCGCCGCGGCACTTGCATGTGCGCTGTCGCGCACCATAGGCCAACTCATCGCGGCGCGCGCCGTGCAAGGCATCGGCGGCGCGCTGCTGGTCCCCGGCAGCCTCGCTCTGATCAGCGGCGCGTATCCCGAGAAAGACCGCGGCCGCGCAATCGGCACGTGGTCGGGCGCGAGCGGCGTCGCAGCGGCCGTCGGGCCGGTGGTCGGGGGCTTCCTGATCGATCACGCCTCATGGGCCTGGGCGTTCTACATCAATCTTCCGCTGGGCCTGTTGCTCTTTCCACTGGCGCGCATGAAGGTGAAAGAAGTCCGCGCACCGGGCGTCAATCACCTCGACGCACCGGGAGCCGCACTCGCCACCGTGGGCCTCGCGGGCATCGTGTTCGCGCTGATCGAAGCGCCTGTTCGCGGATGGACGTCGACGCTGGTGCTCGTCGCCGGCGCCACGGGAGCACTTGCATTGGTGGCGTTCGCGGTCGTCGAATCGCGCCGCGCGATGCCAATGCTCGACTTCGCCCTCTTTCGCAATCGCGACTTCGCCGGCGCGAACGCGCTGACGCTCGCCTTGTATGCGGCGCTGGGCGGCGGTTTGTATTTCTTTCCGCTCGATTTGATCCAGGTGCAAGGCTACGGTGCGACGGCGGCGGGCGCGTCGCTGCTGCCGTTCGTTGTGTTGATGTTTTTTCTGTCGCCGTGGGCAGGTACGCTCGTCACTCGCTTCGGCGCGCGGGTGCCGCTGGTGATCGGCCCTTGCATCGCCGCCGCCGGCTTCGCGTTGTTCGCATGGCCTTCGATCGGCGGCTCGTACTGGACGACGTTTTTTCCTGCCGTGTGTGTGCTGGGGCTGGGCATGGCGATCACCGTTGCTCCCCTCACCACGACAGTGATGAATTCCGTGGGCAGCGAGCGCGCCGGGATCGCCTCCGGGGTCAACAACGCCGTCTCGCGGGTCGCATCGCTGCTCTCCGTTGCGGTGTTCGGCATCGTGATGAGCATTGCATTCAATGCAACGCTTGCAGACGGCCTGGCCGCACTCGACCTGCCCCAGCCATTGGCCGACGCAGTGCTGCAGCAGCGAACACGCCTTTCGGCCATCGAGCTGCCGCAAAGCGCCGGGCCGCACGCCGACGCCATCCGCCACGCGATCGGCGAGGCCTTTGTTGCCGGGTTCCGGCGTGTGATGTTCCTGTGCGCAGCGCTCGCGTTGATCTCCGCAGGCGCTGCGGGGTTGATGCTGGCGCCGCGCCGATCCTGAAGCGCCACGGCAAAATGGGGGCATGACGCAACCCAATCCCCTTCTGAACAACTGGGAAGGCCCATGGGCCATCCCGCCCTTCGCCGCCACGAAGCCCGAACACTTCGAGCCCGCGTTCGACGTCGCACTGCGCGAACATCGCGAAGAGCTCGACACGATTGCGAACAACGCCGTGGCCGCGAACTTCGACAACACATTGGCCGCGTTCGACGCGAGCGGTGCGCGGCTGGCCCGCATCGGTGCGCTGTTTGACAACCTCTGCGCGTCGCACACGTCGCCCGAGTTGCAAGCGGTGGAGCGGCGCATGGCCGTGCCGCTCGCCGCGCACGAAAGCGCGATCTACATGCACGCGGCGTTGTTCAAGCGCGTGCTCGCGGTGTACGAGACGCGGCAGAAAGCTGGGTTGACCGGCGAGCAGATGCGCCTGCTCGAACGCGTACACCTCAATTTCGTTCGTGCGGGTGCGATGCTGCCGCCTGCCGCGCAGGAGCGATACAGGCAAGTGCGCGAAAAGCTTGCGGAGCTCACCACGCAGTTCGGGCAGAACGTGCTGCACGACGAATCGAGCTGGCAGCTGGTGCTCAAGACCGAAGACGATCTCGCGGGCCTGCCCGACTTCGTGCGCAACTCGGCGAAGACAGCCGCAAAGGACCGCGGTGTCGATGGCGGCTACGTGATCACGCTGTCGCGATCGCTTGTCGTGCCGTTTCTCACTTTTTCCGAGCGGCGCGACCTGCGCGAGCAAGCGTGGCGCGCATGGACCACGCGCGGAGAACACGCCGGTGAATTCGACAACCGCCCGCTCATCTCGCAGATCATGAAACTGCGCCATGAACAAGCGCAGCTGCACGGCTACAAGACCTTCGCGGACTACGCGCTGGTCGATCGCATGGCGAAGGAGCCGAAAGCGGTTTACGACCTGCTGGGCGACGTGTGGCAGCGCGCCAAGGGCAAGGTCGAAGGCGAACGCGCGCAGCTCAAGGCCGCGGGCGCAACAGGCGAAATCGAAGCGTGGGACTGGCGCTACTGGGCCGAAAAAGTTCGCCGGCAAAGCTATGCAATCGACGACGCCGAGGTCAAGCCGTACTTCTCGCTGGACAACATGGTCGCCGCCGCATTCGATTGCGCGCAGCGTTTGTTCGGCATTCGCTTCACGCCGCGCCCGGACATCGTGGCCTATCACCCCGACGTGAAAACCTACGAAGTGCATGACGCACAAGGCGGCCCTGTCGGCCTGTTCTTCCACGACAACTTCGCGCGATCGTCCAAGCGCAGCGGCGCATGGATGAGCACCTACATGGTCCAGGGCCGCAACGGCGGCCGCATGCTGCCGCTGGTCTCGAACAACAACAACTTCGCGAAGGGTTCGCCCACGCTGCTGTCGTTCGACGACGTGCGCACGCTGTTCCACGAATTCGGCCACGGCCTGCACGGGTTGCTGTCCAACGTCGAATACCTCAAGCTGTCGTGTACGTCGGTGCTGCAGGATTTCGTGGAGCTGCCCTCGCAGCTGTACGAACACTGGATGACCGAGCCCGAAGTGCTCAAGCGCCACGCACGCCACATCGAAACCGGCGAAGCGATCCCCGACGCGCTGATCGACAAGCTGCAGGAGGCCGCGAAGTTCGGCCAGGGCTACGACACCGTGAGCTACGTGGGCAGCGCGCTCGTCGACATGGCCGCACACACGCACGCAGACCCTGCATCGGTCGCGGACTGGAGCGAATTCGAGGCCAAGGTGCTGGGCGAGCTGGGCATGCCGCACGTCGTCGGCGCGCGGCACCGGCTTGCGCACTTCCTGCATCTGTTCTCGAGCGACTCTTATTCGGCGGGCTACTACGTCTATATGTGGGCCGAGGTGCTCGATGCCGATGCCTACGGCGCCTTCAAGGAAGCCGGCAACCCGTTCGACCCTCAAGTCGCCGCGAAATTGAAGCAATGGATTTACTCCAGCGGCAACAGCTTCGAGCCGGGCTTTGCGTATGCATCGTTCCGGGGCCGTCCGCCGCGAGTGGAAGCGCTGCTCGAAAAGCGCGGGCTTTTGCAGCCGAGCTGAGTCGCGGCACCGCCTAGGCCACGCTCGCGCCCTGGATTCCGTGCCGCGCAAGCGCCTGTGCCACGAAGCCGCTCGATTTCATCTCCTCCACAAAGCGCGCCAGTTCCGCTGCGGCCTCGGCCCCGCGCGAACACGGGCAGCCCACCGCTTGCCGGATCACCATGAAGCGCCCGGGCAGCAAGCGCACGCCGCCGACACGCTTCGCATCCGCTTCGAGCTGCTGCTTCACACCGGCCGCGACATCGGCTTGCTCTTTCATGAACACATCGACCACGGCACGCGCGGCCGGTGCGCGAACAATGCTCGCATGCTTCAACTCGCGCGTGAGGTGCAAGTCGTACGCGCTGCCCTCCCCGACGACGACCGTGTGGCCTTCGCGATCCACCTCGTCGTTGGCTTGCAGCGGTGATTCGTCGCGCACCAGGTAAGCGCCTTCGATCAGCACATACGCCGCCGTGAACTCGATCTTCTCGCCGCGCTTCGGGTCGATCGCGAAGAAACCGATGTCGGCCTGTTCGTTCGCGACAGCGTCGACCGACTTCGCGGCGGTGTCGAACACAACAAGCTCGACCGGCACGCCGAGGCGTTTCGCGAATTCCGTCGCGAGATCGACGGACACGCCCTTCGCCGCGCCGGTGACCGCGTCCTTGCCCGCGAGCACGGCGTTGCCGGTGTTGATCGAGGCACGCAATTTGCCTGTGGGCGCAAAGGTTTTGGCAATGCCGGTGTTCATGTGGAGATACTAGCGAATGCGACAATACAGGCCATCATGAGTGCAGTATTGAAGATCGAGCGCGAGGCACACAAGCTGGAAAAGCGCCTGTGCCGGCTCGCCGGGCAGGCCATCACCGACTACAACATGATCGAAGCCGGCGACAAGGTGATGGTGTGCCTGTCGGGCGGCAAAGATAGTTACTCGCTGCTCGACGTGCTGCTCAAATTGCGTGCACGCGCGCCGATCGATTTCGACATCGTCGCCGTCAATCTCGACCAGAAGCAGCCGGGCTTTCCGCAGCATGTGCTGCCCGAATACCTTGCGACGGTCGGCGTGCCCTTCCACATCGAAGAGCAGGACACGTATTCCATCGTCAAGGACAAGATTCCCGAAGGCAAGACGATGTGCAGCCTGTGCTCGCGGCTGCGGCGCGGCATTCTCTATCGCGTGGCCGACGAACTGGGTGCAACAAAGATCGCGCTCGGCCATCATCGCGACGACATCCTTCAGACGCTGTTCCTCAACATGTTCTTCGGCGGCAAATTGAAGGGCATGCCGCCCAAGCTCGTGAGCGACGACGGCCGTCACATGGTGATCCGGCCGCTGGCGTACGTGGCGGAGAAAGACCTTGTGCGCTGGGCCGCGCACCGGCAGTTCCCGATCATCCCGTGCACGCTGTGCGGCTCGCAGGAAAACCTGCAGCGCAAGCAAGTCGGCGAGATGCTGCGCGAATGGGAGCGCAAATACCCCGGCCGCCTCGACAACATGTTCAACGCGTTGCAGAACGTGGTGCCATCCCACCTCGCCGACGGAACCCTTCACGATTTCCGGAATCTGAAAGTAACGGGCGAAGCAAGCGAAGACGGCGACATGGCCTTCGACGAAGAAGAGTTCCCGCCTGCTGCCGCGCCGCCGAGCTTGCAGGTCATCAAGATGTGAAGGTGAAGATGGGCACGAGGACGTTATTCCTTTTGTCGCTGGCGTCCCTGGTGTTGGTGGGCTGCACCGGCACTTTCAGGCTCGACAACACCGTCCAGTCGTTCAGCCAGATTCCCTCGCTGCCGCAACCTGCGACCTATCGTTTCGAACGCCTGCCCTCGCAGCAGGACCCAACACAGCCGAGTCTCGAAGCCCTGGCCGATGGCGCCCTCAATGGCGCAGGCCTGCATCGAGACGACGCGAGCCCGCGCTACTCAGTGCAGATCAGTGCGCGCAGCAACCCCACGCTTTCGCCGTTCGCCGACCCTTGGGCTCCTTATGGCCGCGTCGGTTTCGGTGCATGGGGCTGGCATCACCGGTGGGGCGGCGGCGTGGGCGCGGGCTATGCGCCTGAGCCCGCATGGTTCCACCGCGAAGTCGATGTGATCGTGCGCGACCTCGGCAGCAGCAAGGTCGTGTACGAGTCGCGCGCGGTGAGCGACGGCCCCTACTTCGACAGCGCCAAAGTGTTCCCCGCGATGTTCGTCGCGGCAATGCAGGGCTTCCCGAATCCGCCTGCCGGCCCGCGGCTCGTCAACATCGACATCCCGGGCTGATCCGTTGCCCCCTAGAATGGGGCCGTGGAAGCCACGCGAATCATCGCGATCCGGCATGGCGAGACGTCCTGGAATGCCGAGTCCCGCATCCAGGGCCAGCGCGACGTTGGATTGAACGACACCGGCCGCTGGCAAGCGCAGCGCGTCGGCGAAGCGCTGGCCGGCGAAGAAATCACGGCCGTGTACACCAGCGACCTGGGCCGCGCGCACCAGACCGCCCAGTCGATCGCCGAAGTCACCGGCGTGCCCGTCGTCCCGAACGAGGGGCTTCGCGAACGCAGCTTCGGCATGTTCGAAGGCAAGACCTTCGACGAGATCCACCAGACGTGGCCCGAACACGCGCAGAACTGGCGCCGCCGCATCCCCGACTGGCAGCCGCCCGAAGGCGGCGAATCGCTCATCGAGCTGCGCGCGCGCGTGCAAAAAACAATGACCGAATTGGCCGAGCAGCATCCGGGCCAGCAGATTGTCATCGTCGCGCACGGCGGCGTGCTCGACACGCTTTACCGCATCGCGACAGGACAGGAAGTCAATTCGCCGCGCACCTGGGAGCTGCCCAACGGCGCGATCAACCGGCTGCTGTGGACGCCGCAGGGCTTCACGCTGGTGGGCTGGTCCGACACGCAGCACCTCGACGACGATGCAGGCGACGACGCTACCAGCTTCTGATCCGCCTGTCGGCGCTGCGGTCGGCGCGGGAGTCGCCGACATCGACACTCCTTCCCTCGTCGTCGATCTCGACGCGATGAAGCGCAACATCACACGCATGGCCGAATTCGCGCGCAAGCACGACGTGCGCTGGCGCCCGCACGCCAAGATGCACAAGAGCGCCGAGCTCGCGCTGATGATGATCGAAGCCGGCGCCACCGGCTGCTGTGTGCAGAAAACATCCGAAGCAGAAGCGATGGCCGCGGGCGGCGTGCGCGACATCTACATCAGCAACGAGGTGATCGCGCCCCACAAGCTCGCGCGCGTGGCGCAGCTGGCACATCGCCTTGCAGCGGAGGGCGGCAAGCTCGCAATTGCGGTGGACAGCGCCGAAGGCATCGCGCGCCTCGCACAGGCAATGAACGAAGCGCGCGCGCTGCACAAGGCGCCCGCGCTGATCGACGTGTTCGTGGAGATCGACGTGGGCCAGGGCCGGTGCGGCGTTGCACCCGGTACGTCGGCGGCGGCATTGGTGCTCGAGATCCGCAAGCATGCGGCGCTGCGCTTCGCGGGGTTGCAGGCGTATCACGGCCGCGCGCAGCACATGCGCAGCGCACAGGAGCGCCGGGATGCGGTCGCGGACGTCGTCGACCGGGTGGCGATCACGCGCACGCTCATCGAAGCCGAAGGCATCGCCGTCGATCTCGTCACGGGCGCCGGCACGGGCACGATGGTTTGCGAAGCGGCCAGCGGCATGTACGGCGAATTGCAGGCGGGGTCGTTCCTCTTCATGGATGCCGACTACGCGGCGAACGAACGCGACCCCGCGCAACCCAACTTCGAACACGCGCTTTTTGTGAAGACGCAGGTGATCAGCTCGCAAGCCGATCACGCCGTGTGCGACGCCGGGCACAAGAGCCACGCGATCGATTCGGGTTTGCCGAAGGTGCACGCGCTCGATCGCGAAAGCGAACTCGAATACTCCAACGGCGGCGACGAGCACGGCATCCTGCGGCCCGCGAAGGGCAGCCGACGCATTCCCGCGATCGGCCAGATGCTGTGGCTGATCCCGGGCCACTGCGATCCGACCGTGAACCTGCACGACCGGATCGTCGGTGTCTCGGGCGGCCTGCTAAACGGCAAGGTCGAACGAATCATCAGGGTTGACGCCAGAGGCGCGCTCACCTGAGAGCGCGACAATAAAGGGCAACCATTCAGCCCTATGTCTCCGTACCAGGTCATCGTCCTTGCAACGCCGGTTTTCTTCCTGCTGATCGGCATCGAATTCGCCTACGGGCTCGCGAAAGGCCGCAACACCTATCGCCTGCACGATGCGATCACGAGCATCGGCCTGGGCATGTTGTCGCAAGTGACGCAGGTTTTCACGAAGCTGCTGCGCATCGGCATCTACGCGGCCGCCTACGAATACGTTGCGGTGTGGCACAACGATGCGTTCTGGCTATCGTGGTACGGCTGGATCATCGCACTGCTGTTTTACGACCTGTGCTACTACTGGCTGCATCGTCTCGGCCATGAAAGCGCCGTGCTGTGGGCCGCGCACGTGGTGCATCACCAGAGCCAGGACTACAACCTTTCCACCGCATTGCGCCAGACGAGTTCAGGCGTCGCGCTCGGTTGGCTTTTCTACGTTCCGATGGCGATCGCGGGCGTGCCGCCGCTGGTGTTCGCGGTGGTGTCGCTGATCGATTTGCTCTACCAGTTCTGGGTGCACACCGAGCATGTGCCGAAGCTCGGATGGTTCGACCGCTGGTTCTGTTCGCCGTCGAATCATCGCGTGCATCACGCGGTGAATGATCGCTACCTCGACCGCAACTATGGCGGCGTCCTTATCGTGTGGGACCGCATCTTTGGCAGCTTCGAAGAAGAGACCGAAAAGTGTGTTTACGGCACGCGCAGCCCGCTGGGCAGCTGGGACCCGCTGTGGGCCAACGCCGAGGTGTACTGGGTGCTCGCGAAAGATTCATGGCATGCGCGCAACTGGATGGACAAGCTGCGCGTCTGGATCAAGCCGCCGGGCTGGCGGCCCGCCGACGTTGCCGCGCGATTCCCGAAAGAGCCCTTCGACATCGCAAAGGTCCAGCGCTTCGAGCCGCCCCTGACGAAGGCGCTCGCGTGGTTCGCGCTCGTGCAGTTCACGGCGATGCTCGCGGGCGTCGTGGTGTTCCTGTGGAACGCAGAGGGCTTGCCGCTCGCCGATGCCGCCGTGTGGGTGCTCGCGCAATCGGTGGTGCTGTGGGCGATCGGCGCTGCGATGCAAGGCCGCGTGACGATGCTGGAGGCGTTCATGATCGAAGTCGCGGCGCTCGCGACGGCGACTGCCAACGCCACAACGGTTGCGGGCATGGCGGACATCTTCACCGCGATCAAGCCTTTGGTGATGGCGTTGGCGATCGTGTTCGTGGTGCTGCGCGGGCAGCGGACACAACTGCAATGGCCGTTGGTTGACGCGCTCGCTTTCTCGATGATCGGCGACATGCTGCTGCCCGGGCGATTCATCCCGGGCCTTGTGAGCTTCCTCATCGCGCATCTTTGCTACATCGCGCTTTTCAAGCGCGATGTGCCGTGGTTTGCAAGCCGCAAGGCGCTTGCGTGCACACTTGGCCTTGCGGCCGCGATGTACGCAGTGTTGTTCCCGAATCTTCCGTTACCGCTGAAAGTTGCCGTGGCTTGCTATGCAGTTGTGATTGCGTGCATGGCGGCGCAGGCGATCGGGCGCGCGGCGGTACTGCGGAATTCGAACGGAAGCGAAAACGCGACCGGCGTCGCCATCGGCGCATGCATCTTCATGCTGAGCGATTCGATCCTCGCGATCGACAAGTTCGCCGTGCACCTTCCGATGGCGGAGTTCATGGTGCTCGCGACGTACTACACGGCGCAGATCGTGATCGTGCACAACGCCGTGCGCGGCGCCGCGCCCGCTTCCTACTCGAACAACTCCCCTGCACTCTTCGGCGGCGTCACGCCTAGGTGACGGAAAGCCGCGAGCGTTGCCACGCGGCCGCGCGGTGTGCGTTGCAGGTAGCCTTGCTGGATCAGGTACGGCTCGATCACGTCCTCGATCGTGCCCGCCTCTTCGCCGATTGACGCAGCGATGTTGTCCAGCCCCACAGGCCCACCGTCAAAACGAAGGATCAACGCTTCGAGCAGCTTGCGGTCCATCACGTCGAAGCCCTGCGGATCGACGTCGAGCATCGCCAGTGCCTTGTGCGCGATGTCCAGCGTGATGCGGCCCTGGCCCTTGACGTCGGCATAGTCGCGCACGCGGCGCAGCAGGCGGTTCGCGATGCGCGGTGTGCCGCGGGAACGCTTCGCGATCTCGATGCTGCCGGTGTCATCGATGGGTGCATTGAGCAGCTTCGCGCTGCGCGTGACGATGCGCGTCAACTCCTCGGGCGAGTAGAACTCCAGCCGCGCGACGATGCCGAAGCGATCTCGCAGCGGGTTGGTGAGCATGCCCGCGCGCGTCGTCGCGCCGACCAGCGTGAAGGGCTGCAAGTCCAGCTTGATCGAGCGCGCCGCCGGGCCCTCGCCGATCATGATGTCGATCTGGTAGTCCTCCAGCGCAGGGTAAAGAATTTCTTCGACCACCGGCGACAGGCGGTGAATCTCGTCGATGAACAGGACGTCGTTGCGTTCGAGGTTCGTCAGCAGCGCCGCAAGGTCCTTGGGCTTTTCGAGCACGGGGCCGGAGGTCTGGCGCAAGTTCACGCCGAGCTCGTGCGCGATGATGTGCGACAGCGTCGTCTTGCCCAAGCCCGGCGGCCCGAAGAGCAGCACATGATCGAGCGCTTCGCCGCGTTTCTTCGCGGCGCCGATGAAGATCTCCAGCTGTTCGCGCGTCTTGGCTTGCCCCACATATTCGGCGAGCAGCTTCGGGCGCAGTGCACGTTCGATCGCTTCTTCGTTTGGCGATGCCGGCGCGGCCGAGACCACGCGCTTTTCCGGCGCGGGTGCGAAGTCGTCGGTCTTGATGGTCATCGCATCACCTCGCTATCGAGTCAGCGCCTTCAGCGCGAGCTTGATGCCTTCGCTCACGCCGACATCGGCAGGCAATGACTTGAGCGTTGCCACCGCTTCCTTGTCGCTGTAGCCCAGCGCGACGAGCGCCTGCAGGATGTCGGCTTGCGCGTCGCTCTTCGGCGTGCTGGCGGATACGCCGAGGTCCGCGCCGATCTTGCCTTTGAGTTCCAGCAGCAATCGCTCGGCCGTCTTCTTGCCGATGCCCGGCACCTTCACGAGCCGCGCGGCGTCTTGCGTGGTGACGGCATGCGCGATGTCGGCGACGCTCAGGCCTGACAACACCGCAAGCGCCGTGCGCGGCCCCACGCCCGAAATCTTGATCAATTGGCGGAACGCTTCGCGCTCGCTGCCCGATGCGAAGCCGTAGAGGATCTGCGCATCCTCGCGCACGACAAAGTGCGTGAGCAGCGACACTTTCTCGCCGACAGCGGGGAGGTTGTAGAAGGTGCTCATGGGCACGTCGACCTCGTAGCCGACGCCGTTGCAATCCAGCAGCACCTGGGGCGGGTTCTTTTCGGCCAGCAGGCCCGTGAGGCGTCCGATCAAGGTGATGCCGATGTTAGCGGATCGTGATCAGCTCGCCTTGCAAGTTTCTCCCGCGGTCGCAACGCCGGCCGGGTGCGTCGGCACGGCGGCGCGCTGCGCGTCGGACTGCGCCAGGTCGCACGCCATTTGCGCGGCAAGCGATGTCGACAACGCGACAAGGACCGTGCGCAGGGCGGCGCTGTCATCCTGGGCCCATTGCTCCGATGTCCTGCGCTCGGCACTGCGCGCCTGGTAGGGGCGAACAAACGCCGGGGTCGCATCGCCGCCCCGCCTGATTTCAAGCTTCGCGGTGGCCGTCAACTGAAACGGCTGCCCGGTGCCGCGGCCTTGGGTTCCGACTTCGAGCGTCGTGAGCTTGAGGAGCCAGACCGGCTGCGATGCCTGCGGCGTGCCGATCGACGCGGCCAGCGGGCGCGAAACATCGAACGCATCGAGCGCCGGCACCAGCACCGCGCGCTTCGTGGCGAGTTCGGCCTGCGAATCCTGCTGGATCGCGACGGTCGTGCCGGCGGCCACCGCGCCCACCACAACCGTCGGGGCCAGGTAGCTCGCAATACACAACGGCGCGAAAGGTCCGAACATGCCGCACATCAGGCCGACTGCAACGACACCCGCTCCGGCACCTGTTGCGGCGCCGCCGACGACCGACGAGCGCGTGCCGTCCAGGACAAGCTCCGTTGGCGCGGCCGGAGGGTCGATCGCGGCGGCACGCCAATCGAAATCGCGCGGCGCTTTGGGCACACTGGAGCAACCGGTTGCGAACGCCGCGACGGCGGCGAGAATGACAGCACGGACGCAGGACATGAGACATCCCTTTCGCGCACGATGCGCGGGCCCACTATAGGCCCATCGGCAGGGCATTCAAGCCGCCCCCAGACACGTCATGATTCGCGCCACAATTCCGGCTTCGCCCTTCCCCACGATCGGTATCCCGCTTTGATCATTCGCCACTCGTTCAGCCCGGCCAGCAATTCGCGCCTTTCCAACCTGTGCGGATCGATGGACGAACACCTGCGCACGATCGAGACCGCGCTGGGCGTGCGTATCCAGCATCGCACCGAGAACTTCCGCATCGAGGGCCCGAAGCCGAAAGCACAGCGCGCGCTCGAAGTGCTCGAAGCAATGTATGAAATCGCCGGCCGGCCCATCGCCGCCGACAAGGTGCAATTGATGGTCGCGTCCGAGATGCCACTGGACGAAGACGCCGAGGGCGCGCTGGTGCTGCACACGCGCCGCGCCGACCTGAAGGCACGCACGCCGAATCAAAGCGTGTACCTCGACAACATCGCGGCCCACGACATCACCTTCGGCGTCGGGCCCGCGGGCACGGGCAAGACGTATCTCGCTGTGGCATGCGCTGTCGATGCGCTCGAGCGCAGCAGCGTGCAGCGAATCGTGCTCACGCGGCCCGCGGTCGAGGCGGGCGAGAAGCTCGGCTTCCTGCCCGGCGACCTTGCACAGAAGGTGGACCCGTACCTGCGCCCGCTCTACGACGCGCTCTACGACCTCATGGGCTTCGACCGCGTGACCAAGGCTTTCGAGCGAAGCGCCCTGGAGATCGCGCCGCTTGCCTTCATGCGAGGCCGAACGTTGAACAACGCGTTCGTGATTCTCGACGAAGCGCAGAACACCACGCCCGAACAGATGAAGATGTTCCTGACGCGCATCGGCTTCGGCAGCAAGTGCGTAGTGACGGGCGACATCAGCCAGATCGACTTGCCGCGCGGCCACCTCTCCGGCCTGGTGGAGGCCGAGCGCATCCTGCGCCGCGTCAAGGGCATCGCGCACACGCGCTTCACCAGCGTCGATGTCGTGCGTCATCCGCTTGTGGCGCGCATCGTCGATGCGTACGACGCCGCGCGGACGAAGGACGATGCAGCGTGACCGTCCAATGAGCCCGCTCGACCTCACATTGCAGTTCGGGGACTTCCCCGATGCCGCGATGCACAAGCGCGTGCTCACGCAGGCCAATGTGCGCAAGTGGGTGGGCTTTGCGCTTGATCGCACAGGTGAAATCGCCGTGCGCGTGGTCGGAGAGGAAGAAGGTCGCGCGCTCAACGGACACTATCGCCGCAAGAACTACGCGACGAACGTGCTGACGTTCGACTACTCGCGCGAGCCGGCGATCATGGCCGACATCGTGCTGTGCGGCCCGGTCGTGCAGCGCGAGGCGCACGAACAGCACAAGGCCCTCGCGGAGCACTACGCGCACCTGCTGGTGCACGGCGTGCTGCACGCACAGGGCTACGAACACGAGACGAACGAGCGCGATGCGCTCACAATGGAAGCGCTTGAGATTCTGCTGCTCGGCGCTTTAGGCGTGCGCAATCCGTATTGAGGAGACAACCATGCCCGGATGGCACTTGCTGGATACGAAGATCGGCGCTTCGCGCCCGAGCCTCGGCACGGACGACGCGCTGCGCGAATTCGAATCGGTCCCGTTCGACGAACGCATCGCCGCGAAGAGCACCTACGACGCGATCCGCATCGGGGCCGCCGCCGATCCCGGCAAGCCCGCGATCGTGTTCCTGCCGAACTCCGATCCGCAGGAAGCCGGCGTCACGATCAGCTATCGCGAATTCGCAGGCGGCGTGACGCAAGCGGCGAACATGTTCCATGCGCTCGGCGTGGGACCGGCGGATGTCGTGACGATGCTGTTGCCCTTGCTGCCGCAGAGTTTCTTCACGCTCTTCGGCGGCGAAGCAGCAGGCATCGCGAACCCGGTGAACCCGCTGCTCGAACCCGCGCAGATCGCGGAGATTCTTCGTGCCGCAAACACGAAGGTGCTGGTCACGGTCGGGCCGAAGCTCAGCGCGGAAATCTGGGCGAAGGTCGAGAAGATTCGCGGTGAGTTGCCGCAGTTGAGCGCGATCGTCTGCGTGGGCGGTGCGCCCGCGGACGCACCCGGCGTGTTCTCGTGGGACGACCTTGCGAAAGCGCAGCCCGCCGATCACCTCGTGAGCGGGCGGCGTATAGAGGCGAACGAAGTCGCTGCGTTCTTCCACACCGGCGGCACGACCGGCATGCCGAAACTCGTGCGCCACACGCATCGCAACGAGGTCTATCAAGCGTGGGTGATCGGGCTCATGCTGCCGAGCAACGCGATCCTCTTCGGGCTGCCGCTGTTCCATGTGGGCGGCGCATTGACGCAAGGCATCGGCACGCTCGCGGCCGGCGCGACGCTCGTGATCTTGTCGCCCAGCGGATGGCGCAACCCGAACTCCGTGCGCAACGCATGGAAGCTCGTCGAGCGATTCAAGCCTCGCGTGTTCGGCGGTGTGCCAACGGTGCTTGCAGCGGCGCTCAACGTGCCTGTCGAAGGCGCGGACGTATCGAGCATCCGTTTCTGTTCGGGCGGCGGCTCGGCGATTCCGGTTGCGGTGGCGCAAGCGTACGAGTCGCAGTTCAAGGCGCCAGTGCTCGAGGTGTACGGCATGACGGAGACATCGAGCGTGCACACGATCTCGTATCCCGATCGGCCTGTGCGCCTCGGCTCGGTCGGGCATGCGGTGCCATATTCGCGCGTGCGTGTCGTGGACATCGGCAAAGACGGCAAGTGGACCGACTGCGAGCGCGACAAGATCGGCGTCGTTGCGATGGCCGGGCCCGGCGTGTTTTCCGGCTACGTATCGGACAAGCACAACCGCGAGGCATTCATCGAACCCGGATGGGTCAACTCCGGCGACCTCGGCCGCATCGACAGTGATGGTTACCTCTGGCTCACCGGCCGTGCAAAGGATTTGATCATTCGCGGCGGCCACAACATCGACCCGGCGCCGGTCGAGGAAATTCTCTTCCGCCATCCGGCCGTTGCATTCGCGGCTGTCGTCAGCGAGCCGGATGCATACGCGGGCGAACTCCCCGTGGCCTATGTGCAATTGAAAGCCGGCGCGAAGGCCGACGAAGCGGAGATGATCGCGTTCGTCTCGCAGCTCACGCCCGAACGCGCGGCAACACCCGTGCACGTGTACATCGTCGATGCGATTCCGCTCACGGGTGTCGGCAAGGTGTTCAAGCCGCAATTGCGATGGGACGCGGCCGAACGCAAGGTGCGCGCGATGCTGGGCGATCTTGAAGGCAGCGGCGTGAGCATCGACGTGAAGGCCGCATCGCATGCGACGCACGGCAATTTGATCACCGTGCATGTGAGCGGCGGCAGCGCCGCGACCGAAGCGGAGATCCACACGCGGCTCGATCCGCTGGTGATGCGGCACGAAGTGATTCGCGAATCGCGCGGCTAGATCAGGTCTTTCGCGTCGTCGAAGTGCGATTCAACATCGCTCGGTAAAAGCTGGATCGTCGCGCGCAGCCCCGGCACGGCGCTCATGAGCGCCTGTTCGACCGAGCCGCGTACTGCCGCCGCCCGGCCCAGCGTCCAGCTGGCGGGCATGTGCATGTGCATATCGACGAAGCGGCGCTGGCCCGAACGGCGCGTGGAGATGTGATCGAAGCGGATGGTGTGATGTTGGAACGAGTCGAGCGTCTTCTGGATTTCGACCAGCACATCGGGCTCCAGCGCTTCGTCCATCAGCCCTTGCGACGACTTCCACATGAGCGCCGCGCCTTCGCGCAGGATGTTCAGCGCCACACCGATCGCGACCACGGGATCGAGCCACTGCCAATGCGTCACCGCCACGAGCGCGACGCCGACCACCACGCCCGCTGAAGTCCACACGTCGGTGATGAGATGGCGCGCATCGCCTTCGAGCGCGATCGAGCGATGTTCGCGCGCCGATTGCAACATGGCCCACGCGAGCGCGCCATTGAGCGCCGAGCTCAGGACCGATAGCAGCAGGCCGAACCCGATCTGTTGGAGCGGCTGCGGATTGAACAGCCGCTGCACCGCCGCCAGCACGATGCCGGCCGCCGCCACGAAGATGCAAAGGCCTTCGAAGCCTGCCGAGAAGTACTCGGCCTTCGTGTGGCCATAGGGATGGTCTTCGTCGGCCGGCCGCAGCGCGATCGTCACCATGACGAGCCCGAACGCTGCGCTTGCAAGATTGACGAACGACTCCATGGCATCCGACAACAGACCGACCGATTGCGTGATCCACCAGGCGAGCGTCTTGAGCACGATGGTCACGACGGCGACCCCGATGGAGCACCGCAGCAGGAATTGCGGGGAGAGTGATTTGACCCGGAAGGTGGACATGCAGCGATTCTCGCGGATAGCATCGGCCCGCGCGCATTGCGCGTCACACAAGGAGAACAGAGTGAGACAAGCCTTCCGACATGCTTTCCTCGCCGCGCCGTTGGCCGGTATCGCCATCCTCACCGCCTGCGCGACGCAGGCCCAGTCGCCGCCCCCCGCCGCGACCACCGCTGCGCCCTCGTCGGGCGCGCTCAAGCGCGAGATCGTGACGCGCGCCGACGTTTCGGTGCCTGGGCGCGAAGCCGTGGTGGCCCGTGTCGAGGTCGCGCCCGGCGGCAAGGCCGGCCGTCACACGCATCCGGGCGACGAGATCAGCTATGTGCTCGAAGGCGAATCGACGCTCCTCATCGACGGGCAGCCACCGCGCCGGGTGAAGGCGGGCGAATCGTTCGTGATCCCGGCAGGCGTGGTGCACGACGCGCACAACGACACCGACAAGCCCGTCAAGCTGATTGGCGTGTATGTTGTGGAGAAGGGCAAGCCGCTCGCGACGCCTGCGCCGTAAGCGGCGGCATCGGCGCGCTACTGAAGCGTGACGCGCGCGAACTTGCGCTTGCCCACCTGCACGACATACGTGCCGCGATCGAGCTTGAGCGCCTTGTCGTTGACGACGCTCGAATCCACG